>Ga0070679_100001003_pt1 | contig 24610 bp, 18 predicted proteins | sample KBSC63BmetaG_FD_65652 | JGI IMG/M metagenome (GOLD analysis project Ga0070679, IMG submission 65652) | Corn rhizosphere microbial communities from Kellogg Biological Station, Michigan, USA - KBS C6-3B metaG | ecosystem: Host-associated > Plants > Roots > Rhizosphere | place: USA: Michigan... | reverse complement strand
GGCGCCGATGCCGCCGAGGTCCTCGAGGCCGGGCACCAGATGCGCGATCTCCGAGAGGTCTGTCGCGCCTCCTTCCGGGTCCTCGGCCCCGACTCCGCCGAAATGCAGATCGCGGCTCACGCCATCGAGCTGGCGCAGGAGCGCATCGTTCGCCTTGCTCGGCGGCATTGCCGGAAGCCCGTCGTAGAAGGTGATCTTCGCGGATGAACCGGGAAGGCTGTGCGCCACGATCCTGCTCATCCTGTCGCGCGCCGAGAGCTCCTGCTGCCGGCTGATGAAGCGAAGGTCGCCGAACATCAGTCCGTTGGACGGGATCACGCTTTCTTTGCCGGTGACGGTCATGGCGGTGCGCTTGTCCTCGATCTCCGTGCCGCCCGCGATGGCGCCGGCATTGAAGCTCAGGTATTTCTCGCAGCACAGGCTCGTGCGGAATTCATTGAGAATTCTCGCAGATTCGAAGATGGCGCCCGCGCCCAGTGTCGGCGTGAAGATCTGCGAGGAATGCCCGGTCTTCGCCGTGACGGCGACCTCCCAGAAGCTCTGGCCTCGCTCCGAGGCGAGAGCGGCGTTCCGTGATCCGCCGTCGAAGCTGAGCGCGAGATCGCTGCGCCCGGCGGCGTCGATCAGGCTCGCGAGCCTGGTCGCCTTGGGTTGGCCCGAGTTCTCTTCATCACCCATGATCACCACGATCACGTTCGCATCGCGAAGAGCGCCGGTTTCGCGGAGCGCCTTGAGCGCGTAGACAATGACGACGTCGCCGGCTTTCATGTCGGACGTTCCGGTTCCGTAGCCTCGGTCGCCCTCGCGGCGAAAGCGCTCGCCGCGAAGCACCGTGTCCAGGTGGCCGAGCAACAGGATGCGTTTGCCGGTTCTGCCCTTCTTCTCCGCGATCAGATGTCCGGCGCGCTTCATGGCTGGTGGCATCTCCACCCAGCGCGTGGTGAATCCCAGCGCATCGAGCTCCGTCCTGAAGAGCGTTCCTACCTGGCGGACGCCGGCGAGATTCTCCGTGGGGCTCTCGATGTCGACGCTTCGCTCGAGCAGGCTCACCGCGCCCGGTGTGTGCTCGTCGACGTAGCGGACGATCCGCTGTTCATCGGCCGAGAGCTTCTGCGCGCGGCTCTCGGCCGGGAGCAGCAGAAGGCACGAAACCGCCATCGGTGCGAGAATTGCCCGTCTGGCCGGGCGATCGGCCGTGCGTCGACGAGCTGTTGGATGCATCGTCTTTGCAAACACGACCGGCCGCCGTCGAAGAGGAGACCCAATTAACGGTCTTTGAGCGTATTCCGTGAGGGGGCCGCGCCGGCGGCGTCAGCTTGCCGCTCGCGCTTGATAAAATTCTAATTGGCGCCACGAGACCGTCGAAGATTTGCCATCGCGAGCGTAGGTTGTACACTTCGCATGCGTCGGCGACGACGCTGCTCGCTCACCTCTTTCAGCCGCCTCTCATGCCCGACGTCTCCGCGAACGCGCCGCGCCCACCGCTCCGGACGAGCGATGTCCTCCGCGTAACGGCGGTCGTCACGGGATATCTGCTGTTCCTCCTGCTGCTGTGGGTCGCGCGCGACATCTTCCTCACCGCTTTCATCGGCATCCTGTTCGGGCTCGCGGTCAGTGCGGGAGCGACGCGACTCGCCCGCTGGCGCATCCCGCGCGGCTTGAGCGCCGCGCTCGTGGTCTTCGGATTCATTGGCATCCTCTACGGACTTGCCGCGTGGATCGCGCCGACGCTACGCGAGCAGGGCGCATTGCTCCGAACGAAGATCCCGGAAGCGGTCGATCGGCTCGAGACCTGGGTGAACGCGCGGCCGGCGTTGGCGGGCATCGTGCTGGGTGGACAACAGGTTCCGCCGCAGCGCGCCGTCGTGCAGGATAGCGCCGCCGCGGCCCGGAGCGCGAGCGCCGCGCCGGACTCGAGCAAGGCGAGCGTGCCGACGCTGCGCCAGCGCATCGGGCAGGAGCTCGGCGGCGCGACGAGGTATCTCTTTCCATTTCTCTCATCGACGGTGACCGTCGCAGCCGGTCTGTTTCTGATCCTCGTGCTCTCGATCTACATCGGAGCCGATCCCGAGTTGTACCACACCGGCATCCTGCATCTCGTCGCGCCGGACGCTCGAGAGAAGAGCGCGATGGTGCTGGGTCGAGTCGCTACCGTGCTGCGCAAGTGGCTCATGACGCAGGCCGTCGCGATGCTGGTGATCGGAGCGGCCGCGACGATCGCGCTCGTGATCCTGCGCGTGAAGGCGGCGTTCGCACTCGGCGTGATCGCCGGGCTGCTCGAGTTCGTGCCAACCATCGGACCCATTCTGTCAGCGGTTCCGGCGGTTGCCATGGGGTTTCTCGACAGCCCGGAGAAGGCACTCTACGTCGCGCTCGCCTATCTGATCATCCAGCAGGCGGAAGGACACATCCTCATTCCAATTCTGATGAAGGAGGGAATGGATCTGCCCCCCGCGTTGACGATCATCACGCAGGGCGTGATGGCGTTGCTGTTTGGCTTTCTCGGGCTGCTGGTGGCCGTTCCGCTGCTCGCGGCCGTCCTGGTCACGGTGCGGCTCGTCTATGTACAGCGTGTCGTCGATCGGAACGTGGTGATAAACGAGAGCATTCCGTAGGGAAGGCGTCTAGCCGCGTCGCGTCTCGTTTGACCGAGTATCGGCTAGGCCGAGATCGGATCGTTCACGATCTCCGGATCAGGGCTCGTCACCGGCCCCGCTCCGTGTGGAGTTACCGTCACGGTGTATTCGAAGCGCTGCCGTCCATTCGCATGCGGGCACGAATCGGAGACGGTCATCTGGTTGCCGTGCGGGTTGATGGACGGAGCTCCAAAGACCGAGCCGCCATTCTTGATGTTGCAGCCGGAGAACACCCACGGCGAGCCCGGCGCGGCGGTGAAGACGATGTTGCCGGACTGATTGACCGTCGCCGAATCCGGTGTGAAGACCCACGCAGGGTCCTGGGTCGGGTTGAATGTGACCTGAATGTTTGCTCCCGGCATTGGGCGCTCCTTTGCTGTTATTAGTAAAGTGAGAAGTCAGACGGGACGACGCCGGCGTCGTGCTACGACTCCGGAACCAGCTTCTTGTCGCGAGCGACGGCGATCCACCGGGGACGGCGATAGCCGCGCCGCAGCAGATCCTGCACGATCGGGCGCGCCTCATCGATCCGATCCAGGCGCATGAGCGCCGCCGCCTGCAGCGCGGCGTGATCCGTGATGCGACGCGTCCGCGCCACGGAATCGATTGCCGCGAGACCATGCATCCACGCAACGCGTGCGTCGTCTCGCCGTCCGCGTCGCGCCAATGCATCTCCCAGCTCGATGTTCGCCTCGGCCGATGCCGCACGGAGATTCAGGTCCGACGGCTTCCTGGCGAGTGCGGGCTCGACGATCGAGAGTGCATGGCGATCACTCGCTTCCGCTGTTGCGACGTGGCCCAGCGCTAGTTGCGCGGCGCCGAGCGCCGTGAGCGACTGGGCGAGATTGATCTGATACACGCCGTTCGTCGGAACCTGCGCGACCAGTCTCTCGGCGGCGGCAACGCTCGCGCTCAATGGCGCGAGCGCCGCGGTGGGATCTCCACGCTCGAGAGCGACGGCACCCACGAAGCGATCGGCGATGCCGAGGAGTCGGCGGCGCTCCGGGTTGGTGGTGTCGAACGCGGCGAGGCGCGCGTATCCGGCCCGCGAAGTCGCCGCGAGAACGGCCGCGCTGTCGGGCCGTCCTTCGATGACCAGCAAGCTCCCGAGAAAATTCTGCCCGAGCGCGAGCAACTCGCGATAGGAGTTGTTGCTCGAGTCGCGCGCCACGATGGTCTGCTTCACGGCGAGCTCCGCGCGGTGGCTCTTCTCGGAGCCGGCGAGGTCGCCCAGCTTGCGCTGCGTGAAACCGACGGTGTTGTAACCGTTGGCGAGATCGCGCTGCCACTCGAGCTTTTCAGGATCCCGCCGCACGAGCTCCTGGAGGATCACAACCTTGCGCTGAAACGCCGCGAGCGCACCCCGCAGGTCGCCCATCGCCTCCCGCGTCGAGCCGATGTTGCCCATCGCCAGGCTCATCTCGACCTTGTACGTCGCGCTGTCCGGGGCGCGCGCGGCGAGTCGCTCGGTGATTCGCAAATACTCATTGAAGTGCGCCATCGCCGAGTCGAGATCGTTCCTGACGTAATGGATGTATCCAACCCAGAAATGGCTCGCACCGAGTCCGAGCTGCCATGCACCGTTCACCGAGTCGCGCTGCGCGAGCGTCTGCGCGAGTGCGAGTGATTGCTCGAACGCGACCAGCGCCGTGTCGCGCTTTCCCTGGCTGTAGCGCACCTCGCCGAGTTGCGAGAGCGCCTGCGATCGCCGGAACAGCTCCTCGTCGCTGAGCTCCGTCTCGGGAACCGCGGCGAAATAATTCATCGCCTTCTTGCTCACCTCGTCGAGCAGGTCGAGCCGCCCGACAGTCGTGAGTCGCGAACGCAAATCGCCGAGCATGAAGCCGATGAGCTCTTCGGCCTGGTCCTGACGACGCAGGACCGCGTTCCGCGCCGCCGCGATTCGGCGCGCCTGGACAGTGACGGAGATCGAGAAGCCAATCAGGAGCAAAGCCGTCGTCACCGCGAACGCCACACCGAGCCGATGCCGGCGGACGAACTTTCTCGCGCGGTAAGCGCCACTCGGCGGCCCGACGGACACCGGTTCGTCGGCGTAGTGTCGCGCGAGGTCGGCCTCGAGCTCGTTGACGCTGTGATAGCGCAGCTCGCGGTCGCGCTCCATCGCCTTGAGCACGATCCAGTTCAGATCCTCGCGAAGCTCACGACGGAGGGTCGGCGGATCCGTTCCGCGCAGCCTCGCGATCTCGGCCTGATCCGCTTCCGGCAACAACGAGAGGCGCAGGCTCGGCAACATCACGTCGTCGTGCTGGGTGGCCAGCATCGCCGCGAACGACGACGTCGTCTCGAAGGGCAGAACCCCCACGAGCAGCTCGTAGAGCGTGGCGCCGAGCGAGTACACGTCGGCTCGCGTATCGACGTCGGCGTCGCCGCGTGCCTGTTCCGGACTCATGTAGGCCGGCGTGCCGAGCGAGATGCCCGTCATCGTGAGGCGGTCGCCGTTCGCGCCGCTGATCGCCTTCGCGATCCCGAAGTCGATCACCTTGCAGATCGACTTTCCATCGGCCTCGGTGACGATGATGTTCGACGGCTTGAGGTCGCGGTGCACGACGCCCTTCTGGTGGGCGTGCTGCACCGCGTTGCATACCTGTCTGAAGAGATCGATCCGCTCCCGCACGCCGAGACGACGCGCGTCGCAATACTCGAGGAGCGTTGCACCCGTGACGCGCTCCATCACGAAGTACGGGAGGCCATCCGCGCTCACGCCGGCGTCGAACACGCGGGTGATGTTCGGATGCTCCATGCGCGCGAGCGTCTGGCGCTCGGCGTCGAACCGCGCGCCGAAGATGTCGGAGTCGACACCGCTGGTCAGCAGCTTGATCGCGACTTCCCGGCGCACGGGCTCGGCCTGCTCGGCGAGGTAGACGGCGCCCATGCCGCCGCGACCGAGCAAGTGGATGATCTTGTACGGTCCGACGTAAGCCGGTTGGCCAGACACGCCCGCGAACAAGCCCGGCGAGTCATTCGTCGTGATTCCGGCTGAGTTTTCGGAGGGCGTCAATCCTTGCCTGGGACGAGCGTGACTATCGGTGGCGGGAGTTTGGGCGGCAAACGCCTATATGGTCCAAAAGCCGTGTCGACGCAAGAACGCTAGCAGCCGCTGCGCCGCCAGACAATTCTCATCCACGCGCGGGTTATGGACAACCACCCGGTGTCACGGCACATTCGCGTTCGATTCGGTCGCGTCTCGTGGGCTCATTTTTCACCGCGACATGCTATTTACCGACGCCGTCGCCCCCGGTACCGTCCTGAGCTTGCGCTACCGCGTCGAACGTGAGGTCGGCGCTGGTGGAATGGTGCGCGCCTGGCTGGCCGAGGATCTGAAGCATCAGCGTCGCGTCGCGGTGAAGATCCGGCGGCCGGAGCTCGCAGCGCGTCGCTGGCGCGACTCATTCACCAATTCATTCATGCGACGTTTCTCGTTCATTCTTCTTGCGGGCCTTGCTACGTGCTCGCGTCCTCGCACGGTTCCGCTTCCGGTCGACGCAGCCTACGACGTGATCATCGAGAACGGCCGAGTGGTGGACGGCACCGGCGCGCCGTGGTTCTATGGCGACGTGGGCATTCGGGGCGACCGCATCACCGCGGTGCTTCCGCGCGGAGTATTGAAGAACGCTCATGCCGCGCGCCGCGTCGATGCGACGAACATGGTCGTCGCGCCGGGCTTCATCGACATCCAGGATCAATCGGGCGGCCAGCTTCTCGCCGGCGACGGTCGCCAACTCGGGAAGCTCACGCAGGGTGTCACGACCGGCATCCTCGGCGAGGGAAGCACGCCGGCGCCGCTGAATCCGGCGGATCTCCCGGCGGATGCGAGCGCGCTCCAGAAACGATTCGCCGAGCCGCACGGGTTCGACGCGTGGCTCTCGGCGATGGAGGCGCACGGCATCTCACAGAATGTTGGTTCGTTCGTCGGTGCAGGCACGATCCGGCAATATGGAATGCAGCAACGCATGGGCGCGGCTTCGGGAGCCGCGCTCGACTCGATGCGTGCCGCGGTGCGCCGCTCGATGCAGGATGGCGCATTCGGGATGGCAAGCGCGTTGATCTATCCGCCGAACACCTTTGCGACGACGGCGGAATTGATCGAAGAATCGAAAGCGATGGCGCCATACGGCGGCGTCTACATCACGCACATGCGATCGGAGGCGGACCGACTGCTCGAGGCTGTCGACGAGGTGATTCAGATCGGTGCGAAGGCGGGCGTCGCGACGGAGATCTATCACCTCAAGGCGGCAGGCACGCGCAACTGGCCGAAGGAGCGGGCACTGATCGCGAAGATCGACTCGGCGCGCGCGGCGGGCATCGACATTCAAGCGAACATGTATCCGTACACTGCTGGCGCGACCGGTCTCACATCGTGCCTGCCGCCGTCCTTCTCGGCGGAAGGCAAGCTGTTCGACAATCTGAAGAGTGGGAGCGCGCGAGCGGCGATTCACGAGGAAGTGGCACATCCGACGAGTGAGTGGGAAGACATGTGCACGCTCGCGACGCCAGCGGGCGTGCTGATCACGAGCCTTCGCGCGCCGGAGAATCAGCAGTACATCGGGAAACGGCTCTCTGAAATCGCCGAGATGAAGCATGAGAATTATCTCGACGCGGCGATGGACCTCATCTCGAGCGAGCGCAGTCGCGTCGAGACGACGTACTTTCTGATGAATGAGGACAACGTCAAGCTGCTCATGCAGCAGCCGTGGATGAAGTTCGGCACGGATGCCGGCGGCCCCGATCCGGACAGCGTGCGCGCGCTCGTGCATCCGCGCACGTTCGGGAACTATCCACGCGTGCTCGGCAAGTACGTGCGTGAAGAGCACGTGCTCACGCTGGAGGATGCGATTCGCAAGATGACGTCGGCGGTGGCAACGCGACTCTCGCTGCATGATCGCGGTGTGCTCGCGCCCGGGATGTTCGCGGACGTCGTGGTGTTCGATCCGGCGACGATTGCCGATCGTGCGACGTACGAGCAGCCGAAGCAGTTGTCGGTCGGCGTGCGTCAGGTCTTCGTGAATGGCGTGCAGGTCATTCGCGACGGCGTGCACACGGGCGCCAAGCCGGGAAGAGCATTGCGCGGGCCCGGGTATCGACGGTGATCGGGAGCGGCATTCGCCCGCGAGGTCAGTCCGTGTCCGACTATGCGAGCAGCCGCCGAAGGTTGCTGGGCACCGCGTCGAGGTGTTGCCGCATAGCACGCACGAGATGCGCGTGACTGCTGAAGCCCGCATCATGGGCGAGCGCCGACAGGTTGCGCGCGTTCCGTGCATCCTCCATCTGCTCGAGCACCAATCGCAGCCGCAGCTCCATCCGGTGCTGATGCAGCGTGCGTCCCGTACACGAACGAAACACGCGGCAGAGATGAAAGGCCGACGTGCCGATCGCGTGAGCGATGTCGTGCACCGAGTGATTCGCAGACGCCGACCGTAGAAGCTCTACGCGCGCGGCGTCGGCGAGCTCGCGATGACGCGCCGAGCATTGTGCTCGGGTCGAGGCGCGATAGGCCAGCGCCATGACCGATGCCACGATGCCGATCGCCGCTTCCTCGGCACCAAGGCGATCGAGATCTCCCGCCAGGGCGCGGCGCAGCAACAATCGCTGTCGCAGATACAGACCGGCGGAGCTCGGCGCCCACGCGAATCGAAACGGCTCTGACGTCTCGGCCGCGCGCGCATCGAACGCCCGCACGATCTCGCGCGCGAGATCATCGGAGACCGCGAACCAATCGCAGCGATCTCCATCGGGCGACGCGACGAAGCGCTCGTAGCACTGCGCGGCATTGTAGATCGTCGTCACGGACGGATCGGCGAGAAACGTGCGCGATCCCTCATGACGAATCCACACCGCCGTGCGCGGAAAGACGACGATGTGCCGCTGAATCGGACCGGTGTCGCGGAAGGATTCATATCGCGGCGGACAGCGAAACACGCCGATCGCGACGTTCGGCGTCTCGAAGACGCTCGCGTCGACGAACGCGTCGCTCGGCTCGGCGGAGCAATGAGATGGAAGCGCGGCGTGCATGGTCGGCCGAAATTGACGGGATTCCTCGAGCGGCGGAACTCCCATGCGCAAATGCACACCGTTTCTTCTCACTGCCCTGACAATTGTCTCGACCGCGGCGAATGCTCAGTCGGGCGGGACCAGCGGCGGCCCGTCGGCGGCCGACCTGCAGCGCGCCGCATCGGCGTTCACGAGCGGCGACTGGCCCACGGCGCGCGCGGCGTACGCTGCGATCGCGACCGCGCACCCGCGACACGCGCTGTCACGCTTCCGACTTGGCGTCGCACTCATGGAGCTCGGCGATCTCGACGCCGCCGAACGCGACATGCGCCAGGGCGAGACGCTCGGCGTCGGGGCGCCGCAGGCGGCTTATCGACTCGCGCAACTGTTCGCGCTGCGTGGCAACGCCGACTCGGCATTCGCCGAATTGAAGCGCGCGGCTGACGCCGGATTGTTGCAGACGCCGTATGCGCTCGAGTCGGACGTGCATCTCAAAACACTAAAGAATCTTCCCAGGTGGCGGGCCACGCTCGACGCGTTCGACGCCGTCGTGTTTCCATGCAGGCACGATCCGCGCTTCCGCGAGTTCGATTTCTGGATCGGTGATTGGGACGTGCGTCCCACAGGCCAACCGGCCGCGGGCCCGCCGGCGCGCAACACCGTGACGCTCGACGACAACGATTGCGTCGTCACCGAGCATTGGAGTGCGCCGAGTGGGTCGGTGGGCCAGAGCTTCAACATCTTCGACCGGTCGTATGGCGTGTGGCGACAGACATGGGTCGACAACCTTGGCGGACAGCACGATTATCGCGGCCATCTGGTGGACGGGAACATGGTCTTCGTGGGCGACACGCCCGCGCCGAACGGCGGCCCGGGACGCATTCCGACTCGGCTCACGTTCTTCAAGATCGCCAGAGATACAGTTCGGCAGTTCTCCGAGACGTCGTCGGATAGCGGGAAGACCTGGCAGACCAGCTACGATCTCACGTACGTGCGGCGCCACGGCCCGCCGCAGTAGCTGTCGCGTATCGGCAGTCCTAGGTAATGTCGAGCGAGCAAAACTGCTGGAAGACCACGGGAAAATGGTCAACTGCATCGCGGGAAAGAGATCGGCACCACCTGCCGATACTCATCGATGCAACTTCTCGCCAACCCGATCGTCCTCCTCACGTGACCTCGATGTACGACCAGCTTACCGGCCTGTTGATTCCCGAAGCCTTCCGCGTGCTCGTCGAGCACGAGTTGATCGTTGCGCGCCGGCTGGGACGCGTGGACACACTGCTCGTAGTGGACGTCGATCACATGGGCGAGATGAACGGCAGCCTCGGAACCGATTCAGGGGACGAGATCCTGCGCGCGGTCGGGCATCTCCTCCGGCGCACGGCGCGCGAGTCGGACATCGTCGGCCGTCTTGGCGGCGACGAGTTCGCCATTTACGCGCTCGATTGCCAGGGCACCGCGCTGGCGCGCCGGATCAGCGCCGCCGCATCGACCGCTCCGATGGCGGCGTCCGGTGGCGGAGATGTCTACGTGCAGCCGGTCGAGATCCGGATCGGTTTGATGGAAGTAGATCCCGGCGAGACCTACGACGAATTGATGACGCGCGCCGGACCGGCCGCATTGAAGCAGCGCGGCCCGGAGCGATAGCGGGCAACGTGGTGCTCGCGCCCGTTCATCGTGTGAGTCACGGCGGGCTCAGTGTGACGTCGCCTTTGCGAGCACGACCTTGATCGTCGCCCCATTGAACGTCCGCGTCCCGGTCAGCGTGGACCCCGACTGGGTGAACGTGATGTCGCGAATGAACGTATCGGCCGACTGAACGAACGTGACGCTCCCATTCGACGCGGTGTACGTGCCTTCCATGCTCTCGTCGAAGATGACGCCGTCGTTCAGCGATGCCGGAATGACCAATCGGCCGGTCGTCGTGCCGGAGTTCGTGAGTGTGATGGAAAGCGAACCGCCGGCCGCGAGGACGTCAGTCGTTGTGCTGCCCTGCGCGAGAGTGAAGGTGGTCGCCGTGTAATCGCCCGCCAGGGTTGCAGACGTGGGCGACGTGCTGTCACTGCCGGAGCACGCTCCGATGCTCGCAAGAATGCCCGCGAGTGCGAGCGCGCGTAGCCGTCGGCCAGCAACGATGCGCCGCCGTGACGCGGATGGTGCAGAACCTCGAGTATGTCGCATGACCGCCCCCCAAAGAGTGTCGATGCAAAGGTCAAGATGGCCTGCGAGGCATCCGGCGTGCCAGGGGCGAGTCGAATCACTCCGAACGCAGTGCTTGAGTTGGATCGATACGGACCGCTCGCCGCGCGGGGACATAGGATGCGAGCGCGATCGCGAGCAACAACACTGACGCCGCTCCCACGAACGCGATCGGATCGCCGGGACTGACCGCGAAGAGTTGTGACGTCACCATTCGCGATCCAACGAACGAGATCGCGGCGCCGAGCGCCACGCCGATCAGCGCGACCCGCATTGCATTGCCGAGCGCGAAGGACAGCACGCGCCGCGTGTCGGCACCGAGCGCGATGCGAATGCCGATCTCGCGAGTCTGTTGTCGAACGAGATACGCCGTGACGCCGTACAGGCCGACCGCCGCCAGCACGAGCGCCGCCGCCGCGAACGCGACCAGGAGGAACGCCTCGAGTCGAGGGCGGCCGAGCGGGCCAGCGAGCAACTGATCCATCGTCTGCGCGCGCCACAGCACCACATCCTCGTCGCTCGCGCTCACCGCTCGGCGCAGATCGGGAAGGATGGAGGCGAGATCGCGCGACGATCGCACGGCGAACAAGCCTTGCTGGAACTGCTGGCGATACGGGTAGAGCACCGTCGGCGTCGCGCCGCGCAGCGTTCGATAGTTGAACGGCCGCGTCACGCCGACGACGGTGGCCCACGATGTATCGAACGGCGCGCGCAGCTGCTTGCCGATCGGGTTCGCGCCAGGCCAGTAATGATTCGCGAGGTCCTCGGTCACCACCGCGACGCGTGGCGCGGACTCGTTGTCGGTCGCAAGCACGCCGCGGCCGTGAATGATCGGGACGCTCATCGTCTTCGAGAACTCCGCGCCGACCGCATCCCACGACACGTATGGCGCATCGGGCCCGCTCAAGTCGGGCCGATCGCGGACGACGAGCCGCGTGGCGAAGATGTTCGTACCAAGAAAGGGCAAGGCGAGCACCGGCGTCACGCCGCTGACGCCGGGAACGGCGCGAATGTGCCGCGCGACGTCGTCGAACGCATCGTTGAACTGTTGAGGAGTCTTGTATTTATGAAAATGGGTGCTGGTCTGAATCACCGAGAGATGGTCCGGCACGTAGCCGAGGTCGATGCCTTCGAGGCGGAACAGACTGCGGGACAACAGCGCGGCCACCACCAGCAGCACGAGGGCGAGGGCGACCTGCGATGCGACGAGGCCCGAGCGGAGCGTGCGCCGGCCAGTCGTCTCCACTCCGCCGCGGCTGTCGGCGCGAAGCGCGTCGTTGAGCGAACCCGAGAACGATGCGGGAAGGACGCCGGTCGCGACGAGCGTGAACGTGGTCGCGATCGCGGCGCCGGCGACGGCCCAGGCCGAAAGCGAGATCTGATCGATGCGTGGAAGTCCCGCCGGCGCCGTCGCGACGAGCGTTCGCACGATCGCGAACGACAAGGCCGTCCCGGCAAGCGCGCCGAAGCCGGCGAGGACGCCGACCTCCGCGGAGAGCTGCGAGAGAATTCGCCCGCGCGGCGCGCCGAGCGCTCGCCGAATCGCGAGCTCGCGGCTGCGTGACGTGGTGCGAAGCAGCACGAGATTGCCGACGTTGATGCACGCGATGAGCAGCAGGCTCGTCACCGCGACCGAGAGAATGACGAGTGGCTGTCGCGCCTGCCCGAACATCGCATCGGGAAGCAGCTCCGCCTGCGCCCCCGCCGCGAGCAATGAACGAGCACCCGGCTCGTTCGGGCGCGCGCGAGTATCTCGTTCGATGAAGGCCGCGAACTCCGCACGCGCGGCGGCTGGCGTTGCGCCGGGAGCGAGTCGCGCCACCAGATCGACGCCGGGATACTCCGTGGGTACGATGGAAATCCAGTAATCCGTATTTGCTGGATAGTCGAGGCCGGCCGGCGCGACTCCGACGACTGTCGCGGTGACTTCACGATTCATAACGTCGATGCGCCGGCCGATCACGTTCGGATCGCCGCCGAACGCGCTCCGCCAGAACCCTTCGCTGATGACCATCACCCACGGCGCGCCTTTCACGTCGTCTTGCTGGTGAAGCAGTCGTCCGATCACCGGGCGTGCGCCGAGCACGTCGAAGAAGTTGCCGGTGACGACCGACTCACGCGCGTGCAGCGCGGTCGAGCCATCGCGCAGCGGGACCATGTTCGATCCGTAGTGCGCGAAACCCGCGATCGCCGACAGCGTCCGCGTCGCCCGACTGAAGCGCTCGGCGCGGTCGAGCATCGTCGGCACTTCGGTCGCAGTGCCGCGGCCGTTTGCCCAGAGCGCGATCAGATGATTCTGATCGCGCATCGGCAGGTCGCGGACGAGCACGGCCAGCGCGACGGAGAAGATCGCCGACGTCGCTCCGATGCCGAGAGCCAGGATAGCCACCGCGGTCCCGAAAAACGCTGGCGTGCGGCGGAAGCCGCGCACCGCGAGTCGAACGTCGTCCACGATTCGATCCATCGTCTGCCTCGGCTCGGTCATCGCGAAGTTAGCGCGCGCGGCATCCGCGGCAAGCGAACGCCCTGCCGATCCGCGTGTACAATGGCCGACACTCGACCAACCCCTATGACAGGATCGGAACCCCAGTCGGCAGCGGTTCTGTGACGTGCGCCATTGCGGCGCGCTCGCTCGAGTTGAAAGATGCTCAGTGAGCGCTCGGCCGCCGTTTCACTCCAAACGTAGACGACGAACGATGGCATCCCTCCTCGAAGTCGCATCGGAGCTGAAGGAGCTCACCACGGCGGCCAGGTACTTTCATTCGGGCGCCTTCAATCACAGCCAGCTTCGCGCCGACTTCATGTCGGAGTTCGCGAAGGACCCCCACTTCAATGCGGCGAACCTCGATGCGCTCGAGTCGGTCGTCGCGCAGTTGGAGGCCGACGCGCGAATCAGCGACGTCCGATGGATGGCCTACATTCTGGCGACGAGCTACTGGGAGACATCGCACACGGAGGTTGTCGGCCGCGTCCAACGCATCAATAAGAAGACGCACAAGCCCGAGCTCGGAAAGGATCACAAACCGCTCATGCGCGATGTGAGAATCTGGAAGAACATGGTGCCCGTCGCGGAGGTGGGTCACGGCAAGGGCCGAGACTATTATCTCGCCGTGAAGGTCGCTCGCAACACGGATGGCACCGCGACGGTGACCGAGCACGATGGCGATCAATGGACGGTCACGCTCGACGGCGTCGCGAGGCCCGTCAACAAGGGCGCGAAGTTCGGAGCGGCGCCGGACGGCAAGGCCGCCAAGGCATACGTCGACGCCGCAGGATCCGAGCTGGCGTACTACGGCCGTGGGTACGTGCAACTCACCTGGTGGCAGAACTACGCGTCGACCGGCGCCGCGATTGGCGAGGGGCTCAAACTGCTCTTCGATCCGGAGCGCGCGCTCGACCCAAAGATCGCGTACGCGATCATGACGCATGGGATGATCACCGGAGCGGGCTTCGCCAACGGCCACAAGCTCTCCACGTATTTCCACGGCTCGCACAGGGACTACACGCATGCCCGCAACATGGTGAACGGATCCGACCACGCCGAGGACATCGCGGCGATCGCCGAGAAGTTCGAGTCGATGTTGCTGAACAACAAAGTCGGTCCGACGCAGGCGCCGCTGCGGTGACCGTTTTTCGCTTGCGACGCTGCCGAGTTCGAACGTGGATGGCCGCGTCCCTCGTCGTGCTGACGTCTGCGTGCGCGAGCGGCGCGCAGTCGATCTCCGGCACGTGGGACGTCATCAAGGTCGCAGTGAATCGTCGCGATCAGGCGCACTGGCTCTATGTCTCGGACGATCCTCGACTGCTCGGGCGCGAGCTCGTCATCGGTCCGACCATGCTGACATTCAACGACGGCTCGGATCCATGTCGCAAGCCGGCGTGGGAGAAGCGGAAGGCTAGAATGGGCGCGCTGATCGCGAGCAGCTTTCCGCTCGACGGAAGCGCCGTTGCATCCCCTCACGACTTCTCGCTCGACATCCAATCCGCTGAACGCGTGGTCGCCAACACCGTGCACTGCGCGGCAACGGATGACGGCCGCGACCCGCAGCCGTGGAGCCAGGCGTGGTTCGTCGCCAGCGCCAGCGCCCCCGATCGCCTGCTGATGCGGATGGGGACGTCTGCCATCCTCGTGCTGCAGCGCCGCTCTCCGCAGGCGTCGCCCCGGGCGTCGTACGCATGTCGGTCCGCGCAGGGCGACGCGGAGAAGACCATCTGCCGGTCAGTGGCGCTCGCCGGACTCGATCGAAGCGTGGCCGCCGCGCTCGCTCGGCGGCTTCGGACGGATGATAGCTCTGCCGTGAACGCTCAGCAGGCGGCATGGTTGAAGAAACGTGATGCTTGCGGCGCCAATGAGAGCTGCCTGGCGGACGCGATGCGCGCCAGAATTGACGAGCTGATGCAGAATTAAAGATCCGTCAAGAACATCGAGATCCGCCCCGCAGGGGAAACGTTACGACGGGCGACGGTGTACTCGGCGGTGTCCACCGTCCCTTCACAACGCGTTTCTCAAGCTATGACCTCATCTCATCATCTCGGACGAGGGCTCGCACTCGGCGCACTCATCGCGCTTCCGACTGCGGGCTTCGCGCAGAAGCAGCAGGGCGTCGCGCGCACCCTTGGCATCGATACCACCAACTTCGACCGGCGAATTCGCCCGCAGGACGACTTCTTCAAGTTCGTGAATGGCTCGTGGCTCGCGCGGACCGCGATTCCGGCTGACGCATCCTCGTGGGGCGCATTCAACGAGCTCACCGAGAAGAGTCGCGTCGCGATTCACGGAATTCTCGAAGACGCCGCGAAATCCAACGCGGCCGCCGGCTCGGAACAGCGCAAGATCGGCGACCTGTACACGAGCTTCATGGATTCCGCGCAGGTGGAGAAGCTCGGCATTGCACCGCTCAAGCCCGAGCTCGCCACGATCGCCAGGCTGAGCTCGACGAAGCAGCTCCCGGAGACATTCGCGCACTTCGCACGGCTCGGGATTCAGAATCCGTTCGCCGTCGGCGTCGGCGCGGATCCGAAGGCGTCGTCCGTCAACATCGTTCAGGTCGGTCAGTCGGGCCTCGGCCTGCCGGACCGCGACTATTATCTCCGGAACGACGCGACCATCGCGAAGACGCGCGATGCCTACGTCGCCTACATCACCAGGATGTTGACGGTCGCGAACCAGCCGGACCCTGCCGGCGCGGCCAAACGCATCCTCGCGCTCGAGACGTCGATCGCGACGCCGCAGTGGGATCGCGCGAAGAGCCGCGATCGCAATCTCTCGTACAACAAGATGACGGTCGCGCAACTTGCCGCCGAGACGCCGTCGTACGATTGGAATGCGTACCTGAAGGCGGCCAGCCTGGGCGCCGCGAAGGACGTGATCGTTCGCCAGCCGGACTACGTCAAGGCGATGAACGACGTCATCGCGAAGACGCCGGCGTCGACGTGGCGCGAGTATCTCACGTTCAAGCTGCTCGACCGGTACGCGAACGAGCTGCCCGCGGCGTACGTCGGCGCGCGTTTCGCGTTCCGTGATTCGACGTTGAGCGGCCAGCAGCAGATGTCACCGCGCTGGAAGCGTGCGTCGGCCGAGGTCGAGGGCGCGATGGGCGAAGCGGCAGGGAAGCTCTACGTGCAGAAGTATTTCCCGCCGGCGGCGAAGGCGCGCATGGATCAGTTGGTGAAGAACATTCTCGCCGCGTACAAGGTAGGCATCGATTCGCTGGAATGGATGAGCCCAGCGACGAAGACGGCCGCGCAGGACAAGCTCGCGCACTTCACCGTGAAGATCGCGTATCCGGATCACTGGCGCGACTATTCGAGATTGCTCATCAAGCGCGACGACCTCCTCGGCAACGCGATCCGCACGGCCGAGTTCCAGTACGACGATATGGCGAGCCAGTTGGGCAAGCCCGTCGACAAGACGCGCTGGGGCATGACGCCGCAGACGGTCAACGCGTACTACAACGCGTCGAACAACGAGATCGTGTTCCCGGCCGCGATTCTCCAGCCACCGTTCTTCGATCCGAACGCCGACGATGCCGTGAACTACGGCGCGATCGGGGCGGTCATCGGCCACGAGATCGGTCACGGCTTCGACGACCAGGGCTCGAAATCGGACGGCTTCGGCAATCTGCGCGACTGGTGGACGCCCGCCGACGCGGCCGCGTTCAAGCAGCGCACGCAGAAGCTCGGCGCCGAGTACGCGGCAATCAATCCGATCGATACGCTGCACATCAATCCGGGCCTCACGATGGGTGAGAACATCGGCGACAACTCCGGCCTCATGCAGGCGTATCGGGCGTATCGCATCTCGCTGCACGGCAAGGAAGCGCCGGTGATCGACGGGCTGACCGGCGATCAGCGGTTCTTCATGGGCTACGCGCAGATCTGGCGGACGAAGTTCCGCGACGCGGCGCTCCGGAACCAGCTCCTGACGAATCCGCATTCGCCGGGCATGGCCCGCGCCTTCGTGCCGCTCACGAACAACGACGCCTTCATGAAGGCGTTCGGCGTGAAGCCGGGCGACAAGATGTGGCGCGACCCGAAAGACCGCGTGAAGATCTGGTGATTCCCGACGACAACGGCCGCTGAGATCAGGGCCGTTGTCTTTTCCGCCGCGCTGACGCCGTCGGTTTCGGAGCCAATTCAGCGCATGACAGATCGCCTGCCACCGGAGTTCACGATGCACCGATCACGCGCCATTCTCGTTGCCGCTGCTGTCCTCGCTCCGCTCTCGCTGTCCGCCCAGGGCGTGACCGTTCAGAGCACCTCATCCGTACGCCTCTACGGCGCGCTCGGCACCTTCGCGCGCATGGCCGCGCGCCTGGGCGGCGGCCACATGGACGACGTCCAATCCACGGTCTACGTCGCCGGCCACAAGATGCGCAACAACTCGGAGGACCACGGCGTGATCATCGACGTGGATGCCGAGCGGCTCACGAGCATCGACGACAAGCAGAAGACCTATTCGTCGATCACGTTCTCCGAGATGGCGGCGGCCATGCAGCAGGCCATGGATTCCGCGAAGCAGCAGGGTGCGCAACGGAGCCCACAGCATGCCGAGCAGCGGAAGAACAGCAATGGCAAGAGCGACGTCACGTTCAAGTACGACGTCAAGACGGATCGGCCGGGCCAGCACGAGAAAATCGCGGGCTATGACGCCGAGCGCATCTTCGTCACGATCAGCATCGAGGCCGACGCGATCGACACGACGAAGGCCAACGCACAGCCCGAGCAGGCAGGCACGCTCGTCCTGCTTCTCGACCAGTGGCGCTCGTCGAGCGCGCCGCAACTCGCGGCAATGCAGGAGTTCCAACGCGCGTATGCCGAGAAGACCAGCGAAGTCTTCCGTCCGCAGGTCGAGGGGCTAAAGTCGGCGTTCAACTTCGATCCGCGCATCAAGGAAGGCTTCGCCGTCGCGGCGAAAGAGATGGCGAAGATGTCCGGCGTCGTGATGCGGCAGACGATCTACGCGGCCGTCGTTCCACCCGGCATGAACTTCGACCGCACGCTCGTGCTCAACGATGGCGCAACGCCGGACACGGCAAAGAAAGAGGACGCGCCAAAGAAGGGTCGGTTCGGAGGACTCATGGGCGCGATCAAGTCCGCCGCAGAGCAGGCGAACAAGAATGCGTCGAACAAGTCGGACTCGAAAGCGGAGGCGAAACAGACGACGCTGCTGTCCGTCTCCGAGCAGGTCACCAACGTGACGTCCGGCACGCCCGCGGGCGTGTTCCAGCCCCCGGCGGGATATCAGGCGATTCAGTCGCGCATTCCGCGCTCCTGACCGCTCGCGTCGTCGGAAGCCCGCGCCCGCCAAGTAAGCAAAGAGTCTTTCCTCGCGACGACCGCGTCGGGTGTGCAGATTTCACTGCATGCCCGACGACGAAATCCGAAAGCTCGAAGCAATCCTCGGCGCAATCTCCAACATCACCTCCGAGCGCGAGCAAGCGCCGCTCGTCGGGGTGCGCTGCCCCAAGTGCGGATGGACCAGCTTCGCGAAGGTCGAGACGGTCTATGACGCGGCCGTCGAACGACTCGAGACTCCCGGAGCTGCGCCGTCCAGCCGCGATACCGCACTGACGGATCGCGAGATCATTCGCCGGCTGGCACCGCCCACCCGCCGATCGGCCACCATACCGACGGTCATTCTCGCAGTGGTGCTCGGCGCCGCGGCGGTGTACGTCTACAACCGCTTCGGCGATCTGGCCGGCGAGCTCTCCGGCATCGCGGCGTTCGTGATCGTCCTCGTCTTCTTCCTCACCCGTACGCGAGCGCTGAGCGACGCGTACTACGATGCCGCACGGAGCTGGCGCCACCGCTACATGTGCCGCAAGTGCGGAGAGCTCGTTGAATCCTGAGGTCCGGCTCGTCCCGGGCCGGATGCGACTCGTCGCACCGCCGGATCATACGCGTTCCTGACATGTGACCCCGCGGCGACGTCGGCGAGTATTCAGAGTATCATGAAAACTTTGCGAGGAGTCGACATGCGAGCTCGATGGTTCTGTGCGGTCGCTGCGCTGGTCCTCGTCGGATGCCACGCCGATCCCGTTGGGATGAGCGGCTCCGCGTCGAAGCCTGCCTCCGTCGAGTCGTTTGCCGGTACGTGGCGGTCGACCACGCCGTCACTCGAGTTCATCGGCCTCTCGGTCGTCTCGAAGTCGAGCGAGCAGGGCGCGCTCGGGGTGAGACTCACGCTCTCCGGGCTTGCCTGGGAGGGCAGTGGCCGCATCGATGGCGACTCGCTGGTCGCGCCGATGTTCGTGAGCGGCACGGCACAGTCGACGGGAACGCTCGTCATCCACGCGCCGGATCCGAAGACGCTGGCTGCCCACGTGGGAGGTGCGGCCGCCACGCCGCTCGATCTCACGTTCGTTCGACAGAATTAGCCCTTCCGCGCGTATCATCCTGCTGAACGCACAGTAGATCCTTCGCGGCGCTCCAGATGATAGCTACTCTTCGCGCGGCGACTCCGTCGGATTCGTCCGACGACCGACCGGCAGGCGGTCAGGCCCGCGACGGCGTCTGCGGTGGTGCGGTGTTCGCGGAGGTCAACGTCGCGGGAGGCTGATCGCGGCTCTGCCAGAAGCGCGGCGTCGGATTCGGGCGCGCGGCGTAGTCCGCGAGATTCTGGCGAACGGTCGGCGCCACCATGTCGGCGGGGTTGCCGTAGCGCTCGAGCACGGACTGGTGAACGTACTCCCACGTATAGCCGTCGAGCTCCGGATTCAGGTCCGGCGCGTGCGACGACGGGTGGTCGATTGGCCGCGACCCCTCGCCCAGCTTCTCGTAGAACTCGGTCATCGACTCGTAGAGCCGGCCATTGGCATCAGGACGCGTCATCTGCACGATGAGCGCATCGTCGAATTCGAGGGTGCTGCCGCTGCACCGCTCGGACACCTTCCGCTTCACGCGATCTACCATCCATGTGAACGCGATGTCGGAGAGCCCCGCCTGCGCATACCCGCCGCCGACGTTCGAGTGCACGCCGGAGAACCAGGCCTGCTCGAGCCAGTTCACGTCGTTGTCGTGATCGTCCTTCTGCTGCACCCAGAGGGTCGGCTCGAACGGTTTGCGCTTCTCGTCGATCGCGAGCGCATGAAATGCGCACTTCGTGTGGCTGCTCAACGACGTGTCGTGAAACGCGAAGCGGGAATGATTCAGGCGACTGAACAATCCCAGCGGGACGCCGAGGGCGCCGACCGTGTCCCACACGCCGATGCATTGGAGATCGACGTCTCGCGAGAACGCCTGTCGGAACGCGGCCGCGCTGTCGGACGTTGGCCCCTTCGACGGGTCGCGATCACGATACAGGCTGAACGCTTCGTCGATCATCCCCGCGTGCGCCTGTTGCAGCATGCCGGAGTTGCGAATCAACCCCGCGAGACTGCGCACCGTATACGCGCCTCGGCTGAAGCCGAAGAGATATATCTCGTCGCCGGGGGCGTAGTTGTTGACGAGAAACCGGTAGCAATCTTTGATGTTCGTGTCCAACCCTTCGCCGAACGCGCCGCCCGCGACTTTGTCGAGCACGTCGCTGCCGGTGCCGACGCCTTTGTGGTAGAAGACGATCTGCGAGACGCCGCGCGCATCGACCGATTTGATGGCCTGCTGCATCTTGGCGACGTTCGTTGGCGCGGGGACGCCGTGGTCGTCTTCGTTGGGCTGGTTCCAGGTTCCGTCGGCACAGACGACGAGGCGGCGCATGGCATGATCTCCGGGGGCGGGTTTGCGGGATCAAGAATGCGTTCGGGAGACCCGGAGGGCAACTGACGAAGACCGGATTGCAGCACTGCAACTGCTGAAGGACGCGGGCACAGACGGGCTGGCGCGGGCCCGAACGGGACTGCTCCGGCATCGAGTCTGCGGCGCCCGGCCGGCAGCCTCGCGTAATGAAAAGTCGAACCGTTGGTCGCGACAAAGAATTCAAGCACGTCGACACGAGAAAGCCGCCCAGTTCGCACGAAGCGCCCCGAGCGGCTTTCAAAAAAATCTCAAACTCTCAGTGCGAACGAAGACGCCCCACGAACGGGTAGCCAGCCCGATCAGCAGTCCCGTCTAAGACCCGTCAGCAGTTCCCGTCTGCTTCGATCAGGATCCCATCATGCCGACCGCAACGCCCCCAGCGGATCGATCCGACTCGCGCGGCCAGCCGGAATCCACACCGCCAGCAGCGCAATGATCGCGAGCAGCACCGGCACCCCGAAGAACACCAGCGGATCGCGAATCTCGACGCCGAACAACAGTGTCTTCATGTAGGTCGCGAGCCAGTACGCCGCTCCCAGGCCAATCAGCACACCCAGCGCCGCGAGACGCATGCCCTGCAGCACGACCATGCGTTGCACCGCAGCCGGCTCCGCACCGAGCGCGAGCCGCACGCCGATCTCGCGCGTGCGCTGCTGTACGACGTACGCCATCACGCCATAGATGCCGATCGCGGCGAGCGTCAGCGCGCTCAGCGCGAACGTCGTCATCAGCAGCGTATTGAAGGCCTCGCGTGACGTCGACCGCGATACGATCTGATCCATCGAGCGCACGTCGGCGACAGGCAGCGACGTCGCCTCGCGCAGCTTGGCCTGCACGGCCTGGCTCACCTGCATGGGCGGCACGCGCGTGCGAATCACCCAGGCCACCGGGATGATGCGACGATTCAGATCGTTGACCGCATCCGGGATCTGCGACTGCGGCACGAACATCTTCGGACCCGGGTCCTGATTGAGCCCGTTGTCCTTGCTGTCCGCCACGACCCCGATGATCTGACGCGCCGGCTCGCCGGCGAACTCGCGGACCGCGCCCTTGCCGATCACCAGGCGATCGTTGAGCGGATCGCCGTTCTTCCAGTACTGCTTCGCCATCGACTCGTTGATGATCGCGACCGGCGGCGATGACGCGTTGTCAGTTTCCTTGAATGTGCGCCCTCTAATTACCGGAATCTTGAAGACCTCGAAGTAGCCGGGCCACGCGGTCATCCACGCACCGCCGCCGTGAAACGGGCTGTTGTCCTCGAGCGGTCGGCCGACGATCTTGAACGGCAGACCGAAGCCGCCCTCGAGCGGTACGCAGCACGCGGCGCTCACGTCTTCCACGCCGGCGACGGTGCGTACCCGGCTGATGCCCTCACGCACGGCCTGGTCGACCGACGCCGTCGTCCCGAAACGGTCGCCCGTGAACGACATGCGCATCGTGAGAATGTTGCTGGCGTCGAACCCCGGCCGAACGGAGCGCAGCGCCAGCGAGGTCCGGATCAACAACCCCGATCCGATCACGAGCATCAGCGCGAGCGCGATCTCGAGGACCACCAAGCCCGAGCGCAGAGCATTGCTCCGGCCGCCGCCGCTCGCGCCCGTGCCGTCTCTGAGCGTGCCCGCCAGATTGGTCCGCGCGGAATGCAGCGCCGGCATCAGACCGAACAGCAGACCAGTCGCGATCGACACGCCGGCGGTGAACAGGCCAAGCCGCCAATCCAGATGCACCGCGCCGCCACTCTCGCCCACGCGCGGCAGCCCCGCCGTGTTGATCGACAGGAGCCAGCGAATGCCCACGAGGCCGAGCGCGAGACCGATCGCACCACCGATCACCGAGAGCAGCACGCTCTCCGTCATGAGCTGGCGAACGATCCGCTTCCGGTCCGCGCCCATCGCGGCGCGAATCGCCATCTCGCGCTTGCGCACCGTCGAACGAACGAGCAGCAGGTTCGCCACGTTCGCACACGCGATCAACAACACGCCCACGACCGCCGCGAGCAGCACACCGAGGAGGGACGTCGAGTTCCGGACGTAGACCTTCTGCATCGGCTCGACCGTGAAGCTTGCCTTGGGCCCGAGCGCCTGCGGGTACTTCTCGCGGAACGTGGTCGCCGCCTGCGCGAACTTCGCCTGTGCCTGCTCGAGCGTCACGCCCGGTTTGAGCCGCCCCGCCGATTGGAAGTAATGCCCCTGATCCGCCGTATTCGGATCGATCTGGAACGCGGTCCAGACGTCGGGCGGATTCAACATCTCCGACGGATCGAAATCCTTGTTGAGCACACCGATCACGGTGTACGCATCGCCCGACAGCGAGATGTGCTTGCCCACGATGTTCGGGTCGGACGCGAAGCGACGGGTCCACCAGCCGTATGACAGCACCGCGACCTTCGGGCCGTTCGGCCGATCCTCGTCGGTCGAGAACGTCCGCCCCAGCAAGGTCTTCGCGCCGAGCAGGCGGAAGAAGTTCTCACTGACGTTGCCCGACTGGAGCTGCTCGGGCGTGTCGCCACCGGTGAAGTTCACCGTGACATTACGAAATGCTGATGGATCCTGGATGACGTCGGTCTGCCGCGCCCAATGCTCGAACTTCGCCGGCGACGCCCCCGGCCCCGACCCATTCGCCGTCTTGTTCATGAACAGCACGATCCGGTCGGGATCCGGGTACGGAAACGGCTTGAGGAGCACGGCGTTCACGACCGAGAACACCGCGGTCGTCGCGCCGATCCCGAGCGCGAGCGCGGCAACGGCGGCGAAGGTGAACGCGCGCTGCCGGCCAAGCATGCGCAGCGAATACTTCACGTCCTGAAGAAAGCGCTCCATGCAGTGCTCCCGAAGAAGATGTCCTGGACGTCCGGCGAGGCCGTGATCCTACCGCTGCAGCGCGACGCGGGCGACGCTCGAAGGGAACTCGGCATTGTTTGACAATCCGACCCCTCAATGGGTTCCCTGCCGGTGTTCGGTCGATGTCCAGCGTACGGCGAACGGGTCGCGGACGTTTCGCCAATTGGCTTGACAGCGTGCATGCACGCGCCGGACTTTCCAGGTAGACACCACGGCCCAGGAGCCACGCGTGAAAAAGGAAGAAGCGATCGACAGCGTCGAACGGGCGGGCAACACGATCCACGACCTCTACGCACGCGCCTGGTCGACCGCTCTCTACCCGACGGAGCACGGCTGGGGCCCCGCCATCGCTTCGATCGGCGCCATCCCGCTCCTGAGCATCGCATCGATCGGGCAGATGGTGGGCAAGGCCGTCGTCGAGCAGTTGCCCTCCGAGGTGTTCGACAAGATTCCGAACTTCGGAAAACCCGACAAAGACAAACCGTAGCCTCTCCACTCGGCAGCGTTCGCCGGGATGATCGCCGCTATGTGCTGACCGGATCGGGAGCGGAGCCGTTTGCCGGAAGCTCAAGCGTGAACGTCGTCCCTCGCCCGAGACGACATGTCCCTCGCCACGCGCGTTGAGGACGAGGCGCCCGCCGCGGCTCGTGAAGGGGAGAGAATTCACGATCATCCGCCAGAGGGGAGTTC
>Ga0070679_100001001_pt1 | contig 24620 bp, 21 predicted proteins | sample KBSC63BmetaG_FD_65652 | JGI IMG/M metagenome (GOLD analysis project Ga0070679, IMG submission 65652) | Corn rhizosphere microbial communities from Kellogg Biological Station, Michigan, USA - KBS C6-3B metaG | ecosystem: Host-associated > Plants > Roots > Rhizosphere | place: USA: Michigan... | reverse complement strand
CGGGTATCGGCGAACGGAAGCGGCCGCGTCATCCGCAATCCGGCAGACATCGCGAGCTATCTCGGTCCCGAGCTGATCGATCTGGCTCAGGAGCAACTCCGCGTCGTCATGCTCGACGTGAAGAACCACCTGCTCGGCGTGACCCTCGTCTATCAGGTCGGCCGCAACGCGGCCATCATCCGGCTCGCTGACTGCTTCCGCGAAGCGGTGCGAACGGGCGCCGAAGCGATCATTCTGATTCATGACCACCCGTCCGGCGACCCGACTCCATCTGACGCCGATGTCCACCTCACCAAGGAAGCATCCGGGGCAGGCGATCTCTTGGGAATTGCCGTGGTGGACCACGTCGTCGTGGGCCGCGCGGGATTCGTCAGTCTTCGCCAACAGGGTCTGTTCACTCCGGCTCGGTACTCGCCACGTGAGCCGAGCGCCATCGGCTGACGTCCGGAATCATGTCGAAGGATCTGCCCATGATTGTGCCAACCGCAACGGAGGCGCCGGAACCGCTTGTACCGCCACGAGCATCTTTCGAGACGCGCGCCGAAACTGCCGCCGCTCGCCTTGGTCTGACCGAAACCCAGGTGGAGCGTCTGCCGTTCGACCTGTCCGCCCTCGACGAGGATGGTGTCTTCATCAACGTCGATACGCGGGGATTTGGACTCCTCGACCGGCGACTCGATTGGGCTTCGCTCGGCATTGCCCTGCCGCGTGAGTCCGCCGTCGCCTTCCGTCCTCCGCGCTGCGGCCTGCTTCCCGATCGCTATCGTCTCCCGCTGGTGCGCTCGGCGGCTCGTACTCACGCTGTGCTGCACCGCTACTCGTATCGCTTCCGGCTCACCGAGACCCTGTTTGAGACCCCCGCGTATCGTTGGGTGCCGTGGAGCGCTTACGAGACCTTCGACGCTGAGTTTCAGGCGAACCTGGCTGAGCTCGAGGCAGCTCGCACCGAGGTGCTCGTTCACTTTGAGGGAGTACGCGCTGAGATGGTTGAAACCTTCCTCCGGCTGGCCAATGACTCGGCGCGCCGGCTGGAGGCAACCGGGCATCTTATCCCAGAAGGGTTCGAGGAGGCGGTTGTTCGGGGTGTCCTGGATGCGTTTCCGACGCCTGACGACCTCTGCGACCGGCTTCAGCTTCGCTACCGGGTCGGCGTGCTGCTCCTCGGCAGCGAGATGCTGTCTGAGCAGCGACGCGCACGGGAGGAGCGTCGCGCGTTGGAAGCGACCGAGGCGGCGCTCCGGCTCGACCGCCAACAGGAGATAGCCCGGCAGCGTGAAGTCCAAATCAAGCTCTGGGCGACGGAGCAACGTGTCCGTCGCCAGCTTGCCGACGAAGCGGATGATCGCCACCGCGAGCAGGAGGTCAAGGAGCGGCTCCGTCAACTCAAGCTTCAAGCGGCTCGCGAGCGCATCGCGGAGACGATGAGTCCCCTGGAGGAGGGCGCCAAGCAACTCCGCGCAGCCGTGTATGAAGCGGCCACGGCGATTCAAACCTCCCTGCAGCAGCACCACGCACTGCGGGGCGCATCCGCCAAACGCACTCGAGAACTGGTCCACTGGTTCCGGCTCATGAACTGGCAGTCGGACGCGGAACTCGACGCGCTCCTCGATGAACTCGAGCACCTCGCCAGCCGCCCGACCGGCAAGCGCAAGCGCGACCCGGGACCGATCGATGAGGTCCTCGGTGACATCATCGACCGCTGCTATGCTGACACTCGAGAACTCGCCGCACCGCATCGTATGGGTGCGCTCGAGATCTAGCCGCGTTATCGCCGAATGCGCGGTCCGTCCGATGTCGGACGGACCGCGCTCTGTTATGGGAGCGTCAATGTCCAATGCTGCCGAGAACGTCGGCTTTGAGGTTATTGGTTGCGCCGCAACGATCCAAGAATATGGCCGGAACAGACTGCGTAGCGACCTACGAATTGGGTGTGGCGGCGGTGCAGCCATTGGTGCTTGCAGCAAGGTTGCGGGTGTTCTGTCAACAGCTGGTGGATGCATTTCTGCTGAACAAGGCCAAGACTCATGGGCAAGCTGTGTGTTGTCGGCTGGCGCAACCACTGGCGCAACCACAGTATCATGGAAAACGCAGGATCCTCTGACGGCGTTAGCTAGCAATCGCCGTGCTTGTTGGGCCGATGGAGGATGTCGAACCAGCAGCACAGAGGCGCCATCTCCGGGAGCACAGACCCCAGAACGGCGACCAGGGGATATAGTTGACCCAAGCCCATCTGTTCCAGGCGTTGGTGTCCCACCCGCACCCAGACGACGGCAGTGTCTATCGTAGAAAGATCGATCTGCACCTGGAAGACAGACTACCAGGAGGTGGTCGATGGTGAGACTCTTATTGAGTGTCGGAATCGATTTCGCAGCGTTACTGTCTGCCGTTGCCGCATGGTACCCGTATCGAATCTCGAATCTCCGCCGTTGGCAGATCGCCGTCATTTTGATCGCGTCTGCTGTTGCGGGAGTTCTGAGCACCACCGTAGTCATTGATCTTCTCGGAGTACCAACCGCCGTCGCCGTTGGTGTCGGCATGTTCGGCCTCGTGTCCTTCGAGGGCATTTCCTATGTGCTCGTCCGTGACTTCGAACGTCGGCAGCTCAGCGGCTACCTTAAGACCCATGCGACCAACTATGCGCAACTCCGGCGGCACTGGCTCTTTGGGCGGATCGTCCGGCACCTGGAACCGAAGGACTAAGATGCGGGTGTATGAGGACCAGACACTAAACGTTCGGTGAATGTCAAGTCAGCGATGGAAGCGAGCGTTTGTGGCATTAGTCGTACTTGTCTGGGTTACGGCATTTCTGGCGATGCTCAGCGGTTTGCTGGTGTATCCTCGCTTTGTTGATCCGGCTCCGCCGTCGTGGCATCGACGAGCCCGAATCATTTCGATCCCGATTGCCGCTGGGTTTGCGATTCTCGCCGGGACACTCTACGGGTGGATCTGGAGTCCTCCGGTGGCCGCATATCTCGTCGCGGGTGTCACCATTGGCACACATCGGTCATGGCAGCGAAGCAGAAGCTTTCGAGAACAGCTTGATGCGATTGACCACGACCCTGAATTGCGCCGAAAGTTTGAGCACGATCCGATCATTAGCAGGTGGTTGCGCCGCCGACATTGAACGACGATCGGACAGAGGTCGCGTGAGGGAACACCGTTTTGAAGATCGAGAAAGGTGCGGAACCAGGCCCACTTGGCGTTGCCAGACTACTCTATCTCGACCCAACACTCGGATCCGTTTGATGACGCTACCGCGATGACGAGGCATGATCTCAAAGCTTCAGCCGCCTGCGGTGTCGGCATCAATAACACATTCACGGAGCTCTCGCTGATGCGGTAGTCGCGGCCGATACGCGAGCCCTTGAGCTTCTGCTGGCGCAGGTAGCGTAAGACCGTCTTGGGATCAACGCCCAATCGAGCCGCGACTTCTCTGGTGGTAAGTAAGCGATCCATCATGGTAAATGATTGTCCTCGATTGTGCCGGGTAGATGCAACATACGGCGCATTGCAGGACACTAGGGACAGCTTAGCAAGCAGCGCGGCGGCTTGTCAACAGGCAAATTTGTAATTGGTGCCGAACTCATCGGGCTGATCCAGGAAGAAAGCATACAGGTGTGCATGCATGCACACCTGTATGCTTTCGCATGCATGGATGCGTTTGTACGATGTATACCTGACATGCTCTTCTGCGCCTACACGTGGACCAGTGCCGCTGTAGGCGGACTTATTCATGCACCAGAAGAATAACGATAAGTGAGATCAATGAACCCATGCCAGCCAGCATGCGAGCAAGGATGCATGCATGTTTGTGATGCAGCAGACAGACTTGGACAAGACGGAAAGAGCGGCTGGGGAACACTCTGCCGATAACAGAGGCACACGTCAACCGATCGTTTCCCAGTAGGTGAGGCCATCAATGATGTGTCAGTTGGATTGGCCAGCGGCCGATTTTGATGCGGCGCTCGTAGCGCTGTGTGAACGCGGCGATTGCCGTCGCTCGAGGCCCAACGAGTGCTCCGGGTCAAGAGCGATTCGACGATTGTCCAGAGCTCATCCGTCACAATGTTATGGTGCGTCGCGGCAAGGCCATTCCACGGTTTTGATCGGTCCTCTTAGGGGAACAGCGGATTATCAAGAGAGGTGGGGCTTCCATCGAGATAGATTAGGGTGACCACTCCCGAACGCGAAGCCGGACATCAACTCCCTCGACTGCAAGCGCTGCGACGTACCCTAGTGGGGCAGGGAGTGCTCGCAACGACCACACGCCGGATCCAGCGGAATCGCCTCGCACCTCGAGAAGGGCAACCGGTTCGCCAGGCTTCAACGTCACGTCGAAATCGCGCAGCGGCAGTGACAAACCGAGACCTCGGGCTTTGATATAGGCTTCCTTGCGCGTCCAGCAGTTGAAGAAGGCGACCGTTCGCAGTGACGCAGGCACAGATCGCAGTGACTGTCGCTCTCGCTCGGAGAAGAAATGTTCGGCCAGATTGAGGGGTAGGTCAGTGCGCAAGCGCTCGACGTCGATCCCGATCAGTCGTCCTGATGCGATCCCGTAAAACGCTACGTTGCCTGCGTGAGCGACGTTGAAGCTGAGGCCCTGTACGAGTGCGCCATCGAGCGCGGGTTTGCCGTGGTGGTTGTAGACGAAGCGCAGACCGACTGGTTCGATTCCAAGATAGCGCCCTAGGAGGTCGCGCAGAATCCCTCGGGACGCGATGAAACGTCGTCGAGCGTGCGGGAACCGGAGACGGCATGCACGCTCGATTTCGTCGCCTGAGAGCAGAGACCTTAACCGAGATAGCGCATCATCAGGAAGTTCGAGTTGCGCAAACCAGACGTGAATCCCACTCTCCGTAATCAGGAACGATCGTGGATCCCAACTCCCTTCAGGATGTATCGACACCATGACACCATCTCTCGTTGTCAGCCATGAATAATTCAAGCTAAGGCGTGTCTGCAAAACCAGTCGGGTATCGAGTCTGCTCCTCCTTGCATTGATCCGAGCGCCGGTCGTACAGAAACTCGGTGAGGTCGATCAGCACCTGCGCAACGACTTCAAGCGGTTTGCAGACACGCTCTTGAGTTGTGTCCAGAAAGAGGATGAGACTTCTATCTGGAACCGAAGAGGAGTCTATTCTTTTGTCGTGGGATCTGGTTACACCGGTCGCGGCGCTTTTGGAGGCGATCCGGAACTCAGACACCAGTCCTTGGGCAATCTACGTCTCTGAACGGGGTATTTGGGCGGCGCCTGCGCCGGCCAATGTTGTCATCTCTTCCGGACGCCCATGTTACATCTAGACGCCCACAGAGTAGCCGAGTGGTGCGACCGACGGTTCCCGTATGAGTAATAGTAGTCCCCTGTGGCTCGCATGAGGAACTGTTGGCGGTTTATCGGCGATCAAGCGTGGCAGGAGCATCTCCTTTCGGGACTGGCTAAGCTTAGCGAGTGGTTCGGCGTTAAAGTGCCGCCGCGCGATTTGCCATTCGTCGTGCTGCTCGATAAGGATCACCGCAACGAACCACGGGATGGCCGCCTCGTTGGAGAAGATGCCCGTCAGCTTCGTGCGCCACTCAAGTTCCTTGTTGCGGTGCTCTAATTGATTGGTTGACCGCAACTGGCGTCAATATTCCGGCGGGTAGGCGGGATACGCCAGGACATCTGATGCCGTACGGCATCAGCGTCCGCGCGTTGTGCACGAACTGCACCCGGCAGCGTTGCCAACTTCTGCCTTGGAGCACGGACGCAATCGTCCCTTTACGTTCCTCGTGCGCATCGCTCTGGCCACGAGTCGAACTACGTAGAGCCCCCGACCGGCAATGCTGCGCAGGAATTGTTTCCAGACGGCCACACGCTTACTTGTCCCGACATCGACCCCCAGCATCTCTCGTTCGCCGTCTCGAGTGACCGCAATAACGAGCACCGTGCCCGAATCGATGCCGATCCCGCCGGTCAGCTCACATAGTGGCTACGGGTTGGCCGCTAGCCTCCGTCCTGAACGCCCGACCCCGCTACATCCCGCAGCGGCTGAGACGCTGCCATTCCCACCTGATCGAGACCCTGATGACCTGGAATAACGTGCCTATTCATCATGGATCAGTAATCAAACAGTCCCTGCGGCTAGAGTGGCAAACACCTCAATCGCGAACATCTAGGTCGATTTCTCCATACGTTGCCGTTCTTCATTCAAGTTATACGCGGTATAACAGATAACATCTAGGCGCGCTTCAAGATCCAGCTCAAGACGACATAAGGAGGCTGAATGAACATCGTTGATATTGAGTTGAGCATCATGGGGCGGCAATACCTCGGCCGATTACGCGACCAGACGACGTTGAAGCAAAAGACATCTATTTGACTGATAGTTTATTGATCCGCTTGCGTCGCGTAGCGGTTTCCGATCTGAATTGGAGTGTTGAGTAAAATGCGCCTCTGTCTGATTGTTCTGGAGATGCCAGTCGGGGGACTCGAGCGGTCAGTAATCTTCATTGCGAATAACGTTGCAAATCGCGGAATTCCTGTGCGATTATTGATACTAGAAAATGATGATAATTCTCTGATACACCTTTTAGACCCTTCTATTGAAATATGTTGTATGACAGAAAAAGGATTGTGCAAACTCGTGCGGCTACGCCAGCTAACAAGAAGCCATGTCGTGCATTTACACTTTTGGGGCGGACATGTCCGTCCACTGTATCGTCTTGCTCTCCTAGGTCGACGCCCAATGTTCAGTACTTATCATAATATTTTCTATCAACGATCGCAATTTTGGAATTTGCTGGATGTGCTGTTTAGCAAACAGCTGTCTGGTGTGATAGCGATATCTGAGACAGTTAGAGATTTCTGCATCAATGTCGTTCACATCCCGGAGTCGAAGCTCACCCTTATTTATCAAGGTATCGTGGGTAGTGCTACCTTGCCCAAAGCACGTCCAGCTGACACAGAGTTACAGTTACTATCAGTTGCCCGCATTGTGGAGCAGAAGGATCACCATACACTGATCCGCGGGCTTGCAGCTGTGTGGAGACAGGGGTATTGTCCACGCCTGACAATTGTAGGTGATGGACCGTTATTGGAATCAACGCATGAACTAGCTAGGAGGCTCAATGTCGATGATGAAATTATTTGGATGGGAGAAATACATAACGCGAATCAACTACATACATTAGTGCAAGATGCTGATATATTCGTGACTACAAGCTTGTGGGAAGGACAAGGTCTCGCGGTCCTTGAAGCTATGGCGGAAGGGAAACCGGTCATTGCATCGGATATCCATCCGCACCGGGAAGTATTGGGTGATGCGGGGATATATTTCCCTCCGCAGGATGCCGATGCGTTGGCTAAAGCCATCGCATCGTTCTATAACGATCCTAGTCTACGCGTGCGAGCTGGAGAAGCAGCGTGGCAACGCTCACGGCTATTCACATTGGAACGTACGGTCGAGGCACATATGACACTCTATGGAGCACGTAACGGGTAGCCCGTTAGCTGTTAGGCTGCGGTGTCACTATGGCCGTTGGGAGACCTACTAGTTATCGCGGTCGGCATTAGGGTATCGATCCTGTCCAGATTTGGCAACCAACTCCATCTGGCCTGGCCAGATACCTTCGCCTCTTTTGCTCGACGCCGACCTGACACAAGTCCTCGGTAGACGACAGCTCAGGATCTTGGGACGAGCCTGGTATTCATCGTTGGCCGCCTAGGACTGCACGGTTCCCCGCCCGCAACTGATTGGTCTGCGCGTGCCCTGTATGTGGATGCCAAGGGTTGATCGCTTCTTTGATGGACCGTTCGAGTGCGTCCTATGCACGATCGTGCCCCACAACCCGAGCAGTTACTCCTTGCGTTTCCGCGATTCTCCGCCTACGATAGAACTCGCTTAATAGCTATATCGTTTTGGACAGTGTTGATGCGGTCCAGATAGGATGGAGGTAGTAATGGATTTTCTTTCGCGCCTTTGCGGCTTCGTCAGTTCAGCGATCGTTGACCATGATCTTCACGTCAGTGACGTCAAACAGGACGGAAGGTCCCTTACTTCCCTAACCAAGGTCAAGGTTACGGTCGCAGCTAGGTGTCCTCAATGTCCCCGACCGCCTATGCATCACAGTCTTCCGCAACCGCAGGCACAACGAACCGAAACACGCTCCCCGCTGGGCGTGTCAGCTTACCGACACTGGCGAGCCACCCCACTTAGCGAGTGCTGGGTTGTTACTGGAGCATATAAATGACGACGCCCATTGTCACTTTTGAGATATGTAGATCATGCAGAAAATGCTGTATATTTAACGAGCAAGAACTTGATGAGGCTCCTGTCATCACAACGGACGCAAAAAATTGCTTGATGGAGCAGTTCCCCAACGAGGAGATCGCCTTTGAGCCTCTGGGTCGGATGTGGCGCATTGTGCTGCACCCTACGCCTGTGGAGCATCGATGGGTCTGTCCGTTCTACGACAGCCAGACAGCCCGCTGCCGTATTCAACACCTCAAACCCCTCGGCTGCGTGTTCTACCCCTTCTACGTCATGCGGTACCAGGGGCGCCTCGTGATCGCGACTTCACGGATCTGCCCCGCCAGCACTGCCCTCGACACCACCGCACTGGTCGCGTATCTGCGTGTTGGTCCTGGCCCACTCATGGTTCGCGAGGCACGAAAACACCCCGATATCGTCATCGACCACCGTGAGGGGATCCGCATCCTTCTGGAAGTTCATGGCGACGATCTACTACCTTATGATGAATCTGGTGAGAGGAGCAGCGGTTGCGAGTCCTGATTACAGGCGTAGACGGCTATCTCGGCTGGTCGCTCGCCCAATACCTGACGGTCCAAGGCCACGACGTAGCGGGCGCCGATGGATTCCTTCGTCGTCGATGGGTTGAGGAGATAGGCTCGTGGAGTGCGACGCCGATCCCTCCCATGGAGGCTCGTCTCCATGCTTTCGCGCGGCGCTACGGCAAGCCTCTCCCATTCTGGGACGGCAATCTGCGTGACTACGCCCACGTTGAGCAGATGGTTCAAATGTTTGAGCCTGACGCCATCGTACACTTCGGCGAGTGCCCTTCAGCCCCCTACTCGATGATCGATGTGCATCACGCAACGTTTGTCCAAGTCAATAACGTTACGACCACCCTTAATCTCATATTTGCTATTCAGGCAATAAATCCATCTATCCATCTAGTAAAGCTGGGCACCATGGGGGAGTATGGCACGCCTAACTTGGACATTCCCGAAGGATTCTTTGATGTCGAGTATCGGGGGCGTCGTGACCGTCTCCCATTCCCTCGGCAAGCCGGCTCGTGGTACCACTGGAGTAAAGTTCATGGGTCAAATAATCTGATGCTGGCCTGCAAGATCTGGGGAATGCGAGTCACCGATATCATGCAAGGAGTCGTGTTTGGGCTTCACACCCCTGAAACAGGAGGAGACGACGGCCTCCTCAGTCGTTTCGATTTCGACCCCTACTTCGGGACTGTTATCAACCGTTACTGTGCCCAAGCGGTCATCGGACACCCACTCACCCCATATGGAACAGGGCGACAACGGCGCGGCTTTCTTCCACTTCGCGACTCAATGCAGTGTCTACTACTGACATTGGAACATCCACCTCAGGCGGGCGAGTACCGCGTGCTTAATCAGTTCGAGAATATATATGAGATCCAAGACTTGGCATCGAAAGTTCAGGAGTTGGCGTCAACCCTCGGTCTATCCGCGGAGATCCGGAATGTCGAAAATCCGAGATTGGAGAGCGAGAATCATTATTACAACCCCGATCATCAGGTGCTCTTCGATTTAGGCTATCGGCCCAGCGAAGACATCGACGGTGATATCTGCTCGATGCTTGAAACATTGGCCACTTACCGGGAGCGAATTGAGGCCCGCCGACACATTCTGATTCCTGACCAGCGGTGGGACGGACAACGGCGGCGAGCGAACTTCCTGTCGGGCGATAACGATCGTGTGGAGCACGATCGTACTGAGGATATGTTGCAGTGACAACCATCGGCCTAATCGGCTGCGGCAGAATTGGACAACGCCACCTAGCGGCCTATACCACCATAACAGGCTGCAACGTCGTCATTTGTGATGTCAACGGCGAGGTCGCTGCTAGCGTGTCACAGGCCTTTGGGGTACCGCGGGTAAAGGCGCCGACGTGCCTCTTCTCCGATCCATCGATTGATGCAATCGATGTCTGCACCCCCACGGCGACTCACTGCCAGTTGGTTGTTGCGGCACTAGAGGCTCACAAGCACGTGTTTTGCGAGAAGCCACTCTGCACCTCGCTGACGGAAGTAGACCAAATCGCGGCGGCGCAGCATGGAGCAGGGCGGCTCGTGATGGTCGGCTACTTGTATCGATTTTCATATGTGTGCGGGTTCGTGAGGTCCGTGCTGCGGGAGGGAGTGATCGGAACTCCGCACTTCGCTATCCTGCGCTTTGGGGGACGCGGCTCCCAAGCGGCCTGGAAGCATCGTCGCTCGGAGTCCGGTGGCGCCAGCTCAGAGATGCTCGTGCATGCCTTAGATCTGGCAACATGGCTCTTCGATGGCGAAATCGCGACCCTCCGATCGCTGTGGTCCTCCTTGATTCTCCCCCGGCGGAGTATTGGCGGTGCAGAGATTATCGCTGATGCCGACGACTGTACCCTCCTTCAAGGAAGCATCAATGGCGTAACCGTAATGTGGCAAGCGGACATGGTGACACCAGCCTTCATGCAGTATCTGGATATCCAGGGAAGTGACGGCTCGATTTTTACTAGTGTGTTACCGGATATGCCCACGCGGATCTACTGTCGGGAGGCAAGGCATGGCATGCAGGCGGGGCTTAATCTCTTCACCTTCCCGTCGTCGGATTTCGTCGCCGCTGAACTCAACCATTTCGTCAGTCTTGTTCGTGGCGGTCCTGTTGGAGAGATTCACTCCGTGTCAGATTCGGCATCTATGCTGCGAGTATTGGCGGGGCTGTCCTGACAGTGCCGGTCACGTCGTTCCCGCGACGAAAGACTGGTGCCTCACCGTAAAGTCCCAACGGGGAATGCGACTAACTCCTGATTAGTCATGTCAGGAGAATTGGTTGCCAAGAGGCTATGGATGATATAATTGCTTTGCTATGAACAAAGATCGCAATTGGTACGAACGTAAGTGGCACAATCGGCGCGCACTCATAAGTAGGGAACGCCGACAAGAGAAGTACGGTGTCAAGCGTCGAGAGCCTGACTTGAACGATGATCGTACCGAGCCTCTGACGCGTGGGGGTGGTATCGAGGGGATCATTGCGGAAGTCCAAAGCTCATACGTTGTGGTCCTGCACGGCGATGAGTACTATCGGGTTTCCCTGTCAGATATTGAGACGCTGAACGCTGGAGTCCAGCTCGTAGTGGGGGACCGCGTGCTGTTTGACCGCATTGATGAGCACGCGGTCATCCGTGATGTCCTCCCTCGCTTCTCGAAACTCGCACGTGTGCGGGTCGAACGAGGGAGACGTTCTGAGTTCCTCAAACAGGAGCATATTCTCGTCGCCAACATCGATGTTGCGATCATCGTGGCGGCGGCGGCATCGCCACCGTTTCACCCAAGACTAATTGACCGATACCTTATCCTTTGTCAGTACGGTAACGTATCCCCAGTGATCTGCATCAATAAGCTTGATCTAGTGGACAAGCCACCAGACTTGTCTGTCTATACTAGCATGGGGGTCCCTGCCGTTTACGTGTCGGCAAGCTCGGGTCTGGGTATGGATGAACTGCTATCACATGTGACGAACAAGGTTTCTGTCCTAACCGGACATAGCGGCGTCGGCAAGTCCTCGATCGTCAATTGGCTGCTCGGAGCCGAGGTGTTGCGGGTGGGCGAGGTAGGCGGACACTCAGGGAGAGGTCGGCACACCACTGTGACGTCAACACTCCACAGGCGAGACGAGAATACGTACTTGATTGACACGCCTGGGATCCGAGCCTTGGCATTCTGGAAGGCAGATAAAGTGACTCTGAAATTCTATTTTCCGGAATTCGCCCCGTATGCTCCAGAGTGTCGATTCCGCAACTGCAGCCATACGCATGAGCCCGACTGCGCTGTGAAAGCGGCGGCGCGGGCCGGTTTGGTTTCTCCAGCACGCTACGACAGCTATTTGCGACTTATGAGTGAGTGAGCGGTGGCCGTTCCGTCTATTCCGAAGTGCCCTGGCTAGATGACCACCGAAATTTGAACGGCCACTCTGGCCGATAGTAAGGTGCCCCGGAATGGACGCTGGGATGCCTCGGCCCCACAATTGTCTTTGGTTCGTTAGGTGCTGAGGCCCATGATGAGACATGTAGCTTTCGTCTGTCGACCTGCTACTTGGTCTTGGAGAAGGCATACGTGCGGCTCCGCGAATACTCGATCCAGACGTTGGCTTCGCTACGGATTGACGTCTCGATCGCGAGGGCCAGGGCCGCTGTGTCCAGGGCGAGCTGGAAGCCTGGAGTATCAGGTTTGCCGGACATAACTCGTCTCAAGAACTCATCGAACGCCATCTCATCTGCCCCACCGAAACGGGACGGTGCCGTCTCTACGAACTCCTCAACGGGAGGGGTACCCGTCTCTTGCCACGAGAGAATATGCCCTTTCTCTTCGTCGCTCCAAATACTACCCTGGTCGCTGATGAACTCCATCTCTCGAGTACGCCGTTTTGAAAAAAGACATAAGGTATACGTCATCAACGACCCATTGTCGAATTCTATGGATGCGACACATTTGTCGGGAATATCTTTGGTGGAGTTAAAGACGCACAGATCTCGTGGAAAGCCTTCCTGCATCGACGGTGTCTCGTACAAGGGATGTAAGCGGTCGGCAAAGTAGTCGAAGTACTCTGGACATTCTGGCGCCAGGGAGCAATGTAGGCAGCGGTCTGCCGCACCGATTCTCGGAGTATAAACCTGCAATGTCCCCATCGCAGAGACGCGTCGAGGACGGCTCTTCATCACTTGCATCGCAATGTTGAGTGAGTGGATGCCTTCGTGAAGCACGATGCCACCGCATTTCACGTGAAGTCGATGCCAACGTCGAAAGTAGAATCCTCCCGAAACACTGTCATGTATGACGGCGAATTGCATGCTACCTGGACGAGGAACCAACTCCTTCACTCGACTATACAATCGATGCTGCCGGAGAACTAATGGTGTATCACAAACAACATCTCTATATTTATCTATAATTTGTTGTACTTCATTGAGCTCGGCTAATGTGCGAACAATCGGCTTTTCGCAGAGCGTCGCGATGCCTCGCTGAACTGCGGCACATAGGATTTCTGCTTGTGCATAGTCAGGAGTGGCGATAATCACAGCATCTAGTGCCGGGTGTCGTAAGAGATCGCGATAATCGTAATAGGCTGCGCATTGGACTTGAGCCAGCTGCCTGAACACATCGACACGCTGCCGGTCCGTGTCACATACGGCAGCGAGACGACAGTCCTGGCGCCGCGTAATGTAATCGGCAAATACGAAACCTCGGGCACCGCAGCCAATTAATCCGAGTGTAATCATCGCTACCTTCCTCGACTGAGAGTGACGGGCAGGGGCGACCGGCCACGAGAAGTGATACGAACACCAACCGAAGCCGGGTTGATCATAGCAGTCACCCAGCGTTTAGTTAGCCGCAACTCCAGGATCATCCTTCCGATGTCGCAGTGACGTGTGCGTTACTGCGGAGATCAAAAGTCTATAATACACTGAATACCGTAAACACGTGTTGCATCCCACCGCAGTTGGTTGTCTGATGTTACGGCATTTGCTTACGCTGCTCCCATCATCGACAAGTGCATTACAGGCTCTAGCCATGGATCGCGATCTTGGCGTAGAACTCGAGTTCAACTGTCTGCAACAGACCATCCTGGGCGGTCTGTGGAGGGCCGGCACGTCGCACGGTTTGAGATAGCGACCTCTATGCGCTATTATGACGTCCGTGCTGGCGAGCGGGAATATCTCCCTTTTGGAAAGGGGCAGGTGGTGAAGATCGCACTACTGCACAACAGCAACCGAGATGGCGACGTGGACATCCGGGAGTTTGCAACCGACCTAACGGTGACAGGCATTACCCGCGCGCTGAGTGTGTCCCATAAGGTGCAACCTATCGACTGCCGTCGGAACATCGAGATGTGGCTGGACGATCTGACACAGTTTGCACCAGACTTGATTTTCAGCCTTGCTGAAGGCTATCCCAGTGCTGCTCGCGAAGCGTTTTATCCCGCCCTCTACGAGCAACTTGGCATACCTTACTGCGGAAGTGATCCAACAACGCTATTGATCACGCATAACAAAGCGCTTACAGAGCGAATTGTAGAAGCAGCTGGCTTGACTGTTCCGTGGTCGGCCACCATGTCCTGCGAGGAGGATATCGTCTATTTTCGCGATAAACTGCCCTTTCCGGTGATTGTTAAGCCTAACAGCGAGGGGTCCAGTATTGGAATCGATGAACGGGCGGTAGCTCACACTATCGATGAGGTTCATGATCGAGTCAACGCCATCTGGAATCGCTTCTGCACGCTCGCTTTGGTCGAAGAATATATCTCCCCAGGGGTGGACTGCAGCATGTCATTCGTCGAAGGTCTCGGCGCCGACGGCGTTTTCGGCCCAGTGGTCTATGCTTATCCTGAAGGCGAGGTCTTCAGTTACGAATTGAAGAGTCGCTCCTACGCGCAGTCAATTCTCTCCTTTCCCGAGACGATCACAGCCGAAATTGCCATCCAGCTACACGACGATATGCTCCGGGCGGTCCATGCGCTCGACGTACGCGGGTACGGCCGTGCTGACTTCCGGGTCGTCCCTGGCGGTTCGTGCTACTTTATCGAGATGAACGGGCAACCTCAGGAAATGGGACCGAAGCGGTCGGATTTTATGGCTCCCGTACTTCGGGCTGGTTATGCCTACGAGAAGGTCGTTCTACACATCGCCGAGTACGCCGCGGCCAAGGCGCCGCGGCGGCCCAGTGCGGCTGGTCTCCAGCCACAGGAGTTGATTGTCCAACGGACTGGGATAGGGGTTGGTCATAAGGTCCAGAATGATCAGTGACCGGGCGTCTACTTGAACACGGCAGTTTTCAGCCGTGACAGCTGAAGGAGACCGCAGTGACAGTGTATGACAGCTTGTTCGACATCGTCGGCCAAACACCCATGCTTCGGATGTCGGTCGCAGCAGGCGACTGCATTCTTTATTTTAAACTTGAGAAATTCAACCCAGGCGAGAGCATCAAAGATCGAGCGGCGCAGAACATGATCCTCCAGGCGGAGCGGCGGGGGGACCTTCGAAAGGGGTCCATTATTATCGAGTCATCATCAGGTAATACTGGGATCAGTCTCGCGATGCTGGCGGCTGAGCGCGGCTATACGTTCATCTGTGTCGTTGACAATCACGTATCGCCCGAGAAAGTTGATATTCTCCGTGCGTACGGTGCCGTGATCGAACGCGTTGGTGAGGATCTGCCTCCTGACTATCACGCAGCAGCGGAGCGCATTGCGCGGGTGAAGCAGCTCTTGGACGAGATCCCTGGCGCGTTCTTCATCGATCAAGGGGACAACCCAGATAATAGCGCGGCACACTATTATGGCACCGCTGAGGAAATCCTCAGCGATGTCGGCGCCCCTGACTATCTGATTGCCTCCGTCGGCACTGGCGGGTCTATCTCGGGGACCGGGAAGCGTCTCAAAGAGGTGAAGCCGACCTGCACTACCATTGCCGTCGAGCCGGCGGGGTCGGTAATCTTCGGTGAGCCGTATGCACCGTTCTTCCAGTCGGGCTCCGGTAGTGCCCGGATGATCTTCAAGAACGTCGACTTCTCGATCATCGACGAACATTACCAGGTAGGCGACCAGCAAGCCTTCACCACCTGCCGCTACATGGCCCGACATCATGGGCTATTGCTGGGCGGCAGTGGCGGTTCTGTGGTGTATAAGGCGGTAGACTATATCGCAACACACAACTGTCATGGTGTTGTCGTCGCGCTCATCCCCGACGGGGGAGCTCGGTATCTCAGCACGATCTTCAACGACCATTGGATATCGGATCATAATCTGTTCGATTCCGACACCTGGGACTATCTTCAGAAGCACTTGGTAACCCGGTGATATCGGGCTCGGGAAGGAGAGTAGACATCATGACGCCGCTGCCACCAGTGATGAGCTCCCGGATTGCCAATTTACTCGAACAAAAAATACTGCTCTTCTCGTTGGTAGCTGCGTGTGGTTCTCCCGTCTTTCTGGTCATCCCCGAGGAGTTTGAGCACAATCTATCATTGTTTCAACAGGTATTCCAAGACGTTTCCGTCGATGGTCGAGTGCTGTTCGCCTACAAGGTTAATAAAACACAAGCATTCCTGGCGACCGCCGCGCGACGACAAATCGGCGTCGATGTGTCGAGCCTTGCCGAATTGCGACTCGCGTTAGCGCACGGAATCACCGGGAAGGATATTGGTGTCTCAGGACCACTGAAGGACCCTGGCTTGCTTCTGCTAGCAATGCAACATCGATGTACGGTCGTAATTGACGCGCTTGATGAGTTGACGATGCTCGCTTCTCTGCACCGAGGGCTGTCGTTGGAGCAGCCGGTCGATATCCTGATTCGTCTCTCAGGATTCGAGGTCACAACTCAAGGCCGCAATGAGCCCGCGCCACCCGGTGCCGAGAACGGCCGGTTTGGAATCGCTGTCTCTGCTCTCCCGAATCTCTACACGATGCTTGGAGATCTGGAAATTGGTCAGTCAGTCAGCCTCCGCGGGTTTGCTTTCCACATTGATAATCATTCGGTACGAGACCGGGGTGAGGCGATCGGCATCCTTGTTGACCAGGTTCTGTACGCTCGCAGCCTCGGCCATGCTTGCGACCAGATTAACATCGGCGGTGGGTTTTCGGTTCAATATGTTCGTCGAGATGATTGGTTGAGATTCCTTGATAGCTACGCTGCGGCGCTCTCCAAGCACGAAAAGACGGTGATGTTTCGCGACAAGTCATTCGGTTTAGTGGTTCGGGAAGGTCGGCGAATCAATCGCGGCAATTTCTATCCCTACGAGCTTGACGTCCACAAAGACATCTTTCTGCGCCAATTGTTTGACTACCGACCACAGGGAGCGCACGAGTCTGTCTCGGGGCTTCTTCGTCGCTACGAAATTGCGATGGTCATTGAACCGGGTAAGGCGTTGGTCGACCAATCTGGCATCACGTTGGGCATGGTCAAAGGCCTTAAGCAGAGTACGCATGGTGATCCGTTGTTGCTGTGCGAGATGAATATTTCACATCTATTTGAGCAGATGATTGGCAGTGAGTTTGCCGTCGATCCGATACTGCTGACGAATCCGTGCACTGGAACCGACGATCCGGTAGATTTCTCCTGCCATATTGCGGGGAACCTCTGCCTCGAGTCCGATATGGTGGCCTGGCGAAGAGTCCCCTTCTGTCACATACCACGGCGGGGGGACCTCCTAGCGTTTGTCAATACGGCCGGTTACCAAATGGACTTTGTGGAAACCCGGATGCATCAGATGCCGCTGCCCCATCGCATCATCATGTACCAACGCGATAATAACTGGCAGTGGAAGCTCGATGAACAGTTCTCGGCTTTAGACTTGCTCGACCGAGATGTCGCCGGCGTCGATGCGTAAGACGATAGAGGCTGAGAAAGTGTACATCGCCGGTCGGAAGGCCGGAAGGTAGACTTTTTGCGCCTGAACGTGAGCGGTACTGACGGTAAAGTGAGCCGCCACGCATGCTTTAGAGCGCCTATCAAAACTCTGGAATCGTCCTTGCCAGATGAACCGGCAAGGAGATGGGTGATGCCCACCCGCTGGTGAACGACGATTTCTGGGCACCCATCGAACCCTTATTGCCGCCCGAGCCGCCGAAGCCGAAAGGCGGTCGCCCGCGCATCCCGGACCGGTCGTGTCTGGTCAGTAGGGTCAGACGTCGCCTCCGTTGGGCTGTGCCGGGCAGACCGCCTGGTGTCGTGCGGTGATCGGCGCCAGCAGCATGCAGGCAAAAAGGGCCCGCCACCGGCCGCAACTCCGTCGATCGGGGCAAAGCAGGCACCAAATATCTCCTGATCACCGACCAAGCAGGTCTGTCATTGGCGGTCGACTCGACCGGCACCAATCGGCCGGCATCGATGCGATCCCCGCTACCGGGCGTTCTTGCGCCAACGCCAGATCGCCTGCATCGGTGTCGAGGCGAACGGCCGATTGGGGCGGCATTGCTGGGTCACTGAACGGACTTTCGCCCGGCTACATCAGTATCGACGGTTGCGGATCCGCTACGAACGGCGCGCCGACATCCATGATGCCTTCCTCTCCTTGCCTGCGCGCTCATCTTCGCCCGTGCGTTGGAGCGGGTTTGATAGGCGCTCTTAATCCTTTTCAGGTGCCGACTATCAAGCTGCGGCGTGGCGAATCACGTCGATGATGCGCTGTCGCTCTGCGTACGTTAGGGTTGAGCCAGAAGGCAGACAGAGTCCCCGGAGGAAGAGATCTTCCGCGACGCTGCCCCCGATTGTCTCGTATGCAGAGAACGCGGGCTGCAGGTGCATTGGCTTCCAGACCGGCCTTGCCTCGATGTTCTCACGCGCAAGCGCAACACGTACCCCCTCCCGGTCGGTGCCGAATCGGGCCGGGTCGACGGTGATACACGTCAGCCATCGGGTATGCCGTCCCCAAGGAGCCTCGGGCATGAACTCAATTCCCGGTACCCCGCTCAGTTCCTGTGCATAGTGCTCGAAGTTCTGGCGCCTAGCTTGGACCCGGTCTTCAAGTGAGGCCAGCTGACCACGGCCGATCGCTGCTAGTATGTTACTCAGACGATAGGTAAATCCGATTTCGGAATGTTGATAGTGGGGAGCGTCATCCCGCGCCTGGGCGGCGAGCTTCCTTACATGATTGATAAGCGCCTCATCACCTGAGACGAGCATACCGCCGCCGCCAGTGGTGATAATCTTGTTGCCATTAAAGGAGTAGGCCCCCAACCTACCGAGAGTGCCTACCGCCCGTTCCTTATAGTCGGCGCCAAGCGCCTCAGCCGCGTCCTCAATGACCTCAACGCCGAAACGATCACATGCCACCAATATCGGATTCATGTCTGCGCTTTGTCCGAACAAATGAACTACTATTAATGCTTTGGGCAACTTCCCAGTTTTCCTCGCTCTGGCCTCGAGGCTTTCCGCTAAAAGCTCTGGATCCAGGTTCCAAGACGAATGCTCGCTATCGATAAATACTGGTTGCGCCCCTACGTAGAAGATAGGGTTGACGCTGGCTACAAATGTTAAGGTCGATACCCAAACTTCATCACCATAGCCGATTCCGAGTGCAACAAGGGCAAGATGGAGCGCTGCAGTTCCGGATGCCAACGCAACGGCATTCCTAGCATTAACCACCCGAGAGAATTCGCGTTCGAATGCAGCAATATGGGGACCTGCAGGAGCAATCCAGTTGCTATCAAACGCTTCATGAACAAGAGTCAGTTCCCGCCCAGACATATGTGGTGGTGACAGGGAGATACGATCGTGTTCTGCTGACTGACTCACAGACTGATCCCTCCAAGTTATCTGCTTACCGCAACGGTTTGCCCCCAGGCCCTGCTGGGCCGACTGATATCGATCGAGGGCTACTAGACTGATGTGGCAGTATCAGCGAAGCCCCTCACATTGAAAGATCTTTCGCAATTCCCTAGATTCAGAGAATCTGAACCAACGAGAGACGATCATGATATTGAGGCTCTAGGACCATAGAATAGTATGGTGTCTGAAAGATGTCAATCAACACACCGTTCGGGTGTTACACGGTCCTCGATTCAATCGAAAGCGATTGAGTTGGTTCCAACCCAGGAACGGTCTGGTGTCAAATTATACATAGTTATTGCACGTGGCAATATGCGCTTAAACAGCAATACGCTCTTATTAGAGTGTACCCGTTCTATGGCGCATTGCGAGGTGTATTGAGATTCTTAAGCCGCTCGCCCAGGCGTCGGAGAGTCCGAGCCGCGATCAACCCTCTAGTACTACAGCGACAGCTCGACAACTCGATAAACGGGTCAGGAGTAAGCACGGTCGGGATATGGGGCCAGATGCCTGCGGGTGGACGTGCCTGGTAGCCTAGGTAAACCATGGGCCGGGGGCCGAGCCACTTCTCTCTCGAACATTTTCAGCCGGATCAGTTCCAGTGCCAGATGGCGTGAACCCAGCGGCAGGGTAAAGGCGGGAGTCAGTCGTGGGCTAACTGATCGGCCACCGAGCGTCGTCCCAAGCGTACTAGGCTAAGATCCCGACGATCCGCGGTCATACCGTACGCGGATCCTGCACCGGATGGCGCGTAAGCCGCGCAACGCGGCCTACCAGAAGGCAAGGAAGAGTGCCAAGAACGGACGGGAGAGCCGACCATGCTGCCAACATCACAGGTCAGTATCGTTGCCATAGAGTTCGTCATCTATCACCCAGGCCCGGGGACCCCCGCCACGAAGGCCCCCGCCAGCTTCTGTCGAGCAAGTTGTGGTTTGGTGGCGAACGCAGCGGTGTCGGACACGCCAGCTTCCGTCCTCCGGTTGCGATCTAGGAAGGATCCCGTGGCACTGGCATCGCCTAGAAAGATTCTGATCTGGCAAGGCTCGCAGTGGCCGAGGTGCTCCACTAGGTAACTGCGTAAATCATTCCCGGCCGTGTTCTCGGCCCACACGAGCGAGAGTATCAAACTCGGTGTGCCAGCCTTCCAATTCCTTACAGGTCGTCCGCATGGATCCCTCTGGCTCCGTGGTCGTCATTGGAACCTGGTTTATCCCCTTATCTGTCGCTGTAGTACTAGGTTGTTTCCGCAAAGTCAGAGTCATTCCAGGGTGCGCGCGATGGTGACCATGGCCAGGCAGATAGAGGCGTTTCCCCCTTAGCACCGCTCATGGTGTCCGTGAAGATGCGCTCGCAACGGGCGGCCGTCAACGTGTCGCGTTGTGCTGTAATGAGAGGTCCTGATCATTCGCAGGTGCCAGCGGAAGCGTGCGTACCAATTGTAGTCAGACAGCGCGACATGATAAATTTCCTACCATGAACGACATGAAAGGTAGCGAACGAGACAGGTCTCAATCCGCAAACCTTCATCCCCGTTGTCGTGATTAGGTCGGTTATTAAGCACTGCGAGGGTACAGCTGGGGATCAAGATATTGAAGCAGATCAGCGCACAGCTCAGATGGAGGAAGGCTTGGTGAATACCGAGTCGAAGCTCGGGGTGGATGGTTAGGTGGCGGAAGCGGTTGAGGCAGGCGAGTGTGCGCTCGATCACTTAGCGATGCGGTCCTAGTCGCTCGCGCAACTCAATCCCACGCCGGGCGGTACGGCAGCGGATGCCACGGCGATGCAGATGGCGCGGGAAGTCGTAGGCCTTGTCCGCATGCAGCTTGACTGACGGAATCGCATCCACCCACTCGGCAAAGACGACTGAGTAGCGGGCCTTGGCGGCCGTCGGTTTGGCGGCGCGCCCTCGGTCGAGCTGGTTGCCTTTGTCCAGCCGATTGAATAGTACCCGGTGGAGTCCCTTCTCAACACCCGCCTGCTACTGGTCTCACAGCCGTCGTCCGCCGGTCACCTCGCTGCCACAGCCCGGCGCTTGAGGAGGCAGGTCGAGGGAATGCCGCAACGCCAAGAGGGCGCCACTGAACGTCCGACCCTTATTTGAGGGGTGGCCCATGCCTGGCTACCACTGGGGAGTATGTCTCCAGGAAACGACGATCGGCCGCATGCTCGGCTATCTGGCCCCCTACCGGCGGCAGGCAGCACTCTCCTACGCCGGGATGGTCGTGATCGTCCTGGGCCAGATCTCGGTTCCGCTCCTGATCCGAGCAACCATCAATGCCGGTATCATTCACTTCAACGAGCGTATTCTAGCGTTCGGCTCTGTAAGCATCCTCATCGTAGCCTTCGTCGAAGCCGCCATTCGCTTCGATCGCTCCTATTGGCTGCAGTACCTCGGCGAGCGAGTCGCCTGCGACCTACGCGCCCAGCTCCTTGCTCAGATACTACGGCAGCCGCCGGACGCTGATGGTCTGGACGATGGTGAGCTTCTGGTGCGTATAACTGACGACGTCACGAATGTCCGCACCTTCTTGGCGACGAGCTGCCGCGTCGCTGTTCACGCCCTCCTGACCGGGCTCGGCATCATCGGCATCATGCTTGCCCTCGACTGGCGTCTCAGCCTCGTCGCGCTGTTGCCCCTCCCCTGCTTGGTGCTCCTCGTCTTCCGATACAGTTCCCGCTTGGAGGGTGCCTACGTGCAAATCCAAGCTCAGCTCGATACCCTGATCACCCACGCCCAGGAGAACCTGGTTGGCATCCGAATCGTGCGCGCCTTCGTCCAAGAGGAGACGGAGCTGGCTCGCTTTCAGGGAATGGCTGCCACTCTCTACGATCGGCAACTGCAGGCCGTTCTCATCCGTACGGTGTTAAGTCCCCTCACCGTCGTGCTCGCGGGGCTTAGTACGGCCGTCGTGTTGGGCCTCGGAGGCACTATGGTGGTTGACGGGAAACTCAACATCGGGACCATTCTGGCCTTCAGTCTCTACCTGGGCATGCTGGCCGACCCGATCCAGAATATCAGTTGGATTGCCGGCGACGTTGCCCGCGCCCAGGCCTCAGCTCGGCGAATCTTTACCGTGCTCGATGCGCCCCCCAAGATCGTCAGTCCACGCCATGCGGTGGCTCCAGCTCCAGTACGCGGCGAGGTGACGCTAGAGGATGTAGTCTTCAACTACTCAGGGAGCGGCGTCGATGTGTTGCGCGGCGTCAGCCTAGTGGCATCGCCCGGCATGCAACTCGGGCTGACCGGACCGGTCGGCTCCGGCAAGAGCACGGTGATGCAGCTCTTGCCCCGGTTCTTTGACGTGACCGCCGGCCGAGTTACCATCGACGGAGTTGACGTCCGGGATTGGGATCTCTACCACCTTCGGCACCAGATCGGGCTTGTTACCCAGGAGACGATCCTCTTCTCTCTAACCGTACGTGAGAATATTGCCTTCGCTTGGCCTGACGCGCCGCTTGAGGCTGTGGTCGAGGCGGCCCAGCAGGCTCAGGCACACGCCTTCATTGCGCAGTTGCCGCAGGGCTACGAGACGCGGTTGGACGAGGGCGTTGCGCTCTCCGGAGGGCAGCGTCAACGATTGGCCCTCGCTCGGGCGCTGCTCGTCAACCCCCCGATCCTCATCCTCGACGACGTCACCAGCAATCTCGATCTCGAGACCGATGTGGCGCTGCGCGAAGCGCTCCGCACGCTCAGTTACGGACGGACCTGTTTCCTGGTCTCCCAGCGGCTCACTACGTTGCGGCACGCTGACCGCATCTATGTGTTCGATGAGGGCCGGATCGTCGAGCAGGGCGCCCCACAGGAACTGTTGACTCAGAGCGGTCGCTATCGTCGCCTCGCTGACCTTCAGCACCCGGAGCCGTCCGGCCTTAGCGAGGCCAGCGGGGCACCTAGTGAACGGACAGAGTAGTCTGGGGCAAGCTCGGGCGCCACGGAGTGGGGTCCGGATGCTCGGCGCGGCCATCAACCCCTACCGTGGGGAGCTGCTCGTCGGGAGCCTGGCAGTTGCGCTCACGGTTCTCGGCGAACTGGCGATCCCCTGGCTCTTTGGGCTAGCCATCGATCGAGGTGTCGTGACCCGTGATCGGCAGTGGCTGCTCGGCATTGCAGCACTCTTCCTGTTGGTGCTGGCGATCACAGCGCTGATGCGGTGGTTGCAGGCCTACTGTATGGGCCGGCTTGCCAGTCAAGTCACCTGTGATCTGCGGGTTGCGCTCTTCGCCCGGACCCAGCGACTGAGCTTGCGTGCCCACGATCAGATGGGGGCGGGCCAGCTTCTCTCGCGGTTGCAGAATGACGTCCCAGCTCTAGAGGAGTTGCTGAGCAGCGGACTTGCTAGCGTACTCTCCGACTCCCTCCTCCTGGTCGGCGTCGTCGTAGCGATGCTGGCCCTCAATGCCGCGCTCGCGCTGATCTCTTGTGCCGTTCTCCTCTTCGTCGGCGGGATGATAGTCGTTTGGCGTCGACGGGTTCAGCAGAGCTTCCATGCAACACGCGCTACCTTTGGCCAGGTAACCAGTCTGCTGGCGGAGACGCTGGCTGGACGTGTGGTCGTGCAGGCGTTCGTTCGGGAGGAAATGGCGGAGGCGCGCTTCAATCAGGTCAACCATGCCTATCTGAGCGCCAGCGCGCGGGCGTTGCGCCTTACGGCGCTTCTCTTCCCAGTCATTGAGATACTCAGTGCTGTGGCGATTGCTTCGGTGCTCTTCGCCGGTGGCCTTCTGATCGGTACCGGCCACGGTCTTACCATCGGTGTCCTGATCGCCTTCCTGGGCTACGTGCAACGCTTTTTCCAGCCCGTAATGACCTTAGCCGACCGATACGGGGCTATGCAGTTGGCGCTGGCTGCCAGCGACCGCATCAGCGAGCTCTTCGACGTGGAGGTTGATGGCCAAGTCGATGGCGGCGCTCAGCACTTGAAGCTCGTGCGCGGCGAGATTGCCATCGAGCACATCTATTTCGGCTACCGAAACATCCCGGTGCTGCAGGATCTCTCGCTGGTCGTACACCCGGGGCAGCACGTCGGACTGGTCGGCCCGTCAGGGGCCGGTAAATCGACC
>Ga0070679_100001000_pt1 | contig 24624 bp, 24 predicted proteins | sample KBSC63BmetaG_FD_65652 | JGI IMG/M metagenome (GOLD analysis project Ga0070679, IMG submission 65652) | Corn rhizosphere microbial communities from Kellogg Biological Station, Michigan, USA - KBS C6-3B metaG | ecosystem: Host-associated > Plants > Roots > Rhizosphere | place: USA: Michigan... | reverse complement strand
CATCACGGTCCTCACCATCACCCGCCTCCCCCTCGGCGAACGCTCCACGACGCAGGTCTTCTTTCCGAATTTCAAGTCCACTGCGGTGTAGTTACAATTAGCTTCTGAACGAACAGGTATAGAAAGATGCCGACCGTCTTTGTCGAAAGTGGCTTCCGATTTTTCTTTTATGCCAACGAAGGAACACCGCGTGAACCTGCTCATATCCATGTAGAAAAGGCTGGGATTGAAGCGAAGTTCTGGCTGCGTCCGGATGTTCGTGTCGCTTACAATGACGGTTACGATGCTCGTACACTCCGCGAGCTGCTGGAGATCGTGGAGATCCACCGGACGCGCATAGAAAGAGCGTGGAATGACTTTTTCCGTAGCTAACCCGACCGCCGTTCGCTTCGACCCTGACAGCATGTGGGTCGATCTTAGCGATGGCCGAGTCGTAGGTGTACCACTAGCGTGGTTTCCGCGACTGTTGCACGCAACCCCCGAGCAACGCGAACAGGTGCGCCTGACCACTCGCGGCCTTCATTGGGAAGCGCTGGACGAAGACATTTCGATTGCCGGACTCCTGGCGGGACAGGGCGATCAAACCCAGCACGAGAGCGTCGCAGCCTAAAGCCATCATCACCAAAACGAAAAGGCCCGCACCCAAATCCCGGATGCGGGCCTTTCACTACACTCTACCCGCTGCTTTTACTTCTTTTTGCGCCGCGGACGATCTTCTTCATCTTCCTTGAAATCGTTCTCAGGAATGTCCGTCTCGTCGATGATGTTGGCAGCTTCGATGACGGCAACAGCGTCGCTCTTGATGTTGACCTGAACGTGCGCTGTAACGTCGCGGTGGATCTTGACCGGCACATGGAACTCGCCGATGGTCTTCAACGGCTCGTCGATGTGGATCTTGCGCTTGTCGATGTTGAAGCCCTGTGCTTCGAGAGCGTGTGCGATGTCGGCAGTGGTCACCGAACCGAACAGGTGGTCGTTATCGCCGGTCTTGCGCTCGAACTCGAGCACGACGGCGTTCAACTGCTCGCCCAGAGCGACGGCGGAATCCTTCTCGCCTGCGGACTTACGCAGCGCCGAAGCCTTCATCTGCTCGATCACAGTCTTGTTGGCGGCAGTGGCCTGGATGGCCAGCTTGCCGGGAAGGAGATAGTTGCGGCCGTATCCGTCAGCGACTTTAACTACGTCGCCACGGTGGCCCAGCTTGTTTACATCTTCTTTGAGGATGACTTCCATGAAACTTCTCCGAAGTTCGAATTCCAGTTCAGGCGCCGCTGTGCAGCGCGAAATAAGTTAGAAGCGTGCGGCGAACGGCAGCAGGGCGATCGCGCGGGCCTGTTTGATGGCGCGCGTCAGCTTGCGCTGGAACGGTGCGCTGGTGCCGGTCAAGCGGCGCGGAATGATCTTGCCGCGGTCCGAGATGAACTGCTGCAGCAGGCGCACGTCGCGGTAGCTGATGTGGTCGATCTTTTCTACCGTGAACTTGCAGACCTTCTTGCGGCGAAAGAACTTGCGGCCGCCAGGACCACCGGCGCCGGGAGCGCCGGCAGGGCGGGGAGGACGTGCGCCGCCTTCAGGACGCGGACGGAAGCCGCCACCGGAGGGGCGATCGCCTTGAGGACGCGGGGTAAAGCCGCCAGTGGAAGCAGTCTCGGTCGGAGCTGCTGCGGGAGTGCTGTTTGTTTCGTCAGCCATGTCAATTTCCTCGTGAGTACAGCGTCCATGTTCTCGGACGCTTGCGGTTCGGCTGCCTTCGGCTCCAGACCCGCGATGGAGTCTCTGGACTGGCCTCGATACCTTGAGGCCGCAGGAGCGTGGACAGCGTTGAGTGTGGTTACATCTCGTTAGTTCGGCGGCTCGTCTCTCGTCTGGAGAGGCAAGCAAACTTAGGCCTGTGCGGTCTCGGCTTCGGGCTCTGTTTCCGCAGCCGGCTCGGCCTCGGCGACAGGTGCGGCAACTTCGGCAACAGGAGCCGCCACAGCTTCGGCAGCAGGAGTGGCGGAAGCTGCTTCAGCGCTGATCGTCGGCTGGGCGCTGCGCTTCACATGCGCGTCGCGGTGCTTCTTGATCTTGGCGAGACGCTTCTCTTCTTCGTCCATGCGCACGGTGATGAACTTGATGACCGGCTCGGACACACGCAGGCGGCGCTCAATTTCGCTGATCAGCGAAGCAGGCGCGGCGACGATCAACAGGATGTAGAAACCGTCGTTGAACTTCTGCACGGTGTAGGCGAGACGGCGACGTCCCATCTTCTCGGTGGACTTCACTTCGCCGCCACCACTGGTGACGTAACCGGAGAAGGTCTCGATGAGCTTGTCCAGTTCGGCTTCCTCAGTGTCAGGACGCACGATAAACATGATTTCGTAAGTGCGATTCATTTTGCTTCTTTCTGCGGGGTTCTGCCCCGCACCGCTTCGATTGTTTCCAACCGTTGTCGGTGTGGAAGGTTAGTACAGCTTTATCCAGCTCATCCTTTACGGTTGAACTCATTCATTGCAGCTTCAGGGCCTTCGCCCATCCACTTCTCGACAGCGCGTACAACGGTGTCGAGCACTTCGTCGAGCGTTGCGAGATCGGCCTTCTTCATCGGGGCCAGCAGATAATCCGTGCCGCCAACCCTGATTTCCCTGCCATCCGCCAGCGCCGATTTCCCGACGCCGATGCGGATTCGCATCCACTCTTCCGTGCCGAGCACGCCGGAGACAGACTTCACTCCGTTATGCCCGTTTGCCGAACCCCGTTGCGCTAAACGCAGCGTGCCCAGCGGAAACGCCAGCTCGTCATAAAGGACGATCAGGTCCTTTACTTCAAGCTCCAACTCTTCGAGCAGAGCGGCCACGGAAAGCCCGCTCAAATTCATAAACGTCTCAGGCTTGGCCAGCAGAACATCGTGTCCTGCCAACTTCGTCCGAGCTGTCAGCGCCCGCCCTCGACGGTTGTTGACCTGCACATCGCAAATACCGGCGATGCGGTCGATCGCCAGAAACCCGGCATTGTGCGGCGTAAACGCATACTGCAAACCGGGATTGCCAAGACCAACGATCAGCTTCATAACAGGATCCAGGGCATAGGGCCAAGGATCCAGAGTCTTCTAACCCTGGATCCTGAACCCTGGAGCCTCGCTTCTACTTCTTCTTTGCCGGAGCAGCCGGCGCCGCAGCAGCGGGTGCGTCGGTCTTGCCCTTCTTGGCAACTTCAGGCTCCGTGGCGCCCGCAACCGCGGGTTCCGCGGCAGCTTCTTCCTTCGCAACCGTTACGTGTGCAACCAACGCGTGCTCGTCGCCCAGGAACTTGATCTTGTCCGAGTGCGGCAGGTCCGAAATGTGGATCGCGCCATTGATGTCGAGACCGGAGATATCGACATCGATGTGGCTCGGAATGTCGTTCGGCAGGCACTCGACTTCGACCTCGTGCAGCACCTGGCCCAGGATGCCGCCATGCGTCTTCACGCCGATGGACGTTCCGGTAAGGTGGACGGGGACCGACAGGCGCATGGCCTTATCCATCGCGATGCGCTTGATGTCGACATGCAGCAGGTGGCCCTTGATGGGCTCATTCTGCCAGTCGACGATCATGCCCTTGGCCGGGCCGGCGCCTTCGATCGCGAGATCGAAAATCGTGTTGTGACCCGCATCCGAGTACAGAACCTTCGTGATGACCTTGGGGTCAACGGTGACCGCAACCGAGTCCTGTCCGGCGCCGTAAACGACGGCGGGAATCAGGCCCTGCATGCGCACGCGGCGGGCGAAGCCCTTGTTGAACTTGCCGGTGCGGGGAGTTGCGGTAATGCTTTGCACTGCGTTTGCCATTGTATTTTCCTTATCGGGCACGAGGTTGAGCCTCGCTCCCTTTCTACGTTTGAAACCTTAGTTGAAGAGCGTCGAAACCGACGTCTCCATATGAATGCTCTCAACCGCACGGCCAATCAGCCCGGCAATCGAAAGCACCTTAATCTTGTCCACCTTCTGCGCTTCCGGCTTCAGGGGGATGGTGTTACTCACGATGAACTGCTCAATCTGTGAGTTCTGTATGCGCTCGATGGCCGGGCCCGAGAGCACAGCGTGGGAGCAGCATGCGTAAACTTTGTCTGCGCCTTGTTCGATCAGCGCGTCGGCGGTCTTGACGATCGTGCCCGCAGTGTCGACGATGTCGTCGAGGATCAGGCATGTGCGTCCGCGCACATCGCCAATCACGTTCATCACTTCGGTCACGTTGATATCGGTGCGGCGCTTGTCGACGATCGCCAGAGGAACTTCCATCTTCTTCGCAAAAAACCGCGCGCGCTCCACGCCGCCTGCGTCCGGAGAAACCACGGTCAGGTTCGGCAGGTTGAGCTCGCGGAAGTAGCCCACCAAAACGGGGCTGGCGAAGAGATGGTCGACAGGAATATTGAAGAAGCCTTGAATCTGGGCTGCATGAAGATCGATCAGCAGGGCGCGGTTGGCTCCCGCGGTCGTCAGCAGGTCGGCGACCAGCTTCGAGGTAATAGCAACGCGCGGCCGGTCTTTCCGGTCCTGGCGCGCATATCCGTAGTAGGGAATGACCACCGTAATACGGCCGGCAGACGCGCGCTTGAGAGCGTCCATCATGATGAGCAGTTCCATCACGTTTTCATCCACCGGATGACATGTGGGTTGGATCAGAAACACATCCACGCCACGCACATTTTCAAGGAGCTGAAAGTGAAGCTCCCCGTCCGAGAAGCGTTGTAGCCGCGTCTGGCCGAGGGGCACACCTAAAAACTTGCAGACCTCCTCCGAAAGCGGCCGGTTCGCCGATCCGGAGAAGATCTTGAAGCGCTTGTCTTCGCTCAGGCGCGAGGAGCGTTTTTTCTCGCTCGCCGCCTTTGCGGCCGGAGCAGAGGCTACCGGTGTGAGCACAAACTCGGCAGCTTGCTTCGGTTGGCCTGACGGCGTGCCCTCTAGAGGCGCGTCAGGCTCTTGAGAATTCGGGGGAAGAACCGCAGTCGTGTCTTGTTCGTTCACGTTGAAACCCTCCAGGTTGGTTGACCTTGATGTTTCTTGCTGCTTGTCTACTTCTCTGCTACCGAGGCTTTTTGTTCCCGGCGTGTGCAAATGCTAAGACTTCGATTCTTCCTGAAACCGCCTTCGGGGAGAGATGTTCGATTCTCCACTCGGCTTTCACTAACTTCTACTACTCCCGCATGTGTGCGTCTGGCGGGCGTTGCAAGATCTTTGGCGGCATATTGTTGCCGCTAAAAAACATGAAGTTCCCTGATTTCTTCCGTTCTCAGGACTTATCGCTAAGTCTGGCGACCAAACTAAGGTGGTTGGGCGACTAGGATTCGAACCTAGACTGTCTGCGTCAAAGGCAGATGACCTACCGTTAGTCGATCGCCCAGTACATCCGGCCCGCTTCTTTCAATGCCGGTACTACTCTGCGAACATCCCGTTCCAGTACTCCGGTCGTGGCAGGGTCTCCGTCAGGATGGCCTGCGTTCCGTTTGACTGGACGCGGTGTTGAGCAGCGAGTGCGTCGGCTTCGGACTTGTACAGTCCAAACAACGCAGAACCCGAACCCGACAAACCAGCATACATTGCCGGATTGCCCGAATCACTACCCATCAATTGACGCTTAATGTCACGCAGGAAGGGATGCTGTGAAAACGCTACTTCTTCGAAGTCGTTTTCGATCCCGGTGCGGACAAGCGCGAGAAGAAGGGTCTCGGCCAGATCATTCGCGGTGCCTGTACCCATAACGGGTTCCGATCCAATTGCCGGAGAGGCGGTGCGAGGGATACCGGAGGGGCCTGGCTCCTTCGCCTCCGTCGTAAAGACGGCGGAAAGAACACGGCTCAACTTTTCTAGTTTATCCACAGCCGGGCCGGAAGTCAATGTTTGTGCCGCCATGCGATCATCCAGATCGCGAAACGCCTGCGGCGTCGAAACTCCCACCGCTGGCAGAGCCATCACGCAGTGCGTCCGGGGAAGGTCTGGCAGCTCCGAAACAATTTCGCCGCGTCCTACGCCGAGCACTGTCCCCCCAATCAGGAACAGGGGCACATCAGACCCCACTTCCGCCGCCAGCTCCATTCGTGCCTCATCCGCAAGCACATGATTCAGCTCACGTTCCAGACCAATAAGCGCCGCTGCTGCGTTGGCCGACCCAGCCCCCATCCCACCCTGCACCGGCAGCCGCTTCTCGATATCGACATGCACCCACGCATCCAGCCCCATCCGCTTCAGCGCCCCGGCTATCATCCTCCAAGCCGTATTCCGCGAGTCCAGGGGCACTCCCGGATGGTCGCCGCTCATGGTGATCATCATCGCGGCAGACCGCTTCGCCTTCACCGTCACGACGTCATGCAGCGCCAGCGTCTGGTAAACAGTTGCCAACCCGTGAAACCCATCCGCCCGCACCGGCCCGACGGCAAGCCCGAGGTTGATCTTCGAATACGAGCGGACACGAGTCGGCATACCTCTTCGATTGTAGAACCCGGCGGCCGTAACACTGTTCAACAGCAACAGGGCATATGCTGGCCAGCAGAACTTCCTACAAGAGGATGCTGAAAGGCTGTCTTGCTTATAGCGCGAGGCTTCAACCGTGCCATAAGTCTCGCTTTGGGTCTCTCGACAACTTTCCCTCTACAACCGCTCCCGAACCTGCTGAGACCACAGGCGAGCAGATCGACCTGGGTCATAGCCGAACGACAGAGAACCAGGAGAACGTTATGAATCGCGCACCAGATTCCGAGTTGGTCCTGATACCGGGCGGAACACTCATTACCCCAACAGCAGAAGAAGGACGAGCGCTGGCCCTTAAAATCGCTCGCCATACCATTCACAACCTCCAACCGGACCTCGATGTTCTCAAGGCTGGCCGCCCCATCTACTCCGTCAATCCGGACAGCCTGATCGCCGCCGCTCAGGTCGCGGCAATCGAGTTTCAGACCATCGCCGCTGCCAATAATTACTGGCGCAGCTAACAACCGGTCGGTCGCCGCTCGCGACCGTTGAGTCGTCATGAGCGTTGGCCACGATGTCATCGTGCACGCATGGGGTAGTCGTTGGGAGAACTCCCAACGACTACTTGATCAAAAACGAGCCCTTCACCTGAAGCGCTGGGTCCACGACATTGACGGTGATCGGCAATCCTCCTATCGATGGAGCGACCTTTCGCCCGAGTATCTGGAAGACGGCCGCCACCCTCGGATCCAGCGTGCCCTCACTCCCGATCACAAAAGAAAGTTGTGTCCCCCCTGCGCTCTTGGATAGCGCGACAATCAAACCGTTGTCGCGGAAAAGTCCGTTGGTCTTGAGTGCGTCGCCCAAAGCTTCCGCGTCCTTCTGCGTCGCCGTGCCCGAATACCACACCTTGTCGCGGTTTCCGACAATCAGTTCTCGTGGGACGATCGGTATCGTCCGCTTCACTTCGCCTGTATCGGTCAGCAGCAAAATCCTTATCGGGGGCCCGCCGACCAGGGGTGCAACGTGGATCCCCGTCTCTGTATATGCGGCAATGATTCGCGGGTCGTTCCACGGAAACACCGGAACCGGCACAACCGGCTTCTCCCCCGGTTTGGCATTCGCGTAGTCCGGCACGGGGGGATGGACCTTCAGATACTCCTTTTCGCTCGGTCCGACCGGCACGGAAAGCGTCGTTTCTCCGGCAGTCTTCGACAGCAAAACGACGCCCCTCGGCCTTACAAAGAAATTCTCGGCGGCCAAAGCCTTCATCAGTTTCGTCGCATCATCCTTCGTTGCCGATCCGCTGTACATCACGAGACCCTGATTCGGGGCCGGAATACGTGTGGCGGTGATCGATTGCCGGTTCCAATCATTGTTGCCGCGCTCCGCTTTAGGAACGAAGCGTAACCCTACAGAGGCCAGGGCACAGGTCACAGCAATCACCGTAACGATCTGTATCGTGGGCATCCGTCCCGGTCCAGTCGCCCGCGGATGCAGCAACAACACGCAGCCGATGACAAACCCTGCCACCAGGCCTCCGACGTGTGCCGAAAGGTCGGTCGTCTTGTCAGCCAGCCCATAGATCAGTTGATAAGCCAGAAACACCGCCGCAGACCGCGCAATCTGCATCGCGGCTCTCTTCGGAATTACCCCGCGCTCCACCAGCAGAAATGCCAGTAGCGCTCCAAACACTCCAAAGATCGCCCCCGAAGCCCCCGCGCTCACTCCCAGCGGATGCACATACAGGCTCGTCAAGCTGCCGGCCAACCCCGCCACCAGGTAGAGGATGATGTAACGGACCTTGCCGAACAGTATTTCGGTCAGCACACCCACCTGGTACAGGATGTACATATTCATTCCAATATGCAGAATGCCGAAGTGTACGAAGATTTCGGTGAGCAGCCGCCACCACTCTCCTCCCATGGTCTTCGGACCATAGCTTGCGCCCCAGGGAATTACGTCCGGAGCCAGCGGGTGCAAGAACGGAACGCCCTTCACGCACATCGCCAGGAATACGATCACGTTGATCGCGATAATCGTGTACGTCACAATCGGCTCAGGCCCGCGTCGCTGCGGTTGCTCTATAACCGCCCCATCTTGGTCAAACTCAACTTCAGACATCAGTCGCTCCGTGGAAATATCCGTCTTTTCTACTCTATGACGTAGTGAGCAAGAAAAACGGGATTCCGAAGAATCCCGCTATCCACTGGAAGCTCGAGGCTCGCAGCTGGAAGCTCAAAATTGAGCCGCTCGCGTCAGTCCATCAACTTCCGCGAAAGGTAGACGTAGGTTTCAGCCCACGTACGCGCTTCCTGTTTCAGATCGGCGCCGGCGGCATGACCGCCCTCTGTAATCTCGTCGTACAGGAACGGCTCGTGGAACTCTTCCATCTTCGCCGCAAATTTGCGAGCATGTTGGGGGCCCACGCGATCGTCCTTGGTCGTCGTAAAGATCAGCGGCTCAGGATATTTCACGTCCGGCTTCAACTGTTCATACGGAGAAATAGAGGCGAGAAACGTCCGCTCCTCAGGCACCGTGACCGAGCCATATTCGCCAACCCAGCTCGCGCCCGCAGCTATGTGCTCATACCCCAGCATGTCGAGCAGCGGGACCTGAATCACGATCGCATTCCACAACTCCGGATGCTGCGTCATCTCCACACCCATCAGCAGTCCGCCGTTCGATCCGCCCATGATGCCGAGATGCTGCGGCGACGTGATCTTGCGGGAGATCAGGTCTTTGCCTACGGCCGCAAAGTCGTCGAAAATAAGCTGCCGATGCGTCTTGAGTCCCGCGTCGTGCCAGGCCGGCCCGAACTCGCCGCCTCCGCGAATGTTGGCCAGCACGAAGACACCGCCATGCTCCAGCCACAGCTTGCCGATATTGCCCGAGTAATTCGGCGTCTCGGCCACATCGAAGCCGCCATAAGCATTCAGCAGCGTAGCGTTCGAGCCGTCATAGCGAATGTCCTTGCGATGCACCACGAAGTAAGGCACCTTCGTTCCATCGGTGGACGTTGCCCAGAGCTGCTCGACGACGTCCTTCGACGCATCGAAGCGCGACGGCGAAGTCTTCTCCAGCTTCAGCGAGCCTGTCGACGCATCCCCCAGCCAGAACGAAGAGGGCGTCAGAAACCCGCTGATGCCCAGGAAGAACGAGTCGTCCGTATCGTTTGTCGTGATTACGCCGACCGTCGCATTCGGCGGCACAGCGAGCGGTTTCTTCGTCCATCCCGCTGCTGTGGGCGTGTAGATGTAAGCCCGGCCCTGCACATCGTTCAGCGTCGTTAGCAGCAAACGCGTCTTCGTCGTCGATGCACCTTCCATGAACTCCTGCTTCGTCGGCTCGAACACAATCGTCGGTTTCAGGTGCGCCGGATCGCGCATCAGGTCCTTCAGCTTCACCTCAAGCAGCGAGCCTTGCTTGAAGGTCTTAGCCTGCCCATCGGGCGTCCAATCCACGCTGATCCGCAGCAGCACACGGCCGGCGATCAATCCGGAAAGTCCGGCCTTCGCCGGAATCGCCAGCGGCTTCATGCCCTGCGCCGTCTTCACCAGGGTCTTCGACTCAAAGAACGTTACACCCCGGTGATAGACAGTGAGCGACTCGCCCTGCGCATCATGCATCGTGAAGGCACCCGCGCTGATGTCCGATTCCTCGCCGCGAAAAACCTCTTTCGCGTCACTCAGCGGCGTCCCGCGCTTCCACTCCTTGATTACGAACGGATAACCGGATTTGGTCATCGTTCCCGGACCCCAGTCCCGCGCGACCAGCAGCGTGTCCTTGTCCAACCAGTTCACCGACTGTTTGCTGCGCGACAGCACGAACCCACCCTCAACGAACTTGCCTGTCTTCAGGTCGAACTCGCGCATTGTGTCCGCGTCTTCGCCGCCGTTCGACAGCGTCACCAGGCAATATTGGTCGCCGGGATAGAGGCAATCCATGCCGTGGTTCACCCAGCTCATCTTGTCCTGTTTACCCAGCGCATCGATGTCGATCACGGTCTGCCAATGCGGCTGCTCGGTCAGGTAGTCGGCCAGCGTCGTCTTGCGCAGGATGCCGCGAACATGCTCCGCATCGCGCCAGAAGTTGTACACATCGTTGCCGCGCAGGCCAGGAGTAGGCAGACGGTCCGGCGCCTCGGCGATCTTCAGCGCGTCGGCCTCGTACGACGCGAACCGCGGGTCGCTCTCCAGTACCTTTGCGGTGCGAGCATTCTCAGCCTTCACCCACGTCATCGAGCGGTCACCCGAGACATCTTCAAGCCAGCTGTACTTGTCTGTCGGGCCCTGTGCGTGGATATGCGTCGCCGTCAAAACAGCCGTTAAAAGAACTCCAAGCCTGCACAACCGTTTCCGCATGAACACTCCTCATTCGCGATAGCGCGTTCCCGCTACTGTACCGCGAAGAGGAGGTCGCTGGCATCAGTTGGTGATGATCGGCGCGCCCAGCGGGATGACAACGCGGTTTGCCGTCGCGTTCAGGACCTCGATGAATGCGACCAGCAAAGCATCGATCCCGGTGACCAGCCCGAGGTATCCGCCGGCCTTACCCGTTCCGTAACCGAAATCTCCCGCAGCCAGCAGAAAGAACGTAATCCACAGCAGCAGAAAGATGCTCCAGACCGCCTTGCTGGTGCGGAACGTAACGATCCAAAGCAGCAGTGTCAGAACACCGAACATAATCAGCACGACCCCGCCGCCGCTGGGCGGCGGGGCCTTCAGCCAGCCCGCTCCAACGCTCCATTGCAGCAGCGCGAACCACCACCAGAACAATCCATAGGACGTGAATGCGACAATGCCAAACGTATTGCCGTTGCGGAACTCCAGCACTCCCGCGATGATCTGCGCCACGCCTCCATACGCGAACGCCAGCGGCACAACTACGGGAAGCGCCTCATGCGGAAGCATGCCCGCGTTGATTGCGGAAAGGACACAGGTCGTAAGGCCGAAGCCGGCGAGGCCGAGCGGGCCGGGATTCGCAGGCTTCGTGATGGCGAGGATGGATTCAGCCATTTTGGCAGCTCCTGGAAGGTGGGTTTGGTGGGCGTCCCATCCTACATGGAGGTTGAGTGGGCATTGTATAAATTTTTGCTGTTTAAGAATGTGTTGGGGGATGATCAACCACGCGGCCTGAACGAGCTGCCGGTGTGCGTTGGCTGCTGGGCCATTATTCTTCGTGAGTCGCGACCCCGGGTGGAGGCGCTTGTTGCGAACTGATCTGTATTGCAAGAATCGTGACTAGAAAATCTGCAAAATAGCTCGCCAAACTCTTCATGGAAATCCCCCGTTTCGCGAAATGAGCGGTTGTCTCAGGCGCGATGACCCATCCTGGAGGAGCATCGCCACCAAGATGGACCATCCGGAATGTGAAGCTACATAATCGTGAAGTTGACGTTGACGTACAGATCAACTTTTACCGGCTTACCGTTTTGTGTAGCCGGCTTGAACTTGTACTGCCGGACGGCCTCGACCGCCTTTTCATCCAGCCCCATCCCGACGCCGCGGACGACCTGCACATGCGACGGGTTACCGTGCTCATCCACCCACAGATAGATCTGGACGTCGCCCGAGAACTTCGCCTTGCGCGCTTCCTCGGAGAACTCCGGGTCGATCTTGAATAGAATCGACGGCGGCATCACAGAACCGCCGATGTGCATGGGGCCACCGCCTATATTCCCACCCGATCCAGTACCAACGCCCGCGCCCTTCCCGCTGCCAATGCCTGTCCCGGTGCCATTACCCATCGAGAAGCCCTTCAGCGAAGAGTTGGGGACGCCCAGGTCGGGCATCTTGTTGTCCGCCATCTGCAGGTCTTTCTGCACGACAACCGTGGGCTCAACGGCCAGCTTTGCCTGTTCCAGGGGAGGAGCCTTCGGCGGCAGAAGTTGTTCTTCGGCTACCTTCGGCAGGTGCCCCTGCGTTGCGGCTGAGTGATCTGGCTGGCCTCCACCACCGCCGATCTTGTTGGCAATCGGAGGGAGCGGCGGCGGAATCTCGGTGAGCATCGTCTCCTTCACGGGCGCCGCAAAGTGGATATGTTGCGCGGCAAGCGTAAAGATGATCAGGAACACGGCCGCATGAGCAGCGATCGCGGACCAGAACGACGTACTGCTGCGCCGCGTGTTGACGCGGTCGGTCGTGCTGAACAGACCGAGGTTATTGACGCCTGCGGTGGCTGAAGCTGCGTTAGCGACATGCGCGAGGAGGCGCTGCTCCAGGCCCGCAGGCGGTTGCGCCGCAGACCGCGTGCGCAAGATCGAATCGAGGTTGTGATCGAAAGAGTCCATATAGGTTGTCATTTGCTACCTCCCAGCGACCGCGGTCTCCCCGGGCCGCGATGTTGTGAGTGCTTCAAAGTTGCGGCGAAGCTCGTTGCGGGCGCGCATAAGCCGCGTCCGTACCGTCCCCTCCGGTATATCCATCGCGAGACCGATCTCGCGGGAAGTAAGTTCGTCGATTGCAGAAAGCAAAAGCGGCTGGCGCAGCTCGGGTGGAAGTTGATCAATAAGTGCATGAAGCAGGGCCTGCTCGTCGTCTTCGGCTGCAGCCTCTTCCGGAGATGGCCGCAGGTCGCGGAGTAAAAGCTCGCCGACGTCGTCGCTTGGCGTCAAACGCGCCTGCAGACGGTCGAACGCGGTACGCCAGACGGTGCGGGTGAGGAATGCACGCTCGTCCTGCATGTTTTTCCATGCATCGCCGCGGTAAAGCTTCAGCAGCGCATCCTGCACGGCGTCCTCAGCGTCCTGAGGATGCCGCAATAAGCTGTGGGCGACGCGATACATCAGGCGTGCGTGCTGATGGACGATGCGGCTGAAGGCCTCGTCGCGGGTTTCCCTTGGTTGATTTGGCTGGTTGACCAATTGCCCCTCAGCTATACAGACCGTGCTCGAAGCGAAAGTGTTCATCGGAAAACGAGAATTGTTTTTAAAAGTGGAGTGGACTAAACTGAGTGGACTAAGTCCGGATGGGGTTTTCGATGGTAACTGTCAACATGCACGAAGCCAAAACCAACCTTTCGAAGCTCGTCGTGAAGGCTTCGAAGGGAGAGGCGTTCGTCATTGCGCGCGCAGGAAAGCCAATGGCGAAACTGGTTCCAATGGATGCGCCCGCACAGCGCAATTCGTGGCTTGGGTCGATGCGAGGGCAGTTCACCGTGCCGGATGACTTCGACACCATGGGGCAGGACGAGATCATCCGGATGTTCGAAGGCGAATGAGATTCCTTCTGGACACACATATCCTTTTGTGGGGCTTAACGACGCCGGAACGCCTTTCATCACGCGCCCGCAAATTGTTCGGAGACAATGCGAACGAGTTTGTGTTCAGCTCCGTCAACATGTGGGAGATCGCCGTCAAGCGGGCGCTGGGGCGTCCTGATTTTCTGACGGAAGCAGCGACCGCGCGTCGTCAGCTTCTGGTAAGCGGATTCTTCGAGCTTGCAATGACTAGCGAGCACGCCATCTTCGCCGCCAGCCTGCCACAGATACACAAAGATCCCTTCGACCGTTTGCTCGTGTCGCAGGCAACGGTCGAAGGGATCGTATTGTTAACTTCCGACCGTATCGTGACCGAATATCCCGGCCCGATACAGAAGGTGTAAATAGCCTGCTACTGGCCCTTCTCACTCGACCGGATAAACGCCGCGACGGTATCGTGCAAACCGTGCAGCGCATCCTCGTTGACATAGACCATGTGCCCGGTTGGGAAGAACTTGTAGCTGATGTTGCTCTGTAGCGACGTCGGCATGGGCAGGTGCTTCATCTCGTACGTTGCGCCGAAGTAGAGCGTGCCAAGGTCGAAGTAGCCGCCCATCAGCAGCACCTTCATCTTCGGGTTGTGCTTCATGGTCATGGCAAGGTCCGACATCACGTTGACGCTGGTGTCGGAGAAGCCGGCGCCGGGGACGCGGTGGTGCATGTCCCAGTTGAAACCCGGCTCGCGAGCGCTGGGCTTATAGGTCATCTGGTCGCCGTAATGGAGTTGCGTGCGGGCGTAATCGTTGATGGCCGCCGAGTAGGCCGCTCCGATGGACTGGGTGAACGGGTCATAGTCGGCGTCGCGGCCCAGCGGGTCTTCCGCCGGGCCCTCATAACGGGAGTCGAGGCGGCCGGTAGTGATGCCGGCGTTGTCTTGGAGGTACTTCGAAAACTCTCCGCCCGAAAGCCGCAGGTTGGCCTTGATCCAGATAGCGGAAGGGATTCCCGTGTAACTGGAAAGCTTGTCGGCCACGGCCTGCTTGCGAGCGGCGTCGAGGTCCGCCCCTTGCAGCAGGGCGCTGGCGTACTCGCCCAGCGAATACTGTTCGACTTCATGCAGGAAGGGTTCGAGGCCGGCAGGCTGAGACGGCAACAGGTGATGATAGAAGGCCGTCGCGGCAAAGCTGGGCAGTGCGAGGAAGTAGGCCTGCTCGGTGCCGGGGTCGGCTTCGGGGCCATCGGCTGAGTTGTCGAAGCTGAGGATCTGCGAAAGCAGGATCACGCCGTTCAAATCCACCTGCTCCGAGAGCATATTCGACAGCACCGCGCTGCGCGGCGTGCCGTAGCTCTCGCCGAAGATGTACTTCGGCGAAGTCCAGCGGTTGTACTTGGAAAGGAACCGGCGGATAAAGCGGTCGAAGGCATGTGCATCCTGGTCGACGCCATAGAACGCCCGAAAGGCATTCTGGCCCATCACACGCGAGAAGCCGGTGCCGGGAGCATCGATAAACACCAGGTCCGACGCATCGAGCAGGCTGTACTGGTTCGCAACGATGCGGTACGGCCCGCCGGGATCATGGTGTGCATCGGTCGTGACAACACGCTTGGGCCCAAAGCTGCCCATATGCAGATACATGGTCGCGGAACCGGGGCCGCCGTTGTAGAGGAACGTAATGGGCCTGGTGCCGGGCGTCTCACCCTTGGCAAAGTACGCGGTGTAGAACATGCGCGCTGTGGCGGGCTGATCTTCGGGCTTCGCGGGCAGATCGACCCCGGCGTCGGCCAGCACCTTGCCATCCAGGCCGATGGTGGCATCCTGGGTATCTGTCGCACCCACGGTCAGGGTCCCGGCGACCGCTGTATAAGCAATCTGCTTGCCGCCGACGGTCACGCTACCCTCGGTGGTGGAGTCGGCAGGTGCCGGAGCGGGCTTCTTTTCCTGCTCGGTCAAGACGGTGGTCGTGGTGGTGGTCTTCTGCGCATGGTCCTGCGCAATGACCGGGACGCAGGTTGCCAGCGCAGCGATCGCTGCCGTCGATAGGTACTTGTTCAGACCGGGCACTTTTCTTCTCCTCAAGTTTGCAATGGATTGCCGTAAATGGCTGTAGACGGATGTCAGCATACTAAAGCAAATCGTCCGTCCACCGGCCCGAGCGGACCACCGTCGAGCATTTTGTGGCCAAATCTGGGATGAAATCCGCCTGGTCGTTCACCAGTGCCTAAAGGCTGCGCCCGGCGGCAACTGCCGAAGCCCATGCCCATTGAAAGTTGTATCCGCCCAGCCAGCCGGTTACGTCGACGACTTCTCCGATAAAGTACAGGCCCGGAACGCGGCGGCTCTCCATGGTGCGTGCGTCGAGCTCGCTGGTGTCGACGCCGCCTACGGTCACTTCGGCTTTCTCGAAACCTTCCGTCCCGGCGGGTGTGAGGGTCCAGTTGTGCAGCTCGCTTTCAAGGCGCGCGAGCCCGGCGTTGGTGTAGTCGATTTCGTTACGCGTCATCAGCCAGCGTTTGGCAAAACGCGCCGGAAGGACAGCGGACAAGGTTTGCAGCAGGGTGAGGTCGTCTCTTCCCGCGCTGCTGGCGAGCAGCGGAGCGAAGACTTCGAGGCCCGGGGCGAGGTCGAAAACAAGCGGCTTGCCCGGCTGCCAATACGAAGAAATTTGCAATATCGCCGGCCCACTCAGGCCGCGGTGGGTAATGAGCAGCTTCTCGCGAAATGACGGAGCAGGGCGGGCGCGGCCACGCTGTTTTTCCGTAATGGGCGCACTCGCGATGCTTTCGGTGGAAAGGCCGGTGAGGTCGCACCAGTTGTCCCGGTCTCCGGGTGCGAAGACGAGCGGAACCAACCCGGGGCGAGGTTCGACGAGCGTATGACCGAAACTGCGCGCAATGTCGTAGCCGACGCCGGTTGCGCCCATCTTGGGGATGGAAAGGCCGCCGGTGGCGACAACGACCGACTGTGCGGTGAAGCTCCCAGTCCTGGTATCGACGCGGAAGCGTGCGCTCTCTGCCGAAATGTTCATGACGGAAACAACTTCTGCACCGCTGCGAAGGATGACCCTGGCTTCTTCGCACTCGGTTTGCAGCAGGTTGACGATGCGCACTGCGGTGTCGTCGCAGAAAAGCTGGCCGAGAGTCTTCTCGTGATATCGAATGCCGTGTTTCTCGACGAGCGCGACCATGTCCGAAGGCGTGAAGCGGGCGAGTGCGGACTTCGCGAAGTGGGGGTTAGCGGAGAGGAAGTTTTCCGCGCGGGTATGGATGTTGGTGAAGTTGCAGCGTCCGCCGCCGGAGATCAGGATCTTGCGGCCCGGGCGCTCGCTGTGTTCGAGCAGAAGAACGCGGTGGCCCCGCCGGCCTGCCTCGAAAGCGCACATCATCCCCGCTGCGCCTGCGCCGAGGATGATGACGTCGAAGTGATTGGCAGCGGGAGACACTCTTTCCATTCTACGGTGGCAATTAGACTGGGCTGATGGAGCAGAGTTCGAACAACGTCCTTCGCATCACCCGCCGGGCTGCCGATCGGCTGCGTACGGGACATTTATGGGTATATCGCACGGACATCGAAAGCTCTGGCGCAGGGCTTGATGCGGGCGCGCTGGTAACGCTCGTCGACGGCCGCGGAATTTCGCTCGGCTCGGCGCTGTACTCGAGTGCGTCGCAGATTGCGGCGCGGGTTGTGGCGCGCACGGCTGGCATGACGCGCCCACAGTATCTTGCGGAGTTGCGGGTGCGAGTGGATGCGGCGTTGGCTCGCCGCAGAGTCCTCGCTCCAGTGACGGAACGGGACAACGCGCATCGCCTGCTCTTCAGCGAAGCGGACGGCCTGCCGGGCATCGTGGCCGACCGCTATAACGATCTGGTGCTGTTGCAGCTGCTCACGCAGGGAACGGCGCAGGACGATGTGCGGGCTGTGCTGGTCGAGGCATTGCGTGAGGAGTTTGCGGGCGCGGAGCTGACGATCTGGGAGCGGCCGGACGTGCGTATCCGTGAACTGGAGCAACTGGCGCCACCTGCGCCGGGACCGCTGTTTACGAGCTGGGAGGCACGATCGACAACCGAGTTTCGGTTGAATGGTTTGCAGTTCGAGTACGACGCGGGCGCCGGGCAGAAGACTGGAGCGTTCCTCGACCAGCGGCTGAACTACGCAGCGGCGGCGCGCTGGGTGGGGGCTTCGGGACGCGCTGGCAATGGGCTGGACGTGTGCACGTATCAGGGTGGGTTTGCGCTGCATCTGGCGCAGGTTTGCGAGCGCGTTACCGGCGTCGATGCGAGCCGCGCGGCCCTTGAAGCCGCGGACCGAAACCTCGAACGCAATCCACAGTTGAAGGGCGAGACGGATTGGATCGACGCCGACGCCTTTGAGTTGATGCGGGCGTATGACGATGCGGCGAAGACGGATGCAGCACGGAAGTTCGACGCCATCGTGCTCGATCCGCCGGCTTTTGCGAAATCGAAGCGCGCGGCCGAAGGTGCGCTTCGAGGCTATAAGGAGTTGAACCTCCGCGCGATGCGGTTGTTGCGTGATGGCGGGACGTTGGTCACCTGCTCGTGCTCGCACCATGTCTCGCTGGCGGACTTCACCGATGTCGTGACCGCTGCGGCTGTCGATGCGGGGAGGCGGGTGCAGTTGCTGGAGACGCGCGCAGCGGCGCCGGACCATCCCGAAATGTTGACGCTCGCGGAGACACGGTATTTGAAGTGTCTGATCCTGAGAGTGGATTGAAAGACAGTGCGTAGAGCGTAGAAGTGCAGTGGTTAGAGTGTAGAGGATAGAGCGTAGAGGTCCTGCTGATGAGGTATTGGGTGCTTCTTTCGGGGTTGTTGGTGGCTACGGGCGCGGCTGCGCAGATTCCTGACTCTTCGACTCCGGTTGCTTTGCCACCGCCGCAGACTTCGACCATCACCGTGCAGTCGAACCTGGTGCTGGTGCCGACGCTGGTGCAGGACTCCAAGGGTGGTGTGCTGTACGGCCTTAAGGCGAGCCAGTTTGTCGTCAGGGACAACGGCGTTGTGCAGAAAGTGCATATGGAGGACGCGGCGGAGGCGAGTGCGCTGTCGCTGGTGGTGGTGGTGCAGTGCTCGCGCTCAGCAGATGAGCAAAGTCAAAACCTGAGTGGACTGCCGGCCATGGTGGAGGCGATGAGCGGCGCGGCCGAGCAGGAGACGGCGGTGGTTTCCTTTGGCACGTCGCCGGAGCTGCTGGGGCCGTTTACGCGCAGCCCGGAGCGTGTCCACGATGTGTTGAAGCTGTACCAGCCGTGCAGTGACGATGGCGGGGCGTCGATCTTCGATGCTGTCGACTATGCGGCGAGGCTGTTGGAGACACGCGACCCGCATCGGCGGCGGGCGATCCTGCTGATCTCCGAGACGCGCGATCACGGCAGTGAATTGAAGCCGCAGGCCGTGATTGCACGGCTGGGGCGCAGCAACATCGTTGTGGACTCAGTAGCATTTTCACCCGGCAAGACCGAGGTGCTCGAAGACCTGAAGCACAGCGATGGTGCAAACGGCGGCCTGTTCGGGTTGATCCTCATGGCTGTGCAGGCGTTGCGAAAGAACGCGCCGAAGGAATTCGCGCGTCTATCAGGCGGCGAGTACATCAACTTCACCACGCAGAAGGGTTTTGACCGCAGCCTGAACGGGCTGGCGAACCATGTGCACAACGGTTATTTATTGAGCTTTCAGCCGCACGGCGATCTTACCCCCGGGCTGCATACCATTACGGTTGAAGTCCCGGACTACAAGGACACCGTACGGCACCGGGAGTCGTATTGGTACGGCGATCCGCCGCCGTCGACCGATAAGTAACTTCTTCTATGAGGGCTGATGAAAAAGTCCTCGCTTTGAAGGGTACGAGCTTTAGCTCGTACATAAGTGCCTTGGTTTCACTGTGGCTTTAGCCACTGAGGGACTGTCCGCAAGCGGCGAAGAACTTTTCAGCGGGCTCTTTAGCCGCTGCAGGTTGACGATAAACTTTGGTGCAACAGCCAGGTTCCCCTTAGCGGCTAAAGCCGCAGTGTCATGACTGGCCTTACATACGGCCTAAAGGCCGTACCCTTCAAGCATTGGCCTTTGTCAGCAGTCTGTTCTGCTATTTGCCTTTGCCCATGCGCAACGAGCGCGTGAAGAAAGTGATGGCCATCTCCGCCACCTGGGCGTGAATGGTGTCGCGGTTTACACCGGCGGCATCATTGCAATAGGTGGGAAGCTGCGATTTGCCCGCGGCGGTGCAGGTGTCCAGGAAGGTGTAATGTGCCACCTGGCCGGGAAGGACGGTTTCTCGCAGGTTGTGCGTGTTGGCGCGTAAATAGTCGGCGTTCCTGGCTGCGGGGGCGATGGTGTCGGCGGCCCCGACGACCACCTCGATGGGGATGCGGATCTGGTGCAGACTGTCGGCCGTCTGGGTTTCGGATACGGCGGGGGCAATAGCGAAGACCGCCTTGACGCGAGGGTCGCGGAACGAGTCGGCGGAACGTGCGAGAGATTCGCCGCTGGACTTACGGACGGTCTGGAGCATCTGCTCGGGGCTGCCGAAGTCCTTCATCTCGGGGACGCGGCAGGCAGTCTCAGCCGGGTGGGCGTGGCAGAAGTCGTAGAGGACGCTGACATCGGTACGCGCCCCGGCAAGTTCGAGGACGGTGTAACCGCCAATCGAGAAACCGGCTGCTGCGATGCGGGAGGTGTCGATATGCGGGCCAATGTCGCCGTCGGCGAGGATGCCGTCGATGACTTCGGTGAGGTCCGTGGCGCGCTCCCACCACAGGACGAAGCCCTCGGCGGTATAAGGCTCGGTGGCGTTGTTGCCGGGATGGTCGACTGCGATGGCGATGAAGCCGGCACGGGCGAGAGCGGTGCCCAGCCAGGCAAGCTGCAGCGCCGAGCCTCCGGTGCCGTGCGACAGGACAATGAGCGGGAACTGCGAGAGCGAAGGCGGCAACTCCGCATGTGGCATGGCGGAGCCGGCCTCAAACAGTGGAGCGTCAGGCGGGCCGATGATTTGTTTTGTCTCTACAGCCGAGCCGGCGGCTGGGTACCAGATGGTGCAGTGGAGCTCTTTGGCTTGGGCGCCGCGCCAGTTGCGGGCTTCTTTGGGATGGAAGGTGCGAGTGGTGAGGCCGACCTTGTTTTGAGCGTGGGCGAGGGTCGCCATGCAGCAGATAAGGAGCGCGAATTTTCGTTTCATGGGTTTAACCCTCCCCTTTATCTTCTCAAAGTCATTTAAAGAAAACTAAACCCCACCGGTACACAACAGGGTCGTACACTGTCTCCATTATGGGTGACATCACAGAAATCCTCAGCGGCTGGAACGCCGACAGAGACGCGGCCATCGAGCAACTCACCCCGCTCGTCTACAAAGAACTGCACAAGATTGCCGCCAGCTACATGCGCCGCAGCCGTCCCGACCACACGCTACAGGCTACCGCTCTCATCAACGAAGCCTACATGCGCATGGTCAAGCAGGAGAATGCCTCCTACGAAAACCGTTCCCACTTCTTCGCCCTGGCCGCGAAAATGATGCGCGGCATCCTCGTCGACTTCGCGCGCGCCCGCGCAACGGAAAAACGCGGCAGCGGCGGCAAAGTCCAGCTTGACGAGAATATGGACCTCTCCGACGAAGGCGTCTCCAGCTTTCTCGCTGTCCACGAGGCCATCGAAGAGCTGAAGACCCTCGAACCTCGCAAAGCTCTCGTGCTCGAACTCAAATTCTTCGGCGGGCTCACCTTCGAAGAAATCGCGGAAGCCGAAAATATGTCCACGCGCACCGCCAAGCGCGATTGCGCCTACGCCGAAGCGTGGCTGCGCTGGGCACTCAGCGGCAAACCGGCAGACGAAGCTCTATGACGGAGAGCCAGCGCGAACAAGTTGACGACCTCTTCGGCGACCTTCTCGAACAGGACCCTTCCACGTGGCGCGCGGCACTCGCCGCCGTTGACGACCCCGAAGTCCGGGCAAAGGTGCAGTTACTGCTCCGCCACTCCGCTCCAACCGCGAAAGGCCTCGACACCTCCATCGCCGAGGTCATGCGCGCTGCCACTGTCTCCGGCGCCTTTGACGACCGCACCATCGGCCCGGGCACCCGCTTCGAGCGCTATCGCATCCAGCGCAAAATCGGCCAGGGAGGCATGGGCGATGTCTACGAAGCGGTCCGCGAAAACGACTTCCACAAACGGGTGGCCCTCAAAATCGTCCGTTACGGCCTGGACTCCGATTACGCCCGCGGCCGCTTCCAGCAGGAGCGTCAAACTCTTGCAGGTTTAGAGCACCCCTTCATCGCTCGCCTGCTCGACGGTGGCGAAGCCGAGAACGGCTGCCCCTACCTCGTGCTGGAGTTCGTCGACGGTGTCCCTATCGACACCTTCTGCGAGGGCCGCTCTCAGCGGGAAATTCTGCAACTCTTCCTCAAGGCCTGCGAGGCAGTGGAGTACGCCCACCGCAATCTCGTCATCCACCGCGACCTCAAGCCGGCCAACATCCTCGTCACCGCGGACGGCGATCCGAAACTACTCGACTTCGGCATCGCCAAGCTCCTCGACCCATCGGCGAATGTCACGCAGACCATGGCCGTCGCTCTTACACCGCAATACGCAAGCCCTGAACAAATCCGCAACCAGCCTATTACCACTGCCTCCGATGTGTACTCGCTGGGCGTTATTCTGTATCAGCTCCTCACGGGGCGCAAGCCGTACCAGGTGGAAACGACCACGGCCCTCGAGATGGAACGCGTCATCTGTCTGGAGCCCCCCGCCCCTGCGCATCTCGGTAACGAGATCGATGACATCCTGATGATGGCGCTGCGCAAAGAGCCTGAACGCCGCTACGCCGGAGTCGCGCAATTTGCGCAGGATATACAGCGTTTCCTCGCTGGCGATACCGTCAGCGCGGCGCCCGACACGTTTCGTTATCGCGCAGGGAAGTTCCTGCGCCGCCACAAGATCGGTATCGCCGCGGTGGCAGCCGTCATCATCACCCTCGTTACAGGCCTTGCTTCCACGCTCTATCAGAAGCGCCGTGCCGAGCTTGAGATGCAGCGCTCCGAGCGCCGCTTTCAGGACGTCCGCAGCCTGGCCAATACCTTCCTCTTCGAGTTCCACGACAAGATCTCCGCTCTGCCTGGCTCTACCGAAGCCCGTGAGATGGTCGTCACCACCGCCCTGAAATACTTGGACAAACTTTCTCTGGAGGCCGGCAACGATCGCTCTCTGCTCTACGAGTTGCAGGCTGCGTACCTCCGTACCGGCGATGTCCTCGGCGATCCGACCTCCCCGAGTCTGGGGCACCCCGATAAGGCGATGGCAACCTATCGCCGCTCTATCGAGATCGGAGAAAATCTTCGCTCTACCGGCAAGCCGACCCTCGACTCGCTGGAAGCGCTCGGCACTGCCTACTACAGGGTCGGCATGGTGAATCTCGCGGGCGAAAAACCCAGGGAAGCGATGGCGCCGTTTCAAAAAGCCCTGGAAATTACCGGGGAAGAGGAGAAGGCCGGCAAGAACCCCTACATCCTGCTCACGCGGGTCTACACCGGCATCGCCTACTCTCACCGTTTGACCGGCGACGCGCAGGACGCCTTGAAGTCGAGCCAGTTGGCGCTGGCCGCCGAGCAGAGTTATGCCAGCCAGAAACCCAGCAACAACACCAGGATGGCAGTCTCAAAAATCCGCAACCAGGTCGCGGACGACATGGTCAATGTCGGGGACCTCAATGGCGCCGTTCAACAATACCGTCTCGCCATAGATGATCTCGGCGCACTGATGAACGTGGCGACACTCAAATCCGGTGAACGCATTCGTCGTGCCTACGCGCTCATCAATGTATCCGCAGGCGGCGCCCTCGGAGATCCCTTGCAGCCCAATCTCGGCGACCGCGCCGCAAGTCTCGCTTGTTTGGAAAAAGCCCGCGACGTGGAAGAAGCCATGTTCGCCAGCGATCCTAAAGACGCCACCATCAAAACCACTCTCGCCGAACTATATGAAACCATGGCGTTCGTTATCGGAGAGTCCGATCCACACCGCGCCACCGACCTCTTCCACAAATCGATAGCCAACATCGACGACTACGAAGCAGCAGGTCCCCGCGACCAGAGAACGAAATTCATTCGCGCCTTGGCGCTGTATGGGCTCGGCCATCTGCAGGTGCAACAACACCACACCTCAGCCGCGCTGCCTGTTCTCAGGCAAGCGCTCACGGTCCAGCGCGGCTTGCCCGCCGACGACAACACAGCCACAGAGCCCAGACAACTCATCGCCCAGATCCTCATCGACATGGGAGACCCCGCCTCGCTCGACGAGGCCCTGAAAATCGCTGACGACCTTTGGAAAACCCATCCGCAGAGCCTCAGCGACATCCAGACCCTCGCGAACGTCTACGAAGCTCTCGGCGATGCTGCCCGCCGCTTTCACGACACGGCTGCAGCCCGCGCGTGGTATATCAAAAGCCGCGATCTCTGGAAGAACTGGCCCCAGCACGGAGTTTCCAGCCCATTCGACGTGGAACGTGCCCGCAAAGCGGAGCAGTTGGCTGCGCAGTTTGCCTCTCCCTCGAGCCCTCTCTAAAACATGGTTCAAATTATTTTTTGAAAACGTGTCACTTTTCGCGTCACTCTCCCGGGTGTCTAAGTGAAGGCCGCTACGAAGCACGAACGCAGTTGAGAGCTGGCCAAACTTATAGAGGGTATAGACATGACGATCAAGACCAACGTAAAAGCCGGCGGCATCCAGATCAACCACAACCAGAACAAAGGCCTCAACCTTAAGACCTCGGTGAAAGCCGGCGGAATCAGCATCAACCACAACCAGACCGGCCTCAAGCTCAAGACTGCACTCAAAGCTGGTGGAATGCAGCTCAACCACAACCAGATCGGTCTCAAGCTGAAGACTGCCGTCAAGGCTGGCGGAATGCAGATCAACCACAACCAGATCGGTCTCAAGCTCAAGACTGCCGTCAAAGCTGGTGGAATGCAGCTCAACCACAACCAGATCGGTCTCAAGCTGAAGAC
>Ga0070679_100000998_pt1 | contig 24635 bp, 18 predicted proteins | sample KBSC63BmetaG_FD_65652 | JGI IMG/M metagenome (GOLD analysis project Ga0070679, IMG submission 65652) | Corn rhizosphere microbial communities from Kellogg Biological Station, Michigan, USA - KBS C6-3B metaG | ecosystem: Host-associated > Plants > Roots > Rhizosphere | place: USA: Michigan... | reverse complement strand
GCGTTGAGCTGCCAGAGCTCCTTGTCGGTGAGCCTCGACGGAATCGTGCTCTGCGCGACCGCAAGAACCGGCAAGACAGCCAGAGCGAACGCACCGAGCAAGGATCGACGGGAACGAAGAGCTGAGGTCATTCCGGGCTCCGAGGGAATTGGGCTGTCATTGGAAGATGCCACCGGGAAATCAGCCGCACAAACACCCGCTGGCGCATTTTCCCCCGAGCCACCATCCTCTTCCGAGTCTTCCCCCCCCCCACCCACGCCGCCCTCTCCGAGGATCCTCAGCCATGCCCCCGGGCACTCGTAGGACTTCGCTGGCTTTTTGCGCGCTCGTCGCGCTGTCGGCTGTCGCGAACGCCCAGAGCGTCGCCAAGATCTCGATCACGCCGGCCGCGCCACGAATGGTGGCTGGTCAGTCGCTTCAACTCCGCGCTCAAGCGGTCGATGCGGCCGGACGGCCCGTGGCGAACGCGGTGATCAAGTTCCAACAGGGCGGCGGACAGTTCGAGGCCGTCGTGTCGGACAGCGGCCTCGTCGCGGCGGGTGCCGTCTCGACGATCCCTGTCACGGTGAGTGCGATCGTCCCCGGCGAAAAGCCGGTGATCACGACCGTCAACGTCGTCGTCATTCCCGGACCGGCGAGCACCGTCTCGATCGAGCCGCGAACGGTGAAGCTCATCGCCGGTCAGAGCCTTGCCCTCCGCACGAAAGTGCTGTCCGCCGCGGGCGACGCCAGGAACGATGTCGTGGCCTGGAGCACCTCGGCGTCCGCGGTAGCGTCGGTGGCGGAAGGTGTCGTGACGGCGACGAAGGCGGGGACCGCCACGATCACCGGTGTGGCCGGATCGGCAAAAGGGACGGTGACGGTCGAGGTCGTCCCGGCGGACATCGCGTCGATCTCGATTACGCCGGGGACCCCGCATGCCCGCACCGGCGACGTGCTTCGCTTCAACCTGACCGTGAAAAACTCCGCGGGAAAGACGATCACCGGACTGACGCCGACGTGGCTCTTCTCACCCGGACACGGCGAGATCGACAATGAGGGCGCGTTCGTCGGCTACGACCCGGGTACGTACACAGTGAGCGCGAATCTCGGGCAACGCTCGGCGCAGACCACGGTAACGCTCGCCGCGCGCGACGTCCGACGCGCCGCCACCGTTGTCGGATCGATCGTGCGCACGACCTTCCCGACGTCCGAGGTCTGGGTGCATCCGAACGGAAAGGTCGCGTATCTCGGGACGCACCTCGGCGGAGATCGCGTCTACACGATCGACATCAACGACCCGGCGAAACCGACGATCGTCGATTCGGTCATCGTGAACGCGCGCGTCATCAACGACGTCATGACGTCGGAAGACGGCAAAATCATGGTAATCACCCGGGAGGGGGCGGACGATCGCAAGAACGGGCTCGTCGTCGCCACGCTCGACGACCCCCTGCACCCGAAGGTCGTCGGCGCGTTCACGGACGGCGTCACGGCCGGCGTCCACTCGGCATTCATCTACACGCAGCCGAAATTTGGTCGGCACGTGTATCTCACGAACGACGGCACGGGCGCGCTCCACATCATCGACATCAATGATCCGGCGCATCCGAAGCAGGTGGCGCTCTGGAAGACACCGCGTTCCGATGCGGGACGGATGCTCCACGACATCGACGTGCGCGACGGCATGCTCTACGGAAGTTGGTGGAACGACGGACTGGTGATCCTCGACATCGGCAGCGGCATCAAGGGTGGCTCGCCGTCGAATCCACAGTTCGTCTCACAATACAAGTACGACCTCGACGCGCTGTACAAGGACGTCGGCGCGATCGACGGCCCCGGCTTCATTCGCGGAACGCACACGGCGTGGCGGCACAAGAACTACGTCTTCATCTCCGACGAAGTCTTCTCGAAGAACGACGCCGAGAAGTTGTTCGCGAAAGAGCCGTCACGGGCGTGGGGGCGGCTGCAAGTGCTCGACGTGTCGGACATCTTCCACCCGAAGTCCATCGCTCACTATGAACCGGAGTTCGGCGGCGTGCACAATGTGTGGGTGGCGGGCGACACGCTCTACATGGGCGCGTACAACGCCGGCTTCCGCGCGTTCGACATCTCGGGTGAGCTGCGCGGCGATTTGCGGGCGCAGGGCCGAGAGATCGCGCAATTCAGTCCCGCCGACGCCAAGGGTTTCATCCCGAATTCGACGATGACGTGGGGCGTCGTAGTGAAGAACGGATTGGCGTTCGTGAACGACTTCAACACGGGGCTGTACATCGTTCGCATCGAGCCGAAGGCGGCGGTCGTTCCGTGAGAGGGGCGATGGGCGGTGGGCAGTGGGCGATGGGCGGCTGGCGACGGGCGGTGCTCGTCGTTGGTTGGCTCGTCGGCGCGCGAGCGAGTGGGCAATTGCCCGCTCCGCCTAGGCCGACACGCGACTACTCGGTGATCGTGGCGAGCGAAGGTGTCGACCGTGTCGCCGTTGTCCGGTTCGGACCGGGCGGCATCACGGTCGATCGCGAGCGATACGTGGGCTGGGCGCCGACCGAGCTGGCGGGGCCACATGGCGTCGCTGTCTCGCCGGATAAGAAGCACTACTTCGTCTCGCTCGCTCACGGCACGCCGTACGGCCGACTACAGAAGTACAACACGCAAACGAACGCCCTCGAAGGCTCGGCGATGCTCGGCAGCTTTCCGGCGACCGCTCAGGTGTCGCCGGACGGCTACTACGTGTATGTCGTGAACTTCAACCTTCACGGCGACATGGTGGCGAGCAGCGTGTCGGTCGTCGCGGCGGACGCGATGGTCGAGGTTGCCCGAATTCCAACGTGCACCATGCCCCACGGCTCACGCTTCAGCGCCGACGGAACGCACCACTACTCGGCGTGCATGATGGACGACATGCTAGTCGAGATCGACACGCGGAAGCTTGCGGTCTCGCGCTACTTCGTGCTCACCGCCGGGAAAGAGATGGCGATGACCGGCACGCCGCCGCGCCGAACGCTCGACGGGGCTACGCAGACGGGCGGCTCGCACGACATGGGCGGCCACGGCATGGAGCCGCCAAAGCCGGGCGACGTGTCGTGCTCACCGACGTGGGCGCAGCCGTCCCCTGACGGATCGCGCGTCTGGGTAGCGTGCAACAAGTCGAGTGAGATCGCGGAAATTGATGCCCGCGATTGGAAGATGTTGCGGCGAATCGCCGCCGGACCAGGCGTCTACAACCTCGGCGTCACGCACGACGGCAAGAAACTGCTCGGGACGAACAAGCGAGACCAGTCGGTCTCGGTGATCGACGTCGCCAGCGGCAAGGAGTTGGCGCGGATTCAGACGACGCGCAAAGTAGTGCACGGCGTCGCGGTCACCGACGATGATCGGTACGCCTTCATCACTGTCGAGGGCACCGGTTCACAGCCTGGGACCGTCGACGTGATCGACCTTATCGCACTCAAGAAGGTCGCGACGATTGATGTCGGGTCGCAGTCGGGCGGCATCGATTTCTGGAAGTAGCCGGCGGTATCGCCGGAGCAAGGCGTACGCCCTGTAACGATCCGTTACAGGCAGGTTTCTCGGAGCTTGCTCGCGTCAGCTGCAAGTCGCTGTCACGCCGCGACATGGCTTGCGGGCAAGCAAGCCTTGCGCGAAAGCGTTCCCGAGCGGAAGGTTCGACCCGATGGCTACCCGCATCCTCGTGGTCGACGACGACCCTTCTATCCGCCAGGCGCTCAGTCACGCGCTGGCCCAGAACGCCGATGTCCAAGTGGCCTCCACAGCCGAGGAAGCGCTTTCAGGGCTCGCTGCGTCGTCCCCGGATGTGATTCTATCGGATGTCCGGATGCCCGGACTCGACGGAATCGAGCTGCTACGACTGGTGCGCGAACGCTCGCCGGGTGTGGACGTGGTGATGATGTCGGCGTTCGACGACATGCCGACGATCGTCGCATCGATGCGCGAGGGCGCGGCGGACTTCGTCGCCAAGCCGCTCGATCTGCACGACCTGCGTCGCGTGCTCGCCCGAGTCGTCGACGATCGTCGAACGCGTCATCGGGCCCGCGCGTCGGTCGAAGATGAGGCGTCCGGCCTTCGCCTCGAGGAACTGATTGGTCGCGATCCCAAGATGATCGCGACGTACAAGGCCGTCGGCCAGGCGGCGTCAGTTCGCACGAACGTGCTCATTCGCGGCGAGAGCGGCACGGGAAAGGAACTGATCGCGCGGGCCATTCACTACAACTCCGCCGAGGCGGCGGAGCCGTTCGTCGCGCTCAATTGCACCGCGTTGCCGTCGACGCTTCTCGAGAGCGAGTTGTTCGGCCACGTGAAAGGTTCGTTCACCGGCGCGCTCAGCTCGCGCCGAGGACGATTCGAGCTCGCCGGCCGGGGCACCATTTTTCTCGACGAGATCGGGGACACCACGCCGGAATTCCAGTCGAAGCTGCTCCGTGTGCTGCAAGAGCGCGAGTATTATCCGGTTGGCGCCGAACGTCCCGAACGAACGGAGGCGCGCGTCGTCGCCGCGACGCACCGGAATCTCGAGGACCTGATTGCAACGGGCGATTTCCGCGCGGATCTGTATTACCGGCTTCGCGTCGTCGAGATCTGTGTGCCGCCGCTTCGCGAGCGAACGGCGGATATCCCCGCGCTCGCGCATCATTTGTTACGGGTGACGAGCGCGCGTCTGCATCGGTCGCCGCCTGTCTTGTCCGAAGACGCCATCGCTTTGTTGGCGCACTACTCCTGGCCGGGCAACGTCCGCGAGCTGGAGAATTGTCTGACGCACGCCTTGGTGATGGCGCGCGGCGATGTCATCCGGCCGGAACACGTCATCCTCGCGCCGGCGGCGAGCGCCACCGACGGCAGATTGCCGAGCCTCGACGACATCGAGCGCGAACATGTCGAGCGGGTCATGGCGGCCACGGGCGGTCGAAAAACCGACGCGGCGCGGACACTCGGCGTCTCGCGCCCCCGGCTCGACCGATTGCTCGCCAAATACGGTCTCGCATGAGGCATCGCGGAGCCTGGGTCACGTCGCTGCGCACGAAGCTCACCGCGATCGTGCTCGTCTGCGCGCTCCTGCCGCTGGCCGTGCTCTCACTCTGGCTCGTGCGAAACACGCAACGGTCCGCCGAGGAAGCGCTTCGCGCGCGGCTCGACACGACGTTGTCGCGCGCCGCGTACCAGGTCGGAGTCTCCTGGATCGGGCATCGATCGGCGCTCTTCGACATCGCGCAAGACTCGACCGTTCGCGCGCTCTTGGTGGGCGGTCACGCGACTGCCGGCCCAATGCCCCTCGCCCGTCCGCACGACTTTGCGAATCTCCGAGCCGGCACACATGTGGTCCTGATCGTCGACGCTTCGAATCGTCCGCGATGGGTACTCGCGGCCGACGAGAAGGGTGGACCGGTGCTCCTTCCGGCAGCCGACTCCCTCAAAGTCGGCGGCGGACCGTGGTCCGATGCATTCGTCGCTCACATTCCCGTGCGCAACGGAGTCTACGGCGACACGATCGGTTCGCTGGAGGCACGATTTCGAATCGCGTCACTCGTTCAGGGGTGGACGGCGGGAATCGGAGGCGCCTCCGCCCTGATGACGTTGGTCGATCGATCGACCGGCGTGATGACGTCACCCCTCCCCTTCGACGCTGCATTGCTGCGAGCCGGTCGCTTTCAATGGGGCGGCGACGAATGGCTGGCCGAATCGCGCGCGATGGAGGAGCCGTACCTGGAGATCGTCGCGGCGGCGCCACTGACGTCGTTCATGCAGCCGTTCGACCGCGCGGCGAGAACGGGCGCGATCGCGTTGGCGGTCGTGACCGTCGCGGCGTTCCTCCTCGTCATCTTGATGACGCGACGCGTCACACGCTCGCTGCTCGCGCTCGCCGACGCAGCCGATGCCGTCGCCGCCGGCGATCTGGATCGGCGTGTCGACGGCGGGAGTCATGACGAAGTGGGTCGTCTCGCCTCCGCGTTCAACGCAATGGTCGACAGTCTGCGCCGGACACTGGGGGAACTATCGCAGCGACAGGCGGTCGCCGCGGTTGGAGAGTTCGCGTCGGCGCTGGCGCACGAGATTCGCAATCCGCTCAGCGCGATCCGAATCAACCTGCAGCACGTCGAGGAGCATGTCGGAGCGCAGCCGTCGGTACGAGATCCGGTCCGTCACGCGCTGCGTGATATCGGACGTCTCGAGAGCACCGTTGCCGGCGCGTTGAGGTTGGCGCGCACGGGAACGATGTCGATGGCTCCGCTCGCCCTCGACGACATCATCGATGCGGCGGTGCGAGTGGTGAGGCCCGAGGCCGCGCGGCGCGGCATCTCGCTCCTCGATCCCTCCGCGTCCGACGCCCGGGTCCGCGGCAATGCGGCCGCCCTCGAGCAGCTGTTCCTCAACCTGTTGCTCAATGCCGTTGAGGCGACGCCGTGCGGCGCGGGAGGCCGAGTGGGTGTCGAGGTGCGTCGCGATGAATCGGCGGTGGACGTCAGCGTGTGGGACACGGGGGAGGGCTTCCCGGAAAACATTCGCGAGCGTGCGTTCGAGGCTTTCGTGACAACGAAGCCCGAAGGCACGGGCCTCGGCTTGTCCGTCGCCAAACGCATCGCCGCGGCCCATGGTGGGCGAATTCAAATCGAGCCCCGCACGTCGAGGACCGTAGTGACGGTGCGTCTCCCTTCCCTGCCGAACCGAAACGAGGCCCACGGCGGCTCGACGCCGGTCGTCGCGACGCTCGCGACGTAACGAATCATTGCGCGCGGCGCAGTTCGCGCCGTCGCCCGAATTCTCTAATCGCCTTCGATGAAACGACTTGCTGGAACAGCACCGCGTGGCAGCGTCATTGCCTCGGAAGGACTCGCTTTCATAGCGGGTCGCACCCCACTCCCCTCCCGAGGTCAGCGATGAAACTCCCTCTCTCTCTCGCCGTGGCCAGTCTGGCCTCAGTTGCCACTGCCGCCACGATTTCGAAACGTCCCCTGGTCTCGCCGACGGCGGCCGCGGAACGCGTCTGGCAACCAACCGCACGGCAGGAAATGTTCGACGTCTCACCCGACGGAAAGCTCGTGCTGTACGTCAATTGGGATACGGGCAACCTGATGGTCCACGACCTGGCAACCGGGGCAGATCGGGACATCACCCGAAAAGGGACGTATCAGCAGAGCCCGGACGAAGCCGACGGCGGCGTGTTTTCGCGCGATGGGCGACTCGTCGCGTACGAGTGGTGGGAGGGGCGAACGCGCCAGGACGTGCTTCGCGTGAGCAATATCGATGGAACTGGAATCAAAGATTTCTATCGAAGCCCCGGCGTGAGCGTTTGGCCCATTGCGTTCACCTCGACCGGCGGCCTCCTCGCGGTACTCGACAGCGCGAAGACCAGATTCCTCGTCATCATTCCGGGGAATGGCGGAAAACCCGCGCTTCTCAAGCAGTTGAGTCCCATCAACCGTCACCTCGCGGCAGTCCTCTCGCCGGACGAGAAGTTCGTGGCGTATACCGAACCCGTCGAGGATTTCAAGCGTGACATCGTCGTCGCGAACGTGAGCGACGGAAAGGAGATCACCAGGATTCGCAATCCAGCCGACGACGTTCCCATCCGTTGGACGAAAGATGGCTCGCTCGTCTTCACCAGCGATCGAAACGGGTCGCCTGGCCTCTGGATCCAGTCCATGAGCGGCGGCAAGACGACGGGTTCGCCCCGACTGCTGCGCGGCGACCTCTGGCGGCTCGGCAACGTGTTCCTCACCGCCAAGGGGCAGTTCTTCTACGGCGTCCAGGCGGGCGATCGCGAAGTGTTCACGGCGCCGTTCGACGCGATGTCAGACAAGTCGCCCGGTCCCCCGATCGGCGTCACCGGAAAGCCCGGCGAGCAATACTCGAGCGCGACGTTTTCACCGGACGGGAAGTACGTCGCCTTCATGAAGCGCGAACGTGAAGGGCTTCAGTACAACAAGCTCGTTATCCGGTCGCTGTCGAGCGACGAAACACGAGAGTTCCTCCCAAGAGTCTTCGCGCCTTCGCGTCCAGTTTGGATTCCGGGAGCACAAGCGATTCTTCTGCAAGCCAACAACCAAAACGGCCAGCCAAGCCTCTTCCGTTTCGATCTGCGGACCAACGAGGCGAAGTCTGTCGTTTCGAACACGAGTTCGCCGGTCGCCTTCGCGCCGGATGGGAAGACGATGTACTACTCACCGCACGTGGCCGGTGACAGCTCGCCACGTCGTATTGTGGCGCATGAGATGGCGTCGGGACACGAGCGAGTGATCTACACCGCACCTCCGAACGTCTACATTCCAGTGCATGCCGTAAGTGCCGACGGCAAGACGGTGATCGCGATGAGCAGCGGTTTCGCGCACGGCCGAGTCGTCGGAGGCGGCCCCTATGGTATTCGCGCGATTTCGATCGCGACCGGAACCGCGCGTTCCCTCACCGCCGGAATCCCGTACGACTCGACGAAGCAGCAAGCCCGCGCGATGGGCTTCACGAGAGATCAGCGGGAATTCGTCGTCATGACGGGTACGGATGGCGACAAAACACTGTCGCTCTGGCGCGTCCCACTCGCCGGTGGCCCTGCCGTCGCGATTGGCCACGCACCAACTGGAATCGAGCTGACCGGCTCGGGAAGCACGAGTCCTTGGCTCAACGCGGATGCCACGCGTCTGGTCTACATCGCTGGCACGACCCGTCTCGAGCTCTGGATGGCGGACGAGGATGCGCTCCGGACGACCCCACCGGCGCGCCGCTGAAGGCGCCGTCATCCTGGGCGAAGCGAAGGACCTACTTTCCCCAGTCCGGTAACAACTCGGGATAGTAGGTCCTTCGTCGCTTTGCTCCTCAGGATGACAACCGACCGCTCAGCCGGCGAGCGCCTCTTCCACCGGATCTTCGGTCTTCGGCGCATCCCACTCATTGCCGCACTTGAGGCATTTGCGGAAATCACCGCGCGCCTTGGTGAATTTCATCTCCGCGCCAACGAACCCGCACTCGGGACATTTCTCGTTCACCGGCTTGTTCCACGCCACGAAATCGCAGTCCTCGTTGGAGCAGGCATAGAACGCGGTCCCGCGCTTGCGCGATCGACGCTCCACTAGCTCGCCGCCGTCCTTGGGACAGAACACTCCGGTCGGCAACGAACGAGTTCCACGACACTTCGGGAACGTGCTGCAGCCGAGGAACTGTCCGCTCCGCCCGGTGCGGATGACCATCGGCGCGCCACAGAGCTGGCACATGTGCTCCGTGAGCACCGGCTTGGCCTTCTCACCTTTGATCGGTCGCGTGTACTTGCACTTCTTCGGGTGATTCTCGCAGGCAAGGAACGGCCCGAAGAAGCCGCCGCGCGGCTCGAGCTTGCCGCCGCACTCGGGACAGCGCGCATCCGCCACCGTCGAGAGATCGTACGCCTCGGCGATGAGCGCGCCGGCGTCGACCTTGTTGAGCCGAGCCGCGAACGGCGAGTAGAAGTTCTTGAGAACCTTCTGCCAGCCGAGGTCACCCTCTTCGACCTTGTCGAGCTCCTCTTCCATCTCCGACGTGAAATCCACGTTGAAGATGTCCGGGAACTGTTTGACCATCACCTTCTCGACGCTCTCACCAAGCTCCGTCGGGAAGAAGCGGCGCTGATTGAGCTCGACGTAGTGCCGGTCGCTCAACACCGAGATGATCGACGCGTACGTCGACGGACGGCCGATGCCGAGCCGCTCGAGCTCCTTCACGAGGCTCGCCTCGGAGAAACGCGGCGGCGGCTCCGTGAAGTGCTGGCTCGGCGTGATGCCCTTGCACGGCACTTTCTCGCCGACGTCGATGACCGGCAGCGCCTGTTCGTCCTCGAGCGCCTTGCTCTCGCCCTCCTCGCGTGTCTCACGATAGAGCGCCAAGAAGCCCTGGAACTTCACGATCGACCCGGTGGCGCGGAACAGATAGCTGCGGCGCCCGATACTCCCCACGACCGCTTCGTCCTTTGGACGATCCCGCTCGGACTGAATGAGGAAGTCGACGGTCGTCGTGTCGAAGACGGCCGGCGCCATCTGCGACGCCATGAACCGCTGCCAGACGAGTTGATAGAGCTTGAATTGGTCGGCGCTCAAATACTTCTTGACCGCGTCCGGACGGCGCGTCGGATCCGTCGGGCGGATCGCTTCGTGCGCGTCCTGAGTGTTCTTTGATTTTCTGTCGCTCCCCCCGTAGAGCTGCGGCGTCTTGCAGACGAATTCCTCGCCGAAGAGCGTGCGCAGATACGAGCGAGCCTGATCGGCCGCGCTCTCCGCGACGCGCGTCGAGTCCGTACGCATGTACGTGATGAGACCGACCTGGCCGTCGTCGCCGATGTCGATGCCTTCGTACAGATCCTGCGCGACGCGCATCGTGCGCTTGGAGCCGAACGACAACTTCTTCGCCGCTTCCTGCTGAATCGTCGACGTCGTGAATGGCGCCGAGGGATTCTTGCGACGCTCGCGCCGCTTGACCTCGGTGACGTCGAACGTCCGCCGATCCTTCAGGTCGTCGATGATGCGCTGCGCGTCGGCCTGCTTGTGGATCTCGGCCTTCTTGCCGTCGATGTGATGGAGCTTGGCCGTGAATTGCTGCTGGCTCTTCTCGAGCAGCGCTTCGATGGTCCAATACTCGACCGGCTTGAACGCACGGATCTCCCGCTCGCGCTCGACGATCAAGCGCAGCGCGACGGTCTGCACGCGTCCGGCCGAAATCCCCTTCTTCACCGTTTTCCAGAGGACCGGGCTCGCCTTGTAGCCGACCAAACGATCGAGCACGCGACGCGCCTGCTGCGCCTCGACTTTCTTCGTGTCGATCTTCCCGGCGTTCTCGATGGCGCGGCGAACGGCGTCCTTTGTGATCTCGTGGAAGAGCACACGCCTGATCGGCACGCCCAACGAGCCGCGCTTGGGGCTGATCTGAGTCGCTACGTGTTGCGCGATGGCTTCGCCCTCGCGATCGGGGTCGGTCGCGATCAGGATTTCTCGGCTGTCCTTCGCCGCGTTCTTGATGTCGGCGATCGTTTTTTCCTTCCCCGGGATCGGCACGAGGTCTGGCGTGAAGCCATTTTCGACGTCGATACCGAGCTTCTTCTCGGGCAAATCCATGATGTGGCCGACGGTCGCGCGAACGCGATAGCCGCGACCGAGATACTTCCCGATCGTTTTGGCCTTGGCCGGCGACTCGACGATGACGAGCGCGCTCCCGCTTGGGGCTGGGCCCTCGGGATCATCTTCCGCGGGATCGTAGGCACCCGCATTACGCCCGCGGCGAGCCGTCGCCTTTGTGACGGCCTTCTTCTTTGCCGTCGACTTGGCTTTGGCCGCTGCCTTTCTCGTTGCCATGCTCAGTGTACCGTCTGTTGTGTATCGCCGTCGCTCGACTCGATGAAGCCGGCGCCCTCGAGAAGAGAGCGCAGATCATCGAGCGCGATGCGCCCGTCGATCTGAATGAGTGCGCGTTCTATGATGTGCTCGAGCTCGGCCGCGTTCAGTGCGCCCGAGCCGCTCAATGCCAGCAAATGCCCCCATGCTTCCGGGGCAAACCGACCCCGTTCATGTGGTCCCAATACTCTAAAAGTCATTCGACTCTGTTCCTCTGACGCTCGACTGGACCGAAAGCAAGAAGGGGAGGAATGGCAGTGCGTGCGGCACCGATTCGCTCCCTGTGCAAGCCATTCTTTCCGGCCGTTCAGCCTGCCATGCAGACCTGCCAACCTCGCCGGTCGGTAACGTAGAATCACGCCGGCGACGAGGCAAGCTCCATAACCTTCTCTATAACCCTTTGCAGGCTATAGAGTTCCGCATTTACAACGTGGTCAGCCGTCTCATAAGCTGCCCGCCGCTGCTCGTACAGCCGCTCCAATTCAGCCCCCGGATCCGGTCTTGAAAGCAGCGGTCGGAGCGCTCGCCGCGTCCCTAACCGCGTCAAAGCCGTCCCAGGTTGCACTCTAAGGTATATGAGGCGTCCAGGGGGCCTTAGTAGACCAACGACATCAGGATTGGTGATCCAGCCGCCGCCGGGCGCCAGAATCATGTTGCCGACCTGCTGGAGCTCTTTTGTGAGCGCCAGTTCCCTCGCCCGAAAATAGGCCTCGCCCTGTTCGGCGAAGATTCCGGAGATCGACTTGCCCTCGCGCCGCTCGATCTCGAGATCGAAATCCAGGAACGTACGACCAAGCTGCGCCGCCACCTGCCGGCCGACCGTGCTCTTTCCTGAGCCTGGAAGTCCGACCAGAATGACGTGCGGCCTCGACGGATCAGCCGCCGAGCCGGGTCGCGACGTGCGAAAGGTAGGCGTCATAATTCCGCTTGGTCTCGCCGAGTGAATCTCCACCGAACTTCTCGAGCAGCGCGTCGGCCAGGACGAACGCAACCATCGCTTCAGCGATCACGCCCATCGCCGGCACCGCGGTCACGTCGCTCCGCTCGGCCACCGCCTGCGCGGCCTCGCCCGTCGCGACGTCCACCGTGCCCAAAGGCCGCATCAAGGTGCTGATCGGTTTCATCGCGACACGGACGACGAGCGGCTCGCCCGTCGTCATGCCGCCCTCCAGGCCGCCGGCGCGATTCGTTTTGCGGCGCACGTTGCCGGCAATGGTACGACCGGGCGCCGGCTCGATCTCATCGTGAACTTGCGCGCCGGTCACGCGCGCTGCATCGAAGCCCATCCCGATCTCGACGCCCTTCACCGCCGGGATCGACATGATCGCCGCGGCGATGCGTCCGTCGAGTTTGCGATCCCACGAGACGTGCGATCCCAGGCCGACGGGAAGTCCGTCCGCCACGACTTCGCAAATTCCGCCGAGCGTGTTCCCGGCGCGTTTGATCTCGTCGATGTACGTGATCATCCGCTCTTCGGCATTTCGGTCGAGCGTGCGGAGCTGAGACTCGTCCGCGACCGAATTGATGTCTTCAGGTAAGACGTCCGGTTGGGCGGCAGCAATGCCGCCCAACTGGACCAGGTGACTCCCGATGCGCACACCAAATTCCTTTAGCAAACGCTTACAGATCGCCGCCGCGGCAACGCGGGCCGTCGTCTCGCGCGCCGACGCGCGCTCGAGGATGTCGCGGGCGTCGTCGCGGTCATACTTGAGAAGACCCGTGAGGTCGGCGTGTCCGGGTCGGACACGCGTCACGGCGCGTTTTCTCGCGCCCGGATCGACCCCGGCGATGCGCGCCGGGTCCATGATCTCCTGCCAGTTCTTCCAGTCGCGATTCCGAATCATCATCGCGATCGGCGCGCCGATCGTTTCGCCCGCCCGAACGCCGGACAAGAATTCGACGGTGTCCTTCTCGATCTGCATGCGCCGGCCGCGTCCGTAGCCCTGCTGGCGCCGCGACAGCTCGACGTCGACGTCTGTCGCGAGGAGCGGAACACCGGCCGGCATTCCCTCGAGAATGCTCACCAGGGCCTGGCCGTGCGATTCGCCGGCCGTCGTGAAGCGTAGCGTCATGCGGTGAACTTACACGCTCTCGCGCCGTGTGTCGGTACTTCCTGCGCCCTACGTGCCGAGGGGCAGGCGGGTGCGCGACGGCTCCCTCCTGCCCCTCGGCGGACTGCAACTGCAAGGAATCAGGGCGGTCCCGGCTTGATGTCGTTCGCCGTCAGATCGACGACGACGAGACCTTGCTGCGTGACCGCGAACAACTTGAGGACGACACTCGGATCGTCGCCGGGCATCGGGAGCGATGCGCGGAGCGGCCCGTAGATCGGGTTCCTGAGCGGCAGCTTGCCGCGATTGATGTAGTAAGCCACGTCCACGATCTCGATCACGCCGCTCGCGGCGCCGACGAAGGCAAGGCGCTTGTCCTGCGGCGTCAGCGTGCCGTTCGCCATTGGATGGAAGGCGACGCCCGCGCCGTCGTCGAACGAGTCATACTTGCCTTGCAGGCGCAGGTGGAACGGATCGCTCACCGCACCGAAGTACGATTGAAGACCGTGCGCGGCGACCGTGAGACCGTTCAGGTCCATGGCGATGCCGAAGACGTGCTCGGACGCGTTGTCCGACATGTCGGCAATCGTAACGAGCGGCGAGAAGAACTGCGGGATCGGACCCGTCGAGTCGGCGACCATGATGAGCCGGCCGGCTGTCCCCGTGTTGCCTTCACCGAATGCGACCCACTGACGGTTCCCCGCCGCGGCCACGAAAGTGGTGTCCGTCAACTTGAGCGAGTTGACGTCGAGTCTGCTCACGAGCTCCGCGTCACTGCCACCAGCGACCGCTTGCGAGATCGCATTGACGGGGATGGTGTCGGACACGGTAATGACGCCCGTTTTCTGGCCGTACGGGTGGTCCCAGATGTACAGCGTGTCTGACTTGCTCGAGTTCGGGAGGGCCAGACCGACGGCGATCGAGTCGACGTTGAAGAGCGCATACACACCCGGATCGTCGAGCGTCCGCCCGTACTGCCAAATCTGTCGTGGGTCGGGCACGGGCAGGCTAGGATCGAGCCAGCGAATCGTGCCGTCCGGCGCCGTCGGCGTCGGGCGGGTGGAGTAGTAGATTCGTCCACCGCGCGATTCAGCAATGTATTGCGGCCGATCCGAGTAGCTGATCGGTCCGTCCGCCCGAATGCGGGTTTGTCCCGTTGTCGGGTCGCGGGTCACGTTCAGGATGTACACGTACGTGTTTCGCGTCAGGATGCGCGAGGCGAGGTCTTCGTGCATGCCGCTCGCATCCTGAGAGCCGATGTACACCCGGCTGATGTTCGTGCCGCCGGAGTTCGCGACGAGAAGCGTGTCCGAGCGGTTGCTGACGACCATTCCCCACGGCAGCGACCCGACGGGGATGCTCGTCGGCGCAAAGCCCTTTCCGCCGGCGCCGGTCTGCCAAACGTCGAGCGCATTGAACGATGTGGCCGACACAAAGGCGTGTCCGCGCGCCGCATCGATCACGATGTCACCAATTCTCCCCGAGTGCGGGAGCGGATACGTGCGGCCGTACACGAGCAGCGTCGAGTCGACGAGCGCGTTGGCCAGGTTTCCTTCCGAGCTGGCCCGCGAGAGCGGAACCGCGTAGCCGACGCGGCCGGCCTGATCGATCGCGAACGCCGTGATGCCGAGGCGGCGACCCTGCTGCGACGCCGGGACCGCGAGCGGGATGCTGGCTTGGGCGTTGGCCGTGTAGGGCGCGCTGAGGCGCATCGTGTCGGCCTGAACCATGACGCCACTGCTGTCGCGAATGATGAGGCCGAGCGTGGTGATGTTCTCGCCCGTCGCGCGCACCTGGACTGAATCGCCGGCTTCGCTCTTCAGCAGCACCGTCTGCGTGACGCGCGGCTGCGCCGCGCTGGCGCTGCGAACATAGATCGCGATCGGCGCCGCCGAACCGGGCTGGCGGTTCAAGTCGATCGCGCTCGCGGTGATCGTCACGCGGCTGCGAACCGGCGCGTCGATCGGGATTTTTACGGTCGACGTGTACGTGACGTCGCGCGTGCCGTTGGTATAGATCTGGGACAGCGTGGTATCGAGCTTGGTCGGCCACGACGCTTCGCCGCGAACCCGGATATCGATTCGGCTGATACCATCGGGATGCGTGGCGCGCGCCGAAACGCTCACACCGACGCCGGCAGGAATGCTGTCGCCGTTGGTTGGCGCGTTGATGAACACCTTGGGGCCGGCGACGATGTCGACAGTCCGGTTGGCCGTATCGGCGCCACCGTCGCTGTTCACCGTCGCCACGACCACCATCGCGCCGAGCGTCGTGTCCGTCGCGCTGACTGGCTGGAGGTAACGGCGGATGGTCGTGTCACGCAGCCCGGCGCGGAAGGTTCCGCCCACGGGAATCGTGACCGACTTGTAGCGCGGCGTTTCCTTGAACGTGCCCAGGTCGACGCTGCCGATTTGTGTCACGCCGCCGAGCGTCGCCGATTTGAGCGCGACGTTGTCGTGCAGGTGAAGCGTCACGAACACCGAGTCGCCGATGTTGACCAGCGTGCCCACGACGGGCGAATCGATGCTGATCGTCGGCTTCTTGGTGTTGCTGCTGCTGCCGGACGACGACGACGAGCTGCCACCGGTCGTGGTGGTTCCCGCCGTCGGCAAGGCCGTGTCGCAGCTCGCGACGAGGACGATGCCGCCGGCGAGCCCGGCGAGTCGAAGAATGGTCGAGCGATTCATATCGATCACTCCGGGGGACGACCGGAGCTGGGCGGCTCCCGCTGTCCGTCGTCGATGATGTGCGGCGTGATCAGGATCAGGAGATCGCGCTTCGTCTCCGAACGCTGAGTGACGCCGAAGAGGTGGCCGATGATCGGAAGATCGACGAGCAGCGGCAGACCGGTCTTGCTCACGCTGACCGTGGTCTGCGTCAGTCCGCCCATGACGGCCGTCTCGCCGTCGGCGACGAGCACTTCGTTGTCGACCTTCTGCGTCGGGAACACGGCGCCGACGTCGCTCGCCTGGAACTGCACGTCGGAGTTCTCGACGTGGACGCGCATCTGGATCTGCCGGTTCGCCGTGATCTGCGGCGTGACGGTGAGGATTACACCCGTCTGCTGCATCTGCACGGTCGAGCGCGGGAAGTTGCCGGTCCCACTACCGCCCGACGACGCGTCGATCACGCGGATCGGCACCTGCGTGCCGGCGGTGAGGTTCGCCGTGCGATTGTTCAAGACGCTCGTCTGCGGCTCCGCTTGCACGTCGAGCAGCGTGTTGGACTGGAGCGCTTCGAGGAAGGTCGTGAAGTCGTAGTTGCCCATCGCCGTCGAGTAGACGAGCTGCAGCGCGGCGCCGGGGATGCGCGCGGTCGCGTTGGCGATCGCGGACATCGTGTTGCCGCCGAGCAGGATCTGGCCGGCGTCGGTGCGCGGCTTGCCGAGCGAGTCGAGTCGCGGGATGATGTCGTTGAAGAACTGCTGCTTCGTGCCGAGGTCGTAGCGAAGACCGAGGCCTTCGAGCGTCGTGCGGTCGACGAGGATGATCTTCGCCTTGATGCTCACCTGCGGCTGGCGAAGGTCGAGGCTGCGAGCGTACGCCTCGAGATCGTTGAGCGCCGAGGGCACGTCGGTGATGCTGATGCTGTTCGTGATCGTGTCGGCCGTGACGGTACCGCGCGGCGCGCAGGCGAAGCTCTGCACCACGCCGACTTGCGGCACGGGCTGCATCGTCGGCTGGCCGGGCACGGGTTGCGCGATCCCGCCGCCCTGCGCCGCCGCGTTGCCTGGCGATGGCGGGCAGCTGCGCGTCAGACGCTCCTTCGTGAAGTCCGCGGCAGCTCTGGCGCGGGCGTAGTTCAGGCGAATGTTCCGCGTCTGCAGCGGGATCGTCGCCTGGCGCGCCGCGATGTTCTCGAATGTATCGATGACGATGACGCCGTCCGGATTGATCGTGACGTCATAGCCGTTGGCATTCATGATCTCGCGAAGCGCGACGTCCCACGGGAGGTTGGTGATCGTCGCCGTCACCGTGCCCGTTACGGACTTCGAGGGAAGGATCGTGCGGCCGGTGAACGAGGCGAACATCGCGATCACGTCGTGGATCGACGCCTTGTCCCAGCTGATGCCGGTGATACGCGGCTCCTGCGACTGCTTGGCGGGCGCCGTGGACTTGTTGAGCGACACCGGGATCATTGCCGGCGCCGGCTCGGTGTTCTCGACCGGCTGGGGCGCGGCTGGCTTCTCGGCTGCTCGGCTGCTCGGCTGCTCGGCCACCGCGTTCTCAGCGAGTGGCTTCTCGACAGCCGGCTTTTCAGCGACCGGCTGCGGCTTCGGAGCTTCGACGGCCGGCGCGGCTTGCTGTTGAACCACCGGCTCGCGCGGCGTCTCGCGGGGCGCGGCGCGCGCGGCGAGATCGGCACGGCCAGCCTGCCACGGCTCGAATTTGTCGCCCGAGCCGTCCACGCTGACACGGACTTGTCCGTCTTCCTGGCTGACTTTGTACGTGTGAACCGCATCGAGCGTGAGGACGACACGGACGACCGACTTGGTGAACTGCGAGTAGCGAACACTGGTGATGCCGCCGCGCGTTACGCCGTCGTACGAGACGCCCGACGGCAACCCGAGGGTCGCGCCGGAGATGTCGACGACGATCTTGTCGGGCTTCGACAGCGGGAAGTGCTTGAGCGTGATCGCGCCGTCGACGCGAATGAGCAAGTCGGCACGGCCAGTCGACGTCCCGCGATTCGGGACGACGCCGACGGCGACGACCTTCGCATCGTTGGGCGGAACCGTCTCCGCGCGTGCCGGACGCGTGCTGATCGCGCCGAACGCGATGAGCATCGCCGATGAAAGCGTCCGGGAAGACATCATCGTTTCCTCACTTGGGTGGTGTCGCCCAGGATCAGAGAGTCCTGGCGGGTCGCGCCGAATTCATCGATCGTGAACACGATCGACTTGAGGCGGATCGAGCTGACGCGCATGCGCCCGAGCTGGGAGCCCAGGCTCACACGGTACTGCTGATCAGTGGTGATATCGCGGAGCGTGGCCACGGAATGGCCGCCGCCCTGATCGAACAGAATTCCGGTGAGACGCAAGTCGCTCATCGTCGGGCGAAGCTCACTGGTGGTGATCAACGAGTAAAACGGATCGCGCCGGCCATCGCGCGCGTAGCCGTACTGCTCGCGCATGATGATGATGGGCGCCGTGCCGGTGTCGGCCGACACGTCGTTCACATTGCCGGCCGAGTGGTCGGCGACGGCCTGCGGCGGGCGCGCGGCAACGCGTGAGACGCGCTGCCCGGACTGCGGCGGCTGCGGCTTGGTGGCGGCCGGCGCGGAGCCGGACATCGCGCGCTCCGGCTGCTGCATGGCGGAGGTGTGCGCGTTTTCGGCGTTCACGGCCTTTTGGGCCGCGGCTTTGGCCGCCGAGAACTGCGCCGTCTGCGCGGATGCGCTGCTGCCGACGACGGCGATGATCGCCGCGGTCGCGAAGAATTTCGTCATGGCGTCCCCGCTTTCGTGCTGCCCGACTCGAGCTGCGTCGTATGCGCAACGTAGGTCTGCACCTGGAACTTCACGTCGAGCAGCTGCTCGTTTTTCCGCGGGCGGAGCTCTCCGCCCTGCCGGTTCGTCGGCGCCATCGCGATGTTGATCGGCGCGACGATGCGCGGCAGCGTTCCGATGTTGGTCAGGAACTCCGCCACCTGATGGTATGCGCCGGTCACGGCGAGCTTGTAGCGATAGGTATCGAACTGATCGCCGTTCGTGACGCCGTCCGGCGTGACGTCGGAGAACTCGAGGCCGGCGCGGCGCGCCGCGGTCGAGATCGACTCGAGGAGCGCGGGCACTTCATGCTGGGTCGGCACGAGGCGGCGGAGGGCGTTGAGCTCGCGAGCATACGCGTCGGCCTCTTCCTTCATCTTGGTCGCCGTTCCCCTGGCGACGTCGGCCCTCGCGATGCGGTTGAGCGAATCGAGCGTGTCGAGCCGAACGGCGAGAGCGGTGAGCTCTTGATGCTTCGGCGTCCACACGAGCTGTTGATAGACGCCCGCGAGGCCGATCGCCAGGATGGCAACGATCAGCAGCTTCTGGTCGCGGGGATTCTGTGGTAGGAGTGCCATGGTTACCTCACCGGCAAGGCAAGCGGAGTACGACGAACCGCGCTGGTGTCGGGCCGATTGTAGCCGACGGTGAGCTGGAACTGCGTGACTTCCTTGCCCAGCTCCAACGCGAGCTCCGATCGATCGAGCTGCACATTGCTGAGGAACGGCGACGACTCCAGGTCTTTCATGAAGCGCGTCAGCGCCTGGATGTCGACGGTGTGGCCGTTGAGCTTCACCGACACGGCCTCCCGCGGGATCTCCGTTTCGATGCGCTTCGGGCGCAGGTTCTTGTGATTCACGGTATCGGGCGCCGGGACCTTCGGCGTCGCGACGACGTTGACGCTGCCCTGCGGCGTTCCGTTGTAGGCGATGGCGGTGAGCCACGTGTACTGCGGAAGCGCGCGGCTCACTTCATCCACGACGTGCGACCAGACGTAGCGGTCTTCGTCGAGGCTCTTGATGATGTTGACCTGGCGGAGCAGCGTGTCGCGGACCGACTCCGCGTGATAACGATCCTTGAGGAAGTTCGCGTAGCGCGCGGAGTCGGCGATGGCGCGATCCTTCCGCGCCTCGAGCTCGCCGGCGAACGCGATTTGACTGGTATAGAGGTAGCCGACGGCGAGCACGGCGAGCACGACGCTCACCACCGCGCCGATCAGCAGTTTGTCCTTGACGCGGCCGGAGAGGCCGGCGCCGACCGACGCGAAGTTGAACGACGGCTTGCTCGACGCTTTCTTCTTCTTCGCGCCGGGGACGAGGTTGATGTGAATCATGCGACCTTCCGGAGAGCGAGGCCGATCGGCATCATGAGGAGCGGCGCGATCTCGTCGGTGACGAGCGATTCCATCGCCCCCTCGCGAACCTTGAGGTTCGCGAGCGGGTTCGCGCGCTTGACGGTGAGGCGCAGCCGCTTCGCCAGCGCTTCGTTGAGGCCGGGAATGCGCGAGCCGCCGCCGCACGTGTAGATCGTGCGCAGACTGCCCGCGCGGGAGTTCTGCGAGAGAAACGCCGCCGCGCGCTCGATGCCGACCGCGATCTCTTCGCTGCGGCCCTCGAGGACCGCGTCGAGATGCGGCGAGCGATCGTATCCTTGAATGAGGCGTTGCGCGTCGTCGAGCGACAACCCGCGCTCGCGCTGGAGATCCTCGCGGATCCGGCGCGTGCCGACGGTCAAGTCGCGCGTGAGCAGCGGCACGCCTTCGTCGAGAATGTTGATGTTGGTGACGTCGTGGCCGATGTTGAGCAGGCCGACGACGCCGGTCATCGCATCGGGATGGCTCACCTCGAACGCGTTGTGGAGCGCGAACGCTTCGACGTCCACACATGCGGGCTCGAGCCCGGCGTCCGTGAGGACGCGCACTTTGGACTCGATGAGCTCGCGCTTCGCGGCGACGAGCAAGACGTTCATCTCGAGACCTTCCGCGTCCGGATCGAGAATCTGGAAGTCGAGCTCCACCGATTCCATGTCGAATGGAACGTGTTGCTCGGCCTCCCACCGCATCAGCTCGCGCGCCTGCTGCTCCTTGACGCGCTCGATTTGAATTTTCTTAATGATGACGTCGCGCCCACCGACACCCGTCACGACCGCCGTCGACTTCACGCCGGCCGCGGCGAGCGTCGCCTTGATCGCGTCGGCGACGATGCCGGGATCCATCACCTCGCCCTCGACGATCGCGTCGGCGAGCAGCGGAGTGATGGAAACCCGCACGAGCTCGGGCTCGCGCTTCGAATGGTCGACGACGGCGACCTTGATCAGGCCGGAGCCGATATCGAGACCAACGGTTGTTCGCTTTCGACCCAGAAGAGCCATTTGGAGTTGGCGCGAAGCGCCGACTGAGAGCGTTTTTTACGCGGACTGTTAAGAGTTTTTACATCCGCTTTCGGGCGCAGTGACCATGCATCCGGCCACAGCAGTGACGTTCCCACCGAACACGACCAACAGAGCCGCAGGTAACAGCGCATGAGCGAAGTGACAACAATCACGTGGCTTAGAAAATCTCCGCCCAACTTCGCATTCGTATGACGCGCGGTGAGAGTGCGGCGCGCATCACGCGCGCGACGACACACGGCGAGTATTCGACCGAAGCCCCTGTCAAAATTGTTGACACATTCGGCGGCGTCGCGTACACGAGCAACGCGCCGCGCAGCGAGAACAGCGCGTCACTCGCGTCGACGCCGCCGCGCACGATGATCACGCCCGATGCGGCAAACGCTCCACGCAGTGTGAGCGACCCGTCGACGATGAGCATGCCGTCGAACGTGCCGCCGGTGATCGTCGTGTCGCCGGCGACGTGGACGACGCCGGCCGCTGCTGAGAGGGCCGCGCGCTGCGACATGGTCATGTAGTACGTGGCGCTATCGCGCGCCACGTCGGTCGTGTCGACGCGAATGCCGGCGGGAACGCGCACGCTCGCGCCCGGCCCCACGACCACGTCCGGACCGACGCCGGCCGCGCAGTCGGCGTCCCGCGTCGTATCGACGGTGAAACGGACGTCGTCGCCGAGTCGAATGTTCCCGCGCGCTACGATGGCCGCGGGCGGCGGAGCGCCGATCAGCGGGAAACGCGCGACCAAATTCACTCGGCGCCCCGCGACCGCGGCCCCGACCCCGACCCCGACCCCGCCTCCGTCCTCACGCGGCGCGACCGAAGCGACCATCCACAGTACGCCGCCGACAAGCCGCGTCACCGCCACGGTGGCCGAGATCTGGGGCGTGTCTGCCGCATCCATACTGAACGCGCGCGTTTCTCCGAGCTCGAGCCCAGCAAGGCCGTGTGAGCTCGCGTCGCCGAGCATCGTGCCCAGCGCGCGATCGGCGGCCGCGTCGAGCACCGCCGCATTTTGCGACAACATTGCCGCACGTTGCGAGACGACCGTATGTGCGAGCCCGCCCGCGATGGCGACGCCGAGCAGCGCGAGAAGTGTCAGCGCCATCACGAGCGCTATGCCGCGCCTGGCCCGCACCGCGCTCACCTTCGGTTGTGCAAAAACACCGCGGCGTCGAGCGAATCCACGCGCCGGATCGCGTCCTTCGCGCCGAGCACTCGAGACGGCGTACGGGCTTGCGCGCGCGCGGCGATGTGAATCAGCGCGAGGCCCGCCGATGTCGATCCGGGATTGGAGACGGCAACGCCGCCACTATCGAAGTAGGAGAAGACAAGGCCGCGCCCTGGCGGCGGCAGAAGCGCTCCCGCGACCGGTTGAATGGTGTTGAACCGCGCGGTCGTCGCGTTCCAATCGCGCGCGCCGAGCTGCCAGGAACCGTCCGACGATTTATAGAGGCTGTATCGCACCGGGCGTGTCACGCGTATCGCGGACCCCGGGCGCGCGGGAGCGAGCGTATCGAGCGCCAGGCTCGTCGTGGCGAAGGGCGCGCCGCTCAGGACAGGGCCGCCACTCGCGCACCTCGAAGTCGTCGTCGTCGACACGGACGTGACGCTCCGTGGAATCCACTGCTCGATGGTGTCGCGTGCATCGAGCAGCCAGGCCGTGTCGCCGGCGGCGACCGTCGCGAGAAAGGCGGCGTACGTCTCGGCACCGGCAACCGCCGGACCGAGGATCGCCGAGCGTCCGCTGGCGCCGCCGACCGTATCGCACACGACGGCGCTCGCGATAGTTGCGCGGATCTCGAGCGCCGTGTCGCGCGCTTCGCGGATGTCGCCGCCCGCCGGGCTCACGGCGCGAAGGTCGATCGGCAGCGTGGCGATCACTTCGCGAAGTCGCCCCGTCACGGCCGCGTCGTCGGCGAGCTCCCCGAAGAGCCGTTGCTGTCTGAGGGCGATCGCCGCGATCGCCGCGCACACCACCGCGGCGCATGCGAGCGCGATGAGAATCTCCGGAAGCGTGAATCCCGCTCGGTGCCGCCGAAGGGTCAACACGGCAATCGCGTCCGAACGACGACGTCGTGCGTGGGATGCGCGCCGAAGCGAACGCTATCCGCGATCTCGCGCGTCGCGTTGTCGCGCAGCACCACGGCCCAATTTTCCGTCATGCCCAACGGCCCGATCACCGAGCCACTTGTCGGAAGGCACCCGTTGCTCGACAGGCGGGCGACGCGGTTCGTTGCCGCCGCGACCGCGGCGAGGCGCTGGCGCGCTTCATTGCGGCGTCGCACGAAAACCGCGTTCGCGCCGACGAGGGAGAGCACTCCGACGGCAACGAGCATCATTGCCACAACCAGCTCGACGATGCTGAAGCCGCGCCGGACGCGCGCACCACGCGATCGATGACGGTCCATGGCGCCAAGCTAGGTGCGCACCGCGCGCGCACCCCCATCGTGCGAGCGCGCGGAGGAGCGTTATGACGCGCCGCCGCGGCTCTCGACTGTTCTTACTTCTTTCGGACGTCGAGGTCCGTGTTGTTGATCCCCGCGCCGTTCATCTTCCCGAAGATCTTTGCTTCGGTCGTCGACATGGTGCCGTCGTAGCTGATTTCCTCGATGCCCGGGAAGTTGAACTTCACGTGCAAGTTCGGTTGGACGAAGGTGCCGGAGATCGTTCCCTCGAAAAACCCGGTGAGGTTGGCCAGAGACACTTCGCCGACAACGGCGCCTGACGCATCCTGTGTCATGTTCATGGAAATCGAGTAGCCGTTGTCCACGCCCGACCAGACGCCGTCGACCGTTTGCACGGGGCCGAGCGTCGAGTCAGTGCAGGAAGCCGCGGCGATCAGAGCGAGGGCGGTCAGAAAGCGGCGCATAAGGAATGAGAGCAGGGGTGGGATGTCCGGCCGCGATCAGACCGATCGCCGCCACCTAACAGTATAAAAACGAACAACCCGGCGGCGCGTTCGCGCCACCGGGCTGCTCCCCCCCACGCTCTACTACGCGTGTTACTTACAAGCCGGCTCGCCTTCCGCAGCCGTGGTAACCGTCGGGTTGGGCATGTTCACGCCAACGCCGCAGGCAAAACCGCTCGGCATCTGCGAGTGCGACACCGTCGCCGTCCAACCACCAGCCTGCGTACCCGTGCCGAGGACAACCGTCGGGCTCGAAACACCGGTCGAGCTGTTGTACTTCAGGTTCGCGATGGTCGCGGTGTACGACGAGCTGTCGGAGAAGTACGCCTCTTCAGACGTCACGAGGTTACGAAGATCCGACTTCATCGCGGTGATGTACGCCTTCTGCTTCGTGTTGGCGAACTTCGGGATCGCGATCGCGGCCAAGATGCCGATGATCACGACAACGATCAGAAGTTCGATCAGGGT
>Ga0070679_100000989_pt1 | contig 24747 bp, 27 predicted proteins | sample KBSC63BmetaG_FD_65652 | JGI IMG/M metagenome (GOLD analysis project Ga0070679, IMG submission 65652) | Corn rhizosphere microbial communities from Kellogg Biological Station, Michigan, USA - KBS C6-3B metaG | ecosystem: Host-associated > Plants > Roots > Rhizosphere | place: USA: Michigan... | reverse complement strand
CCCCAAAGAGACTCTCCAGCAGCTTGTTGACCAGTATGTCGAGCTCTCCGGCCAGATCGTGAAAAACGCGCTCGGCTCCATTTTTGCCAAGTACCCGACGCTCAACCTTCCGACGAAGTAACGTCTCTGACGACGGGTAGGGGTCGATACATATCATGTTGATTTTCCTGTTAGGATTTCTTGCTACCTGCGGTATCGGACTCTCCGCGTTTCTTTTGTTGAATGAATTCAAGACGAAGCTCGCGATTGAAAAGCGCGAAAAAGATTCTTCCCGCCGCATTTACGAGCTCGCGATATTGCGTGAGATCGGCGACCGCATCGGCTACTCCCTCGATGTAAACCAGATAGTCGACATCATCACTTCGTCACTGCACCAGTTCATCGAGTACGCCGCGGTCTCCTACATGCTCATCGAGCCGGAAAAAGTTATTTTTAAGATGCATTTGGAGCGCTCAGTGCATCGCAGGTTCGTGACCGACATCCGCGACCGCATGCTCCAGTCCTTGGGCGCACTTCTCGAACGCGAATTCAAAAAGGAAGACGTGAAAGAAGTTCTCTCCGGCGCCATACTTCTCGAAGAAGTGGATGAGCCGGTGCGTTCATTCTTCAACATTCCTCTGGTGATCGGCGACAAAGTCGTCGGGGTCCTCACCGTCGCAGACACCAAAGGCGGCCTCTACAAAGAAGAGGAAATGACGATTTTGTATAAGCTCATCCAGCAGGCTTCGAAAGCAGTCACGTCGCTCCAGGCAGTGGTGAAAGCCGAGCAGGAAAAAGTTTCCGCGATGGTGGAGAGCATGGAAGACGGCGTCGTAATGACCGACGCGGATTACCGCATTCTCGTCATCAACCCTGCTGCCAAACGTGTGATAGGCAAAGAAAGCCAGAAAGAAATAACCATTTTCGATTTTATAGATAACCTCGGCGGCAAAATGGACATGCGCGGCCGGCTCGAGGAAGCGGTAAAACTGAAAAAAAACCATGTGTCGGAGCGCTTCGACATAAACGGCAAGTTCTACCAGGCGTTCGTCTTCCCTGTGAAATCAGACACGAAACTCAACGCCGACGACGTATTCGGCGGCGTCGTGATTTTCCATGACGTCACGCGCGAAGTCGAACTCGAGCGTGTGCGCGAAGATTTTACTTCGATGATAGTGCACGAGCTGCGCACTCCGCTAAGCGGCATACAGAAAACGAGCGAGCTCTTGAAGTTGCCGCAGAAACGCGGAGGTGCCGTACAGACAAAGAAATTCGTCGACATCATCTACCAAAATTCTTCCGGCATGCTCGATTTGGTCAACGATATTTTAGATGCCTCAAAGCTACAGGCAGGAAAATTCGAAGTACAGCTCGAACCAGCCGATATCGGGGATATCATAGAAAACCGCATGCAATTTTTTGAAATATCAGCGCATGACCGCCATATCAAACTCGAATCGCTTATCACCAAAGATATTCCGAAGATTCCGCTCGACATTCAACGTACGAAACAAGTCTTGAACAACCTCATGTCCAATGCGCTCAAGTACACGCCTGACAGCGGCTCGGTCACCGTGAGTGCATTCGTGCACGAGCCAGGTGCAATGATCGCGAGCGAAATAAGCAAACTTAAGCTTATACTTCCTTCATCGCTTCCGGAACAAATGTTCCCGCAGAACAAACGCGCCCTCGTCGTTACGGTGTCTGACACGGGTGTTGGTATTGCGTCGGACCTCTTGCCCAAGCTTTTCAGCAAATATCAGCAGCTTAACAACGCGACTTTTGTTTCAAATATAAAAGGCACGGGTCTCGGGCTCGCCATCGCCAAAGGCATCGTCGAAGCGCACGGCGGAAGCATCGGTGTCGTATCCCAAATCGGCTCTGGCAGCGCTTTTTACTTCGTGCTACCGTTTAGCGATACTCCTCTAGCAGCAAAAGTATGAAAAAGAAAATTCTTGTTATCGATGACGACCAGACATTCCGCGAACTTATCTCTAGCGGCGTCGACAAAGAGCAATATGAAGTCTCTACGGCCGCCGACGGCGTACAGGGACTCGAACAGCTCGAAAAAAGCTCGCCGGATCTTATTCTTTTAGACATCATGATGCCACGCATGAACGGCGTGGAATTCCTGGAAAAAATGCAAAGCCAGCACGCCGACAAGAAAATCCCCGTTATCATTACGTCCAACGACTCTTCCCTCGACACCATTTCCCGCGGTGCGGAATTCGGTGTACGCGGCTACATAGTAAAGAGCAACGAGTCGATGAAGACCATCATGGCTTCCATCGAGCGCGTCTTTAGTGAAACGAAGAAATAACTGCCCTGCAAAAAGCCGCGTACGCGGCTTTTTGCTAGAAGTTACTGCATTCCCTATCCAATAAAAGAGGCGCCCTGGCTGAGCGCCTCTTTAGCTTTCAATTTTTTTATAGTCCGTTCGAACAGATCACTGGGGCAATACTTCGACTACGCTTAGATTGTAGCGGTCGGTCGTAGGCGCTGTGTCGTTTATGGTGACACTCGTGCCGCTTACCGGCGTCGCTGCATTTTGCATTTGCGCCCAGTATGTGTCGCCGACCGGCGGCAAATACTGATGGATCATAGATTGATTTGCTCCAAGCGTTCGAGAGATAGGATTGTCCCAATCAGTACCTACGCCGAAAACCCAAGAATTATTGCGAGTTGTGATTATGGTGGCGGAAGGCGCGCCTGAAACAGCGTTTGCGCTTGCAGTTGCCCCGATCGCGCCAGCGCCGTTGGTGCCTGCTCCTGCGCTGCCTGTAAATGTGACAACAGACATCGAAGCGGCAACAGAGCTCGAGAGTGTTGCGGCGGCTGTCACATTGCTAAGCGTCGAAGTCGCGTATGCTCGCCATATTTCTGCAGTTCCCTGCTGCGCGTTAGTACGCTTTACAAGAGTCCATACCAATCCTGCCGTGGTAACTTTGGTGACTGTGGTGTTAGGCGAACTGCCGTCTGCAGAAATAAATGCAAGCAACAGCTCGTTCCCCGAAGCGGTCGAGAACGCTGAAGTCGTAAGCGTAGAGCCTGAAGTCTGATCTTGGGAGACGATTTTGTCTATGGCAAGCGGCGACGGAGGCGGCGCAACGTTGCTGACCGTCACCGTACTAGCGGTACTTGTCGAAATATTGCCCGATGGATCGCGCGCTACAGCGGTGAGCATGTGAGCGCCATTGAGAGCGCTGGTGGTGTCCCATGAGATCTGATACGGCGCCGAGGTATCGGCGGCGCCGAGATTTGCGCCATCGAGCTCGAACTGCACATTGGCCACCGCGACATCATCTGATGCGTTTGCTGAGACTGTGACAGTGTTTGATACAGTGGCTCCATCAAGGGGCGCCGTAAGCGAGACCGTGGGCGACTGCGTATCTGCTGTCACCGTTGCCGATGCTTGCGCAGATGCGACGCTGACATTTGCCGCGGCATCCTGTGCCGAGACCGCATAGTAATACGTTCCCGCCGGAAGCCCGCTGTCCAGATAGGAATTCGTCGTAGGCTGCGCAACAAGATTCGCGATCGAAGGGGTAAATCCTGCGGTAGTAGAGCGGTACACGTTGTAGTTCGTGACTGCGACGTTGTCGGTAGAAGCACTCCATGACAAGCTCGCGGCGCCGATTGAGCCCGAAGCTTGGAGATTTGCCGGTACGCTCGGCGCTATGCTGTCGTCAAATGACGATGGCAATGTGATGAATGGCGCGATAGACGGCACGCCATTGCTATTGACGATAAAGAGCATGTAGGTGCCCGGGGTCGCGAGATTAGAATTTGCGGGAGCGGTGACCATTATGCCGCCTGCGGTCTGTGTAAATGACAGGTTCATAAAGCGCTGTTCCATGTTGGTGTAGTGCGTGACTACGGTGTTTTTGATGAGTGAGACCGAAGCGATACTCGCGGCATCCGGCGTCGCGACGAAGAACTGCGTGCCGTACTGTACCGTTGAAGGAGCAGAGGTAATGGTCGGACGAGCCCCCTTGAAAAGATACGCCGGCGAATAGTATTCGGAAGTCATTTCGTCGGGTACACCCGCATCGTTGCCGCCACCTGAGACGAATACACGACCATCCGGCAAAAGAATAGAGATGGAGTGATACAGGCGCGGACGTGCTTCGCTTGCCATCGTAGTCCATGTCTCTGTCGTCGGATTCCAAAGTTCCGCGGCTTTTACGGCGTTGGCGACATTAGAGCCGTCTTTTGTGGTTTCGCCGCCGGTCACGAGCACCGTACCGTCGGGAAGCGTGGCAAGATTCATAAATGAACGCGGGAAGGCCATGTTCTGAGCTTTGTGCCACTGCGGATTCGGCTGGTTGAAGTCGATGACGTATGTGGTCGAGGTCGCCGGCCCGCTGAAGCCGGAGTCCGCAGCTTCGCCCGCTTTCATTACCTTGCCCGGCTGATACATGACCGCATTACTGCCCGGCAGTATCGTGCTATCCACGGTACTCCACGTCTGCGTATTGAGATCGAGGATCTGCGTCGGCGTGTCGAGTTCGCTCGCACCCACAAAGGCGACGCGGCCGTCAGGCAGAACATACATGAACGGATAGTTCGGCGTGTTGCTGTTGCTTGCAGAATTGGCCATCAATGTCCACGTGTTAAGTTTTGGATTATAAATCTCCGGAATCGGTGCATAGGGACCAGTGGCACTGCCTATAGCGCCTGCCGTAGAGAGCACGCGGCCGTCAGGCAGTACCGTCGCCGTCGGATACCAACGGGCGACATTCATCGGTCTCATTGCGGTCCATGTGGAGCTGGCTATAGAGAACATGTCGACTTTGTTGGAAGGAGGACCGAATCCTTCTCCTCCTACGGTGAGCAAATTGCCATTGGTGAGCATCACTTCTCCTGAGCACAAGAGATCTTTGATGGTGTCCGGAACCGGCGTATACGCGCCAGTAGCAGGATCATAGAGTTGGGCCTGATTACCCGCAGCCCAGACAAGGAGTTCTCCGGTCTTCAAAAGCGCGCCGTGCACCAGCACCATCGGCGTAGCGACAGGTGCGCTCCACTGACCTATATGTGCGGGATCATTTTGGCTGGAATTGCTTACGGTCACGCTTATAGGCATTGAGGTTGATGCATTGAGTGCTGCGTCAGTAGCCACAGCGGTTATCACGTGCGTGCCATCGGAAACGAGCGTTGTGTTCCAGCTGATCGTATACGGAGCGGAGGTGATTACCGAGCCGAAATTCGTGCCGTCTACCATAAATTGCACGCCGGTGACGCCGACGTTGTCAGAGGCGGTTGCAGTGAGAATGACGGTGCCGGAGACGGTGCTGCTTGCGGTCGGGCTCGTGATCGAAACTGACGGCGGCGTCACATCAGGACCGACCGTGCTGAACGTAACCGGCGTCGCGTCTGAGCCAGGAACCATCATTGCTATCTGCGTGAGGAATCCTGTCAATGTATGCGTGCCAGGTGAGACATCGGTGATCTGAAAAGTGCCGTCATAGGTGGGGTCCTGCATGATCGGACCGCCATCGAGCTGGAAGCGCGCTCCGTCAACGCCGTTGGTGTCCCCCGTTTCGGTATATGTTATAGCGACAGTGGTGCTTGCTATCGTCGCGTTTTGAGTCGGCTGCAAGATGACGAGTTTCACAGGATTGTTGACCCCGACAGTAACCGGTGTTGAAGTCGCGCGGTTTCCGGCTGCATCTCGTGCCACCGCCATAAGCGTATGCGGAGCGTTGTTCGAACTTGAAGCCGAATTCCAATTTACCGAATACGGTGCGCTCGTGTCTTCAGCTCCAAGGTTCGTTCCATCAAGAAGGAATTGCACGCCTGCAACCCCGACATTGTCTGTAGAAGATGCCGTAACCGTGACAACACCTGAGACAGTCGAGCCGTCCGTAGGGGTTGTGATAGCAACAGAAGGCGCTGTAGTGTCAGGCGGTAAAGGTATTCCGGGCTTGAAAATGGCTATATTTTGGATCCACGCGCTTGCAATTGCCGTGGAAAACGAAGCATTGACCGGGCTCGTGTCAGCCGCCACTTTGTATTCCGCGGCATGGGGTTGATGCGTACTATCATCTTCAGTCGCAATGGCGATCATTGTAAATCCTGAGCCCGCAGTAGTGACTGTGGTCTTGCTATGCGTTCCCGCACCGATGACGAGATCGCCAGCCATGGAAGGAGTCATCGGACCTGCAGAAGGAGCCGTACTGTTTCCCAAGGCACCGGCCGCACCGTCAAGCGGGGCCGCAGTATCGACACCGCTGAACTCGGAAACGGTCATCGAATATTGTCCAGAAGAGCTTCCTGTAAATTTTACCGTGTCTGCTCCGGCCAGGACGTTTTTGGCATAGTATATGGCGTTAAATTCTTTGCTCGAACTTTTTGCGACGGAGCCTGCGAGCGCGTAGGTATTGCCACGTGAGTCAGTAACGCTCTGGGTCGTAGGCGTAGACCATCCCGAGACGGTAACGACGATAAGGTCACTTGCCGTAACCGCCTGTGGCAAGACTGCGGAAAGGGACGTCGCGCCGGTGGTAGTATTGGAAACTTTTTGCACTAATGCGATGGAAGCAGCGAGCGAGACAGATGGAAGTATCGAAACGGAGAGAGACAAGAAGAATGCAGCACATGAAAGACCAAATAAGAATCTTTTCATAACCCCTATTTCTGATTATTTATGCTGTTCTAAGACCCACATAGTAGCAAGGACAGTATGCCCTTGTCATCAGATCGATGCTATATAAACGATGTTCAACACATTTTGGGCAAAAGTACAGAAACGATACCGGTTCTGTATCGGTGTTTTCCGAAATTGAAATAAGCAAGGTACGTGCTATCGTGGCTGCAGTGCAACAACCTGCGAGGCGACTATGGCTACCCAAAGTTCGAGCGTTTATGCTGAGACGCTGAGCGATCTTGGTTTTGCTTTGAAAGACATTGATATGGATAAAGTGCAACGCATCATCGCTACGGCAGCACTTGCAATGAATCTACCCGTCCCGGATGTCAGGAGAAATATGCGCAATCGGCGCATGATGTTCTTCTATAACACGGGTACTACGTTGGTTTTCGACGAGATCGGCGGCATATGGATTGTCGAAGGCAAAGTTGATGTCAGCTGGTTGGGTTTTACTCGAACGAGAAGACCGCTTCGCTACCTCAATGTCCTGCGTGGAGACATCGCCACCTTGGCGGAAACTCAACTGCAATGATTTGGCTGCAACGATTTAAAGCGCCTCCCCCGAGGCGCTTTTGTTTTATATTCGGACGTGCTAGGGTGCGCTCGGACAAATCAATACGGAGAGCGTAATGCGCACTATTCACGTTGATGACATGGACGACGTTTCCCATCGCGGCCATCACCTTGACCGTGAGATCTCAAATCTGAAACTTGACCTCGAAAAATTCCATGCAACACAGAGAAAGATACTGGAAAGCTTCCAGAATCTGACTTTGAGCGCTCCACATGGATATGAAGTCGTCGCTGTCTTCGTCATACATGTCTGCACCAAAGCAGATACATGGTCGAGCACCGGCAGCATGGAAGGTTCGTTCCAGGTAACGCCTGGCATGTATATTCTTGGGAGCAATTATATGTCTCTCTGGCTCCGTGACAGTGAGCACCATGGTGTGCTGAAACTGGCAGACCTTTCCTACAAGACGTTGCATGAATCCTTCGGAGATGCTCTGAACGAGGAAAGGGAGGGGTTCGCAAATATGGTCGCGCATCGTAGTACGGAAATCCTCTTGCAGAGACTTGTTTCTAAGCGCGAAGAGGTCGAGCGTGAAGAAGCCGTACTGCGAAAGCTTCAACAAGAAGAACGCCGTATCGTCGATCTGTATATGTGCATCAACCGATGGCCTGACGCCAGGAAATAAAAACGGCACCTCTCGGTGCCGTCTTGTTTTTATCCTTTGAAAATTAACACGCAAAGTGCGCGAAGGCTTTGCGACCTCACTCCGCGAGGTCCGACCTCGTGAGTTCCGAGAGCCATCGTCTGAATCCTATTCTTTACGCAAAGCCAGAATCAACCGATAGATTGAAAGTATTACGCCAATAATAAATGCTGCCCAAACAAATAACGGGCAGAACATACTTTCATTAAGTCGCCATTCTTCAACAGCCGGACTTATGATTGCAGCCAAAAGTGCTACTGCGGCCACTGCTCCGAACAAAAACCACGCTACTCCATATGTCACTAGAGGCATTGCAAACACCAAGTACCAATTTCGCTTGCGGTAAAAAGCCGCAGTTAGTATAAGCAGAACCAATAGCGATCCGGTAATTAAAATTGGCGTTGATTGAATATACAAATATAGACCGCCAATAAATTCAGTCACCAAATACATCCCCCATGAGTGATGCCGCAGCCATATTTAAGAAAATACTAGCATGCAAAACAGCCCTTCTCGGGCGGCTTCGGTTTTCTATTTTCTTGAGATTACCACGCGAAGTGGGCAAACGCTTTGTTGGCTTCGGCCATGCGGTGCGTCGTTTCTTTCTTCTGCACTGCGGCACCTTCGTTTTTGAGCGCTGCTTTCAATTCATTGAGAAGCGCTTCGTTCATGGGCTTTCCCTTGGTGCCTTCTGCGGCTTCTACTATCCAGCGGAGGCCTAGAGCGAGGCGGCGATTCGGATTTACCTCGCGCGGAACCTGGTAGTTGGCGCCACCGACGCGGCGGGAGCGGACTTCTACGGTCGGGGAAGCATTCTCCAGGGCCTCATCCAATAGGACGACCGGGTCGCCGTCCTTCTTCAATTCTTCCATCACTTTGTAGACGATCTTGCGGGCAGTGTCCTTCTTGCCGCGTTCCATCACGTAGTTTATGAGCTTGGAAACTTTGACCGAGCCGTAAACCTCATCAGGTCCTGGCAAGTGCTTGCGTTTGATTGGGCGTCGCATAGTAGAAATTATTTGGCTGCTTTAGGCTTTTTGGCGCCGTAGAGCGAGCGGCCGCGGCGGCGCTTTTCGATGCCTGCGGTATCGAGTTTGCCGCGCACAATAGTATATCGAAGACCGATGTCTTTTACGCGACCACCACGGACCAAGACGACCGAGTGTTCCTGCAGGTTGTGGCCTTCTCCCGGAATATATGCGGTGATTTCCATGCCGTTGGTCAAACGAACGCGGGCAATTTTGCGGATTGCGGAGTTCGGTTTGCGTGGGGTCTTGGTGGTAACACGCGTGCAGACACCACGCTTGAAAGGAGCATTGTAAAAAGTCGGGCGGTTTTTCAACGAGTTGAAGCCGCGGCCCAAAGCCCCGGTCTTTGACTTGCGGATTCTGTCACCGCGTCCTCTTCGTATGAGCTGATTTATTGTAGACATTTCAAGTAAAAATCCCCCGAGGGGATGCCGAGCACTCTACTACATTGAGCCACGGATTGCAAATAATCTCGGGCTTAGGCTATATCCCAGCAATAAGCTGTGCGAGAGCGTACACAGCGCTGCCGAAGGCGCCGCCCAGAAGAAAAATGAAGAGCAAAACGACGCCCATTCCGAGAAACGGGCTGTATTCCATCTGTCTGCGCCATGCCGAATAGCGGTACTGTAAACTATGCGGCAAAAGAGCCTCGATGACTTTCGAGCCGTCGAGAGGCGGCACCGGGATGAGATTAAAAAGAAAAAGCATGGTGTTTATCACGACTATCAGAAATACTATTGAGCTAATTTCGAGCGGCAATATGCCGAGCCTGATGATGAGGCCGAAAACAAGTGCAATCGCGAGATTCGATGCCGGTCCCGCTCCTGCCACGATGGCTTCGCTGAAGCGGCCAGGACGCAAATTGTACGGGTTGTACGGCACTGGTTTGGCATAGCCGAAAAACACCGGCGAGCCGGCGACGGCAAGTACGATGGGAAGCATCACGGAGCCGAACGGGTCGAGATGCGGGATAGGATTGAGTGTGAGACGGCCGGCATACCGCGCGGTTTTGTCCCCCAGGTAATCCGCCGCGACGCCGTGCATTACTTCGTGTATCACCGCAGAAAATATGATTATGACGACAACGAATATCTGCTGCGCAATCATACGAGCGAGTGTAGCACAAACGACCTGCTTAAAACGTCACTTTTGCTTTTTTTGGGCTTTTACTGTATAGTTTTCCGACTATGGCAAGAGAGTGCGTCATAACAGGCAAGAAGTCCCAGGTCGGCGGGGGATATTCCAACCGCGTCCGTGCGACCAAATACAACCCTACAGGGGCTCGCCGCCGCCAGGTCAACATGCAGAAAAAGACCCTTTTCATCCCCGAATTGAACAAAAAAGTCACTGTCTACGTTTCCGCCAAAGGCCTCAAGACCATGCACAAGCGCGGCGCGTACAAGACTCTGAAAGAAGCAGGTTTGGTTAAATAATAAAGAAAAAGCAAGGGCCGCAATTGAGCGGCCCTTTTCCTTTTGCTCTCACCTCTTTGCTTGGTAAGCAGCGCATGACGGCAAGAATTTCTTCTTGAGCGGGACTCGACAGTCCCCGACGTAGGTAAGGAAACCGATCATGACAGCAATGAAAGCAATGAATGTCGCCGTGCATTTCCAACCTTCGCACTTCGAAGTTCTTACCTCTTCGGGCATGATGCTTCCTCCTCGGCTGTCTACAACTCTACTTTTTTCTGACACCGGAGCAATTCCCAGCCCGGCTTCATCAGGTCTTTCAATGCATGTGCAAAAATACCCACGCACTTATCTCATGGCATAACGTGCACAGGCAAAGTCTTAGGTTTCACTCCAATTCAGAGGTCACTCATGAGATTTTCGAACCACATGCGAAAAACAGGCTTCGGCTACGCCGCAGGCGCGAGGAGGCACATGAAGATGCAGCGATCTGCAGGCGATATTTCGGTTTTGCGCCGCATCACCTATGCGATGATCAGCATAGATTTCGAAGACGCGGGCTGTCCAAACGCGAAATGAAAGCCCGGCGCCAAGAAGATTTGTCGCGGATAGGAGCCGAACTCCTCTTCACGTTCCTCAAAATCCGCCAGATGAGGCTCGCACAGGTGCCCGCATCGGGCGGAGAGTACGAAAAGTTCACGAACATCCGTCGTTAAAGCCCGAAGTAACTTTAAACGATGAAAATAGCGGTCGTCCGCTTCTTTCCGAAATTAGCGGACGTTGGATAAAAGTTCAGCAGCGGCGCGCGCATAGCAGCAACCACCGACCTAAAGGGGCGATATGACCGAAGAAGAGGAAAGACGAGAAGAGATAGCGTATATCATCGAGCGCCTGAAATTCGTTGACAGGCTCAAGGAATATTTCGCTCGAAACGAATTGCGTCTCAAAAAAATCAGGGACCAAAATACGAAAAAAATTCTGCATTGAAGAATGACGCCGGCTCGCATGTGCAAGCCGGCGTTAAACTTTTACTGCAACGCGACTTTTTCTCCGTCGGAAACGAACGTCACTGTCCCCTGCTTGCAGGTGTCTTCGGTAGGTACTCCGAATTTCTGCAGCGTCGCGACGGTTTCTGCATGCGGAAATCCGTATTTGTTGTTGCAGCCGCGGGAGAACACCGCATACTGCGGGCTGACTGTGCCGACCCACAGCGGCGACGTTGCGGTTTTGGAACCATGATGCCCCGGTTTCATCACGGTCGATTGCAGACGCGCGCCGTCGAGTTCTACTAAATAACCCTCTATTGCCTGCGGCGCATCACAGCTGAGCATGAAAGAAGTCTTTCCATACACGAGCCGGGTCACTACGCACCCGGTATTCGTCTCCACATTCGTCACGTTTCTGTCCGGAGAAAGCACTTCGAGGTATGCGCCAGCGCCAAGCTCTATCACCTGCCCGCGTTCCGCCGTGACCATATACGGCGTTTCCGCTTTCGCGGCCTTTTCGAATGCATTCCATGTTTGTGTGCTGCCAAGCACGCTCGATTGCATTATGGTGCCGATTTGATAGCGCGAAAACACATCGATGAGTCCGCCTATGTGGTCCGAATCCGGATGTGTTCCGATGACCAGATCTATAGAACGGTCCCACCACGGCATAACTTCACCGAGTCGGCGGATGACCGTGGAGTCCGGCCCGCCGTCTACCAGTACTTGGGTGCCCGTCGGTGATTCGATGTATATGGAGTCGCCTTGTCCGATATCGAGAAACGAGACCCGGAGGAGCCCATGCCGGTCTTCGCGAAGTGCGGCGTTCCATATGACGGCGGTAATGACGGCGAGAACGAGAATCGCGGCGCCGAGAACCTTATAGCTGGGTGCGGTCATCATGGCTTCATGGGTCCCGGTGTTATACTCTGGGGAAATGTTATTTACCAGCAATTAGTGACACCTATATGCATATATACGAAGCGCGAAAATTCAACATCCCCAAACTCGACGGGATTTCCGAAGAAAGCGTCAAACAGCATATCGGCCTCTACGAAGGCTATGTGAAGAATTTCAATGCGATATCGAAGCTTGTCGCCGAACTTGCGACGACGGATTCCGAGAAGTATGCGCATGCAGTCTCCGAATTGATACGGCGCCGCAGTTTCGAATTCGACGGCATGCGCCTGCACGAGCATTATTTCGAACAATTCGAGGGCGGGGCAAAAGCATTGGACGCCAGAGGTGCATTCGGAAAGAAACTTGCCGAAACCTATAAGCCGATGGACGTTGTACGCGTGATGAGCGCCATCGCCAATATGCGCGGCCCTGGTTGGGCCATCATGTATTACGACAAACAGGCGGACGAATTCCTCACGGGTTTCATCGGCGAACAGCATCAGGGGCATTACGCGACACTTCCGATAATTCTGGCGCTCGATGTATGGGAACATTCGTTCATCCTCGACTACGGCGCTTCAGGCAAAGGAAAATACATCGATGCGTTTTTCAAGAACTTGAACTGGGGCGTTATAGAGAAGCGGTTCGAGCAGCTCGCATAGCGCGACAATTATGGTAAGATTCTGCGGGGCGGATCGAATTCCGCGGATGAACGTGAAGGAGGTCCCATGCAAATGGGAGCGATACAAGCACAACCGGTATATTCCCTGGAAGAGTCATTCATAAACAGATTACTCCTCCTCCGGAAGAGAAACGTCGACAGGCTTTTTTGGGAAAATTTCGAGGAAATCTCGGACCAAATAGCCCGCAAGGTGCCGAATTCCCAAGGTTCGGAGGAAGCGAAGCGTCTTGTCTTGTCGTCTTATGAGCACGTTTGCCGCAAAGCTGGTTCAACGCCGGCATGGGCAGACACCACGAAGACCGCTCTTCAAGGAGCCGTCGCGGCCGCGAAGCGCAGATCCAGCTAAGCGCTGGACCTTCAGAACATTTCAACGACTCGGAGCGATCCGGGTCGTTTTCATATAGATACCAATGTGGAGAAGGGGTTTGCACTCTCTCTGAGGAGAGGTATGCTTAACTTCATTAATGGTAAAAACCTGTCTATGCGAATAGAGCGCTTAATCCTTATCGCCTTTCTGGGAAATTATCTTATCAACAACATCGTCGCGGCTATCGTCGCCGTGTTGCCGCTTTCTGGCCACACGATGGCGCAGTACATTATTTACTTCGTGCTCGCCGCGATCGCTGCCGGCATCTTCACGTGGTGGTACATGATGGGCATGTCGAAGGCTGATGGACTTAAACAAGGCGCAATCTTTGGCGCTGGAGCATTCGTCGTAGCTGTTATTACCGCCTTCGTCTCCGGCATCTCGGGCGTTTTGGCGCAGACAGGCTCGTTCTCGCAGCTTGTCTCGGTGCTTCCAAACTTCGGGCCGTTCATTTGGAACTGGTCAACGCTTGCGCTTCTCGGCTACTGGCTCATTCCTGCCGCGGCACTCGGCTTCTATCTGCAGTGGCAGGCCAAGAAATCTTCTGGCGGTTTCCATGCGACGCCGTCGGCTCCTTCGAGCTCGATGTAATTTCAGAATTCCCGGAATAACCGCTCAATCGTGGGCGGTTGTTTCTTTTTCTCGTGTGAGATCATACAAACTGTAGCCGAAAAGCGCAGCGTATACCGGCAAGAGTAACCATGCGCTAAATGCCGGCACCTGTATAGCCGCAAACGGGATGTTCGCGAGCAAGTGCGTTACATCGAGTATATACGAAAGAAACGCATTCGCAGGAAAACCAATAAACGGAGCGAGCGGCTCAAAGACAAGCCCGCCGAGCGCCGCAATGGCGGAGAAAAGCATGGCTGGCGGCACCGCGGCAAGGACCAGCAGGTTTGCAGGGATGGAAACGAGAGAAAGATTTCCACTCTCATACAAAAGAAGCGGCAGTACTGCGATCTGCGCGCTCGATGTCGATATCAAGATCTCGCGGAGGCCGAAACTCTCCGGCATTTTCGCGAACCATAGTGAAAATACGGGAGAAAAAACCAAGAGGCCCAAACAGGCGAGGAAACTCAATTGAAACCCGGGATCGAACACGAGCAAATACGGATTCCAAAGCAGCATCGCAAAAGAAACGACTACGAGCGCCCGGTCTGCGCGATATACGCGTCCGCTGAGTGTCCCGGTGATGGCAATGAGCGCCATTAATGCCGCGCGAAGGGAGGCGGAGGCGAAGCCCGTCATTACTGCAAAGAAAAGCGCGACGAATCCGCCCGTGCCGAAACGCAAAAACCTCGGCGCCCAGCTAAGCAGCCGGAAAAGCGCATTGATGACGACGGTGATGTTGTAGCCGGAGAGAACGACGATATGTACGAGTGAGACCGTGCGGAATTCCTGGGAAAGGTCTTTGCCCATTGCGCGCTTGTCGCCTACGGTAATGCCGCCCGCGAGTCCCGACTGCGGCTCCGGCAAAGAGCGTTCAAGTCCGGTTACGAATAATTCTTTTACGTTGTATGAAAATGCCGTAAGCGGATTGCCATAAAAACCTTCTCCCGTTTCAAGCGATGCCCGGTCGAGCTCATAGCTTATCCCCTCAGCAGCCAAATATCCGGGATAATTAAATTGCCGTCCCGCACCCGCATCAAATGATTGCGGCGGTGCGAGCGTCCCGGTCATTTGTATATGCTCACCATAGTAAGCTTCAGTGTGTGCAGGAAAAATCGCGAGAATTTTTATTGACGAACTTGCGAGGTCAACAGGCACGCGCACCTGTGTCGCGCGAATGTCCGGTTCATCCGAAACAATTCCTTCAAGATGGATTTTTTGCCCTAACTCTGATGCAAGCACCGGGTCTATCGGTAATATCGCGCTCTGCATGCGTACGATCCCGGCGCCGCATGCCAAAAGTGCAGTGGCGGCAATAAGTGCGGTTCGCAAACGATTTTTATCTCTCGCAGCGAAAAGGAGTAGCAGAAGTGCAAAAGCGCCGAGAGAAAATACGACAAAGTCATGGACGAACACTATGGAGCGCGAAAATATGCCGAGCGCAAAGCCCAGGCACAGCGCCCATAGTACCCCGACCCCGAGGGGAAATTGCATCCCAGCACACTAATTTTTCTGCGCAACCAAGTCAAATAGAAAGACCCCCGAAACTTGCGTTTCGAGGGTCCAGTGTTCGCGCCCGGATAGGACTAGGCGTCTGCGAGTTCGTTCTGCTGAGCCGCCGCCTTGTTCGCTTCGGCGATGAGGTCGGCCACGGCCTGGTCGGTCGAGTGCTTGACGCCGACATACACCGCAATGCCCTGATTCGCAAGTTGCATGAGCGGGACGAACGTGCCAGTGGTCTTGAAGAAGAGCTCGTCCTCCTGCCGATCGGTCTTGTCGACCATGACCGCAACTTCGCGCGCGCTGATGCCGTACTTCTCCTGCAATGCGACCGGAATGCCGCTGAGCGTGAGAGCCGTCTGGTCCTTGACGCAGGTCAGACAACCGGTTTCCCCGTGGAAGGTACCGTAGGTGGCATCGTGAGAGGCCGTGGTTTTGCCGATCGTCAAATTGTCGCCGACTTTCGCGTCAATGGTCTTTTGATCGTGGATGCTATATTTGCACATCGTCAAATCTCCATTCGAGATTGGCGGAGTGCCCGCCATACGAATATGTAACGAACACTCCTATCTAGAAATCTAGCGCCTACAGTAGAGAATGCAAGTCAGTTGTGCGCATTGAGCGCATCGTTGACGAGCGCGTCGGCTTCGGAATTTTCTTCGCGCGGGATGTGTTTGAAATGCACGTGCTGGAATTCGAGCAGAAGCTCACGGACTTTTGCATGCTGCTCTTTCATCTTTTTGTCTTTCACTTTATAGAGCCCCTGCATTTGTTTGACGATAAGTTCGGAATCCATGCGGAATTCTATGTGCCGATCGATGAGTTCGAGTCGCTTTGCATCGGTGATAGCAAGTATCAAAGCTTCGTATTCGGCCACATTGTTGGTAAGCGCATCTCCCAAATATTTGCCGAACTGAGCTATAGTGCGTCCGTTTTCGACGATGACAATGCCGGCAGCAGCTGGGCCGGGGTTCCCTCGTGCGCCACCGTCGGTGTAGATCACTACTTCGCTCATGCCCCGATTATACAGAAGCACCGGTTCAAGCGGCAGTCGTAGCTACTTCGCTCGCCTGATGCTCAAGAAAACGATATGCGTACACGGTAGCAAGCGCGCTCACCGGAACGGATACGAAGAGGCCGACGAGCAAACAAATGACGCCGAGAATGTTGATGCCGATAAGCGCAAGGCCGAGCAGAAACAGCTGCCATTTATGGCCGTTGGTGATGCGCATGCTTTCTTTAAGCGCCTCGACCGGACCGAGTCCTTTGTCTATTACGATGAACGGCGCGAACATGAACATCAGCGACCATATGATGCCTGGGATTATGACGAGAATGAGCCCGACGACAACGATGAATACATACGCGAGTTGTGCAAGGAGAAAATTCCAGAATGGATGCGGCGTCCATAGGTCGGTTATCGCCGCACGGTTGACGTCTTCATGTGCGTTCAGGAGGAGCCGCTTCTCGCCCATGTTGATGATGATGCGTATCACAGCTATGGCGATTACGATGAGTGCAAGGAGGAGAATGATGCCCGCAGGCAGGTTAAGCTGCGAGTCGTTCTGTTTGTACTGCGCACCCGCGTTGAATATGCCGATGATGATGAATGCGCCGATAAAAAACCACGGCCGTTGCCAAAATCTATCCCAGCCGAATTTAATACACTCCTTTACGGGTAGCTGTGTCATGCCCGCATACTAGCGTCTCGCGCTAAATTAGCTAGCGATGATGTCCACAAGCCTGAGCGCGAGTTTGTCCGGCCCGCGGAAGGTGTCACGTTCGATGGTTGCGAGTATATCGGTCTCCATGTCCGGGACCGGAAGCACTGAGAAACGCTCTGGCGCCCTGAAGAATTGAAAAGCGCGGTGTGTGATGCCGGTTTCCGAGCACACGAGGGAGACTTCGGTATGATTGCCCTCTTTACCGAAGCGTCGGACAGATACGATGCGCACGCGCGGGATGCGGAATATCGGTTTCGCGTTGCCCATGCCAAAAGGAGCGAGCCGCGAGATATCTTTGAGGAGCGCAGTAGAAACTTCTCGCAGCGAAATGACGGCATCGACGATCTGCTCTTCCCGTGCTTCAGGCGGAGCCATCTGCGATGCAATTTGTTTCAAGACATCGGGAAGCGCGTGCACTGCTTCTACAGTCACCGTGAAACCGCCGGAAGCATGGTGGCCGCCATATTCTTCGAACGAATCTGCCGCTTTGCCGAAGAGTTCGACCACAGAAATCGAGCCGTCGGAACGTGCGGAACCTTTTAATTTGCCCATTGCATCTCTCCCCCAGAGGAGCACGACGCCGCCTGTTTCTTCCATTATAGAGTTTGCTGCAAGACCCAAAAGGGACGGTTTCCAATCCGGATTGCCGAGCACGGTTACACGGTCGCCAACCTTAAAACGTTCGCGGACTTTTCTTTTCGCTTCCTTGACTATTCCCGCAACGACACCTTTGCGCGAATTGTTCAGTGATTCCAATTGCCGCGCGAGGCTTTCGGCTTCTTTTTTGTCCGTCGTCGTAAGCAATCTGAGCGCGAGCTCAGGAGAGTCCATGCGCGATGCGGCGTTGATGCGCGGCGCGAAAGAAAATGCGATGTCGGTTTCATCCAAATCCGCTTTGCGCAATCGCAGCGCGCTGCATAGAGCCGTTATTCCCGCACGAGGAGATTTCCGCAGTACCTGGAGACCCCAATACGCGAGCACGCGATTCTCTCCGACAAGCGGCACCAAGTCCGCCACTGTAGCGATAGCGACCATATCCAAGAGCCATTTCTCCCAGCCGACGGGAATAGATTTGAATTTCTCAAAGTTTCGCTTGCGGCCTTCAATAATTACCGCCTGTACTAATTTCCATGCTGTCGCTGCACCGCACAGGTCTGGAAACGGATACGGTTTCCGTTTTGGATTGAGTACAGCATAGGCGGCAGGCAATTCACCGTCTATCTCGTGATGGTCCGTGACGACGACATCGATACCGAGCGAATTGGCAAAATCAATTCCCTCATGCGCTTTGGTGCCGACGTCTATGGTGATGATGAGTTTTACTTCTCTTTTTGTAAGTTGAGCTATCGCATCATTGTGAAACCCATAGCCTTCCCTGTCGCGATGCGGCAGATACACCTCGAAATTCTCATAGTTTATCTTCTTAAAGAAATCTGAGACAAGCGATGCACCCGGTATGCCGTCGCAATCGTAGTCCGCGTATATCGCGATACGCTCGTCGCTTTCTATCGCCGATAGCACGCGCTCGACGGCAGCGCCCATGTCCGGCATAAGAAACGGGTCATGCACATGCGCCGCATAATCCGGCGAGAGGAATGCCGCAATCTCTTCTTCATTAATTATTCCTCTTTTTTGCAAAAGCGTTTGCACCAGTTGAGATACTTCCATCCGGGAGATTGTACTATAATCACTTCCATATGCCCGATTGTATTTTTTGCAAAATAGTGCGCGGTGAGATTCCTAGTACGAAGGTGTATGAAGATGAAGATTTCCTCGCCTTCATGGACATCCATCCGCAATCCCCCGGCCACGTGCAAGTGATCCCGAAGAAACACTATCGCTGGGTGTGGGATGTACCGAATATCGGGAAATATTTCGAGGTCGTGCAGAAGATAGCGAAAGCTCAGCAAAAAGTTTTCCACGAATGGATACTCTCCCGAATCGTCGGCGACGAGGTGCATCATGCGCACGTCTGGGTATTCCCGTCGAGCGATGCAAAAGGCGACAAAATGGATTTCGAAGGCAACGCCGCAAAGATACGTGCCGCACTCGGGTAAACCTTAGAGACCGTTGGTGCAGGCACCTTGATAGAGAAGCGTTGCTCCTGCGGCGTTAAGCTCGCACATATTGCCGTACGTTTTTGGCGCAGGCATATACATCGGACACATCATTCCTGCGGCACACTTTGGAGCAGGAAGTTGGCCGCAGACCGGCGCATATTCCATGGTGCATACGAGGGGGCTTCCGACTTGCACTGTACTTGTCGTTTGTGCGCTCTGGCCTGAACTGTTGCGTACGGTAAGCGTGACCGTGTATGTACCTGCGGAAGAATACGAGTGCGTAAATGTCGTGGTTTGTGCGAATGTTGCACCAGCACTCATCGCCATGGGTGCATATGCATTGGTGTCACCCCAATCAATGCTGTAGCTAAGCGTTCCGTTTGCTGGATCGGAAGCTTGGATGGTCCACGTGCCGGTCGCACCGAGGGAGAGCGTGGTCGGACCCGAAAAACTCGAAATTACCGGAGCTGTGGCGGTCGAACCGCTGCCGGTTACCGTCACGGTCGCTTTTGCGAGCATCATCACCGCTATCATGCAGCGCGGATTTGAATATAAACACGCAATGTACGGAGAAACCACGGCCGTGTACGTGCCTGGCGTTGTGTAGGTATGGCTCGCTACCGCCGGATTTATGCACGGCGCTTTGATGCATTGGATCTGCTGCGAGCCCATCTGATCTGACGAGCCGTCGCCATAGTCTATGTGGTACGTTCCATTTTCACTTGTTGGCAGATAAGTAAAGGTGACTGGAAGCGGCGCAGCACCACTCGATGGACTTGCAGAAACAGAACCCTGCGGGCTGCCACCAACGCTTATGCCAACGTCGCCTTTTTGCGGGCCGTTTACGAGAGTGGCGGTGTACGCACCGTTTTGCGTATACGTGTGGGTCACAGCGGCTGAGCAGCGGATGCCTCCCTGGCCGCCGACTATTGCGGTAATGCCCACGCATGAGCCTTTTGTCATTGCAGATGTTTGCCCGTCACCGAAATCAACGCTGGGAACTGAATCATTGATGCCGATCGAAGTCGTGAACGTAACGGTAAGCGGAGACTGACCGCTCAAGGGTGTCGCCTGCAAGACGCCGTTACCGGTCGAGCCATCTGAACTACCGCACCAAATCTTGAGGTGGCCGCGGGAAAGCGGTCCGAAAGAGCCTACTGCGGAGACCCCTTGCGAAGCCTGCCATTTAGCGACAGCTTGCGATGTTAGAGAGCCGAAGTAGCCGGTCGGCTGTACCGACAGATATCCTTGTCCCTGCAAAAATTCTTGGAGACTTGAAACGTCATCGCCTTGTGAACCGACAGATAGATTGCGGTTCAAAATATCGCACACGCGATAATGGACCATTGCGGGAGAAGAAATTGCCGAGCCCGCGGAGGTGCTTGCAGAATTCTGCGATTGCAGTTGCGTTATTTGCTGCAAGAGCGTTGCGAGCTGGTTTTGCAGGTCCTGCAGAGTGACCGCACCGGCAGAGATGGGAGCAAGCAAGAACATGACGCCAGTAAGCGCACCGACTGCCCATGTGGTTATTTTATGCATACGATAAAGACGTTTAATAAATCTCATAATTACTGCCAACAAAGCGAGACAGGCTCTCCGATGTGATTTTGGATATCGTCGAGCGCGTCCCAAGTCGTGCCTACGCTGTCGATGAGTTTATTTTGCACGGCTGCGTCTCCCATCATCGTAGAGCCGTCGGCAAGTTTTTCGACAGCGGGGACAGGGATATTGCGATACTCAGAGACGAGTTTGACGAAATCCTCTTTCGAAAGGTTTACGTCGCGCATGATGAGCGTTTTCTCCTCGGCAGTGAGCGGTTTGTCGGGACTGAACGTGTCTTTATAGGTACCCGAGCTCAGCTGCTCATACACGATTCCCTCCTGTTGATCCTTCTGATATTGGTTAAGGAACGATGCGGTGATGCCTATGGAGCCTATCTCCGAATCACGCCCCGCATATACCTTATACGCGGCAGCAGCCGAAAGGTAACCGGCCGAAGCGCCGACTTCGTGGATAATGGCGACACTGTACTTACCTGATTTACGAATAGCATTTGCAATTTCCTGTCCCGAAACCACGCCGCCGCCGGATGAATCTATGTCGACGAGAATCGCTTTGATGCTGTCATTCTGCGAAGCGCTGCGCAGCGTGTCCTCTACTTCGTCCGCCACGGTGTAGTTCGGCGCCAGAAGCTGAGTCGAGCCGTCGGATTCTGTCACTGGTTGGACATCGGAAAGCGGGATATCCGCACGGCTTGCGACTATTTCCCCATGTATTTGGATTCCCAAAACATTGCACGATGAATCGTCGGCGTATGGCTGATCTGCCGATGCATAGCCTGCGTTGGCTTTATGTTTTTCGTACAAATTTTCTCCGACATGAATGAGGCCCGTCATCAGCGCCGTCCCTATCGCCGCGCTCAGCGCAACTGCGGCAATGAGCTTGTTCCTCGTCGGCGCATCCATGACAGAAGCGTAGCATGCAGCGTTTGCAAAAATCTTTTTGGTTTGGGGATTAATGTGCCACAATTCCGTGGCGATATATTTGACGGGGTCTCTGCAGCGCGACGGCGCAAAGCGGAGGGAAATTTCAGCAGAAATTTCCCGACCCCGGAGAATATGTCGCACGGGATTATTGTTGATTATTGCAAAGCTTCAATGCCGGGAAGCGTGCCTTTCAAAAGCAGCTCGAGCATCGCCCCGCCGCCGGTCGACAGAAACCCGAGCCTGTCTTCGGGAATGCCGGATTTTTCGACGACAGCTATCGTATCTCCGCCGCCTATCACCTTCTGCGCGTTGCTCTCGGATATTTTTTCCGCTATAGCGCGCGTCCAGTGCGCGTAGCCGTCTTCGTAGAGCCCGGTCGGACCGTTCCACAAAATAAAATTCGCTTCTTGTATCATCGGTGCGATAAGAGCGAGCGTCTCCGGTCCTATGTCGACAATTTTATCTTCCGGAAGAACTTCTTCCGGCTTTTTTGTTTTCGCCTGCTTGTCGGCGCGCTCGACGGTCACGTCTACAGGAGAAACAAAATGCGGATTGTTGAGGACATCGGGCCCAGGAAGTTCCTTGGAAATGAGCGAAACGCCGATAGGCAGCCCTTTTGCTTTGAAGACGTCGTTTGCGAGCGCTCCCGTGATGAAAACTTTGTCGTAGCGCTCGAGAAGCAATGAAATGAGCGGCGCTTTTGTTTCGAATTTCGCGCCGCCGAGAATCGCAAACGACGGATGCTTCGGCGCACGCGCGGCGTTGATATGCTCTACCTCGTCTCGCAAGAGAAGGCCCGCATAATGCGGAAGGATTTTCGGTACGCCGACGATAGACGCGTGTTCGCGGTGGTTGGCGGCAAACGCGTCGTTTACGTATATCTCGGCAAGTGAGGCGAGTTCTTTTGCTAAACCTTCGTCATTATCGGCTTCTCTCGGATCACGGCGCAGATTTTCAAGAAGGATTATCTGCCCGTCTTGCATGGCGTTCACCGAACTTTTTGCGACAAAGCCCACGATATCCGGCACAAAGAGTACGGGACCGAATTGTTTCATCGCTTTCGCGACCGGCTCGAGTGACTCCTCTGGATCGCGTCCGATATGCGAAATGATTATGACGCGCGCGCCGCGCGCTGCGAGATGTTCTACCGTGCGCCAGCCTTGTTTCACGCGGAAAACATCCGCAACTTCGCCGCTCGAGGTGAGCGGCAAATTAAAATCCGCGCGCAAAAGTACGCGTTTGCCTTTAACCTTTTCCGCCGGAATTTCATCTATACAAATCATGCGCTTTCTATCGCCGCTAGAAGTTTGGTAATGTGATGCGTTTCCGCAGATGCACGCCCGACTAAAAGCCCACGCACGTCTCCGTCGCGAAGCATTTCGGGCGCGCTTATTTCATCCACCGATCCGCCGTATAAAATCTTGCTCTCCATCCCTCCTTCACCATAGAATTCCACGATCGTTTTTCGGATGAAAATCGACATTTCATGCATATCTCGTGGCGACATGGGCTTTGTCGCACCTATCACCCACACCGGCTCATAGGCAATGAGCACTTTTTTGATGGATGAGGCAGGCACGTCCGCAAGTCCCGCGCGCAATTGTTCGCGGATGAACGGAAAATGCTGGCCGCTTCCGTCGCGTTTTTCTTCGCCGACGCAAAGAATGGGTGTGAGCTCCTGTTTGAGCGCTCCGGCGACTTTTGCTTTCGTCTGTTCATTACTCTCCCCCATCGCGCGCCTCTCTGCATGACCGATTATTGCGTACGACGCCCGCGAATCCGCTCCCTGTGCGAAAGAAATCTCGCCGGTATGCGCCCCGCGCGCTTCAGGAAAACCGTTTTGGAGCGCAAAAGCGATGCGGCCGCGATAGCCTACGGCAAGCTGCCGCAAGAAAATCGCCGGCGCAGCGACTATGACCTGCACGTTTTTGGCTTTATCAGCGGCCTTTTTGGTCGTCTCAAAGAGAAGTTTCGCTTCGCGGAACGTGGCCGGATTCATCTTCCAATTGGCCACGAGGGTGCTTTTCATGCGCGGATTGTAGCACAGGGAGAAATGTTGGTTGCAAGCGGTGGGAATATTTTGGCTCGGAGCATTGTTTGAGGCAGCCCAATTTCGGCATGCCCGAAATCAGGACGGACGAGTTTGCGGAGAGATGGAGCTTTTGCTCGGTGACATCTCCACACATGCTAGAATTTACACACTGGGAAATGTGAAAAATGCAGCCTTACAATCAGGTTTTACGCTCATCGAGGTTGTCGTTACGATATTTATCGTGGTCCTCATGCTCGTTTTTTACGCCTCATCTTTCACCTCCAATCAGCTTGAGAAAATCCAAGAACACAAAGACATCGTGCTCAGGGTGATAAACCAGAAAATGGCCTCCATTCGAGCCGGCGGCTACTCGAACGCTGCATCTTCAGCCGGTACTTTTACCGACACGCAGCTGAGTACGCTTACGAGATACTCTGCCTCCACGACGGTAAGCGACTACAACGCGAACATAAAAGAAGTTACCGTCGGCGTTTCTTGGATCGACGCGTCTTCGACGCTTTATCTGGGCGAAACGACTCTTTTGGTGAATTCAGGCGGATTATGAAGAATCTGCGCGGCTTTTCTTTGATGGAAGTAGTCATCGTCATCGCGATTTCCGTCATTCTCATTCTTGCCGTCACTGAAATATACGTAACGTACAGTAACTCGTACCTGGACCAGAACGCCGCCATCAACACGTCTTCCTCCGCTGCCGCATTTCTCAATGAATTCAATAACATCGGACTCCAGGCCGACGCTATCGTCTCGTCGCGCACAGTTTCCGGCACCGCCTATACGACCGGCTCTAGCACAGTAATATTCGAATTGCCCGCGATCAACAGCTCTGGCGACGTACTATCTAATACGTACGATTACGCGATCTTCTATTCCTCAAGCACCGGTGCATATCGATTGTTGGATACAAATGGTTCCAGCGCGCGCAGCTCCGGCACGAAACTCTTTAGCAGCTTTTTGAGCAATCTCACGTTCACGTACGATAACGCAAGCCCAACTTCGGCCTCAGGCGTCACTGCCGATATCACTACGCAATCAACGGTAAAGCAGACGACGTACAATTCGCATCTGAAACAGCAGGTATACTTACGCAATAAATAG
>Ga0070679_100000987_pt1 | contig 24762 bp, 16 predicted proteins | sample KBSC63BmetaG_FD_65652 | JGI IMG/M metagenome (GOLD analysis project Ga0070679, IMG submission 65652) | Corn rhizosphere microbial communities from Kellogg Biological Station, Michigan, USA - KBS C6-3B metaG | ecosystem: Host-associated > Plants > Roots > Rhizosphere | place: USA: Michigan... | reverse complement strand
GCAATGGGTGCTCGTGTCGCCCCAGCGCACCCTGCGTCCCTGGCAGGGGCGCACGGAGGCCGGCCCCAGCGGCACGCGGCCGGCCCACGACCCCAGCTGCTACCTGTGCGCGGGGAACACCCGCGCCGGCGGTCAGGTCAACCCGCGCTACACCGGCACGTTCGTGTTCGACAACGACTTTCCGGCGTTGCTGGCCGAGGCCGAGCCATCGTCACCGTCACAGGATGATCCGCTGCTGCGACGCGAGAGCGTGCGGGGCGCTTGTCGGGTGGTCTGCTTCTCTCCCCGCCACGATCTTTCGCTGGCCGAGCTGCCGCCGCGAGAGATCGCCGGCGTCATCGATGCGTTCGCCGATGAATGCGCCGACCTCGGCCAACGCTACGCCTGGGTGCAGCCGTTCGAGAACAAGGGAGAGATCATGGGGTGCTCGAACCCGCACCCGCACGGTCAGATCTGGGCGTCGGACGTGCCGCCCAACGAGGCGGCGCTCGAGGACGAGCACCAGCGCCGTCACGCGGCCACGCACGGGGCGTCGCTGCTGCTCGCGTATGCGCACCTGGAGTGCCAGCGGGGCGTGCGCGTGGTCCACCGGAACGCCGGGTGGGCGGCGGTCGTCCCTTACTGGGCCGTCTGGCCGTTCGAGACGATCATCTTGCCGCTCTTCCCGGTGACCAGGCTGCCGGAGCTGTCCGCGACGTCCCGGGGACAGCTGGCGGAGCTGCTGTCGGCGCTGCTCGCGGCGTACGATCGCCTGTTCGATGTCTCATTCCCTTACTCGATGGGATGGCACGGCGCTCCCTTCGGCAGGGGGGACGTCGCGCACTGGCAGCTGCACGGCCACGTTTATCCGCCGCTGCTTCGATCGGCGACGATCAAGAAGTTCATGGTCGGCTACGAGCTGCTGGCCCAGCCCCAGCGCGACTTGACCCCCGAGGCAGCGGCCGAGCGGCTGCGGGCTCTCATCGGGTGAGTTGACAACGTCGGGCATTCATCGGACCATTTTGTGAACAATGGTAACTAATACCTTTCGGCCGACGATTTCCCGATCCCGTCCCATTTCGCTCGGCGCCTGCCTGCTGGCTTCTTGTCTCCTGGCTTCGTCCCTCGTGGCTTCGTGTTCGGGGGGCGGCGGATCGGGCACCAGCGGCAGCGGCGGCGACTCCGGCAGCGGGGGCAAGACGAGCAGCGGGGGAACCATCGGTAGCGGCGGTATCAGCAGCAGCGGAGGAGCTACCAGCACAACCGGCAGCGGCGGCACGACCGGCAGCGGGGGCATCAGCGGCAGCGGAGGCACCACCGCCAGCGGTGGCTCTTCCGCGACGGGGGGCAAGACAGCGACCGGTGGAGCGAGCGGGGGCGTGCCGGGGACAGGGGGCAACGAGACCGCGACCGGCGGATCAGCGAACGGCGGCTCGTCCGCGACCGGCGGCACCGCCATGGGGGGCCACGGAGGCAGCACGCAGGAAACCGGTGGCAGCCACGGCGGTCCCGGCGGAGCCAGCAACTGCGCGGGGCACGCCGTGTCGTTCAGCGCGAACGTGGCGGCCAACAACGACCCGGCCATGGCGCGGGTCAGCGTGCCCGCCAGCGCGGACCTGCCCACGGGCAACGCCAGCCGAACCATCGAGTTCTGGGCCTACCTCCCCACCTCGGCCTGGGCGGCGGACGCGAACACGATGTTCTTCTACGGGACGAACAACCGGAACAATGACGGGTTCGGGCTGGACTTCGGCGCCACGTCGGGGGGCATCGGGACCATCGATCCGTTCACGAACGGTTCGACCGATCCGATGGGGGACAACAAGGCCAGCGGCCTGATGGCCAACACGGCCCAGTGGGCGCACTTCGCGATGACCTGGGACGGCACCAATCTGCGCGCTTTCGTGAACGGGGTCGAGAAGGTGACCGTGCCGATCGCCATGCTGCACACCGGGATGACGGCCCTGACGATCGGGGGCTACCCGCCCGCGTACTTCAACGGACAGATCGACGAGTTCCGCGTCTGGAGCGTGGCGCGAACCGCCGCTGAAATCGCCTCGACGATGAACAAGTCCCTGTCGGGCAGCGAGGCGAATCTGACGGGATACTGGAAGTTCGACGAGACGTCGGGGACGACCGCTGTGGACTCGGTGACAACAGCCGGTCACACCGCGCATCCCGGAACCCTGATGGCGAACAGCGCAGGGAACACGCCGACCTTCGTTCTGTCGACTGCTCCCGTAATGTGCAATTGAATCGCCGTGGTAGGCCATAATAGTTAGCCATGTTTACTTAGTCGGCGGGCGCTGCTAATTTAATTTTCTCTGGCCGTTTCCCAAAAAACTGGCCGTTCCCGACAAGTGAAAGAGGCCGCGTGGTGGTGGGACGTCGCGGGTAGGGAATAGACCTGAATTACACCGGAGGCACGACGATGAAGCGCATTCTCCTGGCCCTGACGAGCATCTCTCTCCTCGCCGGTGCCTCCTGCGGTAGCGACGCAACCGTGAATCGGACCGGCAGCGGCGGCGATAGCGGCAGCGGCGGCGCGAGCAGCAGCGGCGGCGTCACCGGCAGCGGAGGCGCCACCAGCGGCAGCGGGGGCGCCACCGTCGGCACGGGCGGCGTGGCCGCCAGCACCGGTGGCACCACGGGCAGCAGCAGCGGCGGCGCGACCGGCAGCGGCGGGACCACCGCCGCCACCGGCGGCGTCGTCGGGAGCGGCGGCGCCGGCACGGGGACGGGCGGCAAGGCGGCGGGCTCTGGCGGCAACGCCGGCGGCGCCGTGGGAACGGGCGGCGCCACGTCCGGGTCCGGGGGAACGGCCACGGGCGGTGCCTCGGCGGGAGGCGCGCCGGGGACGGGCGGAGGCGGGGGCGGCGCTCCCAATCTCATGTCCGTGGCCGCCGCCTGGGACGGTCAGCTCGTTGAATTTCCCTGCGGCTCGTCCGGGAGCGGATACGACTGCGCCAACCTGGGCTGCGTCAACAACATGGCCACGAAGACCACCATGTGGACCATGGCCGGGACCTCTGGAAGCGTCTACAGCGTCACGTTCAACGTCCGTGGCATCGTGGAAGCCTATTCGTATGTGGGCGGCACCCGCGACGGCGGATCGATCACCAGCAACCTGGATCTGTTCCAGCGCGGCGGGATGGCCCAGTCATCGGGCGGCTCGAACTACGACTACAACACCTACGAGCTCGACGTCTCGCCCGGCGTGACCGGTGAGGCGAACGTCTACTTCCTCAACTCGGTCAGCGCGGCCGAGGGCCCGCACGCGTCGAACAGTCCCACCCAGCACCTGACCTTCCCCATCAACTACACGAAGACGATCAAGGTCATGGGCAACAGCGTGATCACGTTGAAGGTGTTCGATTCGAACTGCACGCTGGTGCAGAACTGCGGCCCGACGATGGGGAACACCTGCGCGGCGCCGCGCACGGTCAGTCTGTCCGGCGTCATGCCCGCCGCGCCCAGCAGCTTCATGCAGCCGTTCCAGATGCCGACCGGCAAGTATGGCCAGTGGGTGTTCTTCGACGTCACGGACGTCGCGGCCAATTGATGCGCGCTCGACTCCTCCGCGCCGCGCTGGCGGCGTTCCTGGTCCTTGGCTTCGGCGCGAAGGCGCGCGCGGAGATCGTCCTCACGACCACCGCCGACGGGTGGGAGGTCTACACCACGGGGCGGATCGGGGCCTTCGCCGAGATTCTGAAGGGCGACGGCATCCCGCAGGCTTACGGGATGGTCGACACCGACAACGATCCCTCGACGCCGCCGGTGATCGCGCCCATTCACCCCGTGGGAAATGGTGGCGTTTCGGCCACCAGCGATCCGGTTCTGCAACCGGACGGCACCTACCGGCAGGGTCCCGTCCTGTCGTCGCGCGTGCGCAGCGGCTTCCTGGGGAACATCTTCGGGTTCGGCGTAAGGCGCAAGCTGACCGCGTCGACCGTGTTGACGGGGCACATCGCCATCTGGGGAACGTCCGAGACCGACAGCCAGCGGACGTTCTACCGGAACTTTCCGGACTGGCGCGAGGGGTACATCAACATCGAGGGGCCGGCGGGCACGCTGCGGGCGGGCCGCGGCCTGTCGCTGTTCTCGCGCGGCGCTGTGGAGATCGATTACCTCTACTCCCACGAATTCGGTGTCGGCAACCCGGCGGGATTCTCCGAGCTTGGGCCCTCCGGTGGCCACATCGGGTACGGCGTCGTGGCTCCCGTGTTCGTCTCCGGCATCAGCTACGCCACGCCCAGGTTCCACGGCCTGCAGCTGACGGCCGGTTACTTCGATCCGGGCACGCTGGTGGGCCTCTACTGGACCCGGACCAAGATGGGACGGCCCGAGGCCGAGGCCACCTACGACCTGGCCTTCGGGGGCTCGGGCAAGCTTCACCTGTTCGCGAACGGCGCGTTTCAGAAGATGTACACGACCGCGGGTCCGCGCAGCACGAACGTCTACGGCCTGGGCGGCGGGGGGCGGCTGGAGCTGGGGATCTTCCACCTGGGCGTCGCCACGCACTCCGGGCGCGGTCTGGGCATCGGTTACTTCCTGGACGGCAGCGACGCGGTGGTCGCGCAGTACACCACCCAGCAGCTGCGCAAGTTCTCCGGGTATTACGTCCAGGGGCAGCTGGCTTTCGGCACGTTCGATCTCAACGCGGGGTGGGGCATGACCCGCGTTTACATCCTGCAAGAGGACATCGATCCGAACTGGTGTGGCAACAGCACGGCGTCGCAGCCCTGCGCTGGGTTCGATGCCTCCGGTCAACCGTCCCGCAGCTTCCTGAAGTCGCAGACGGGCTACTCGGGTGTGTTCGTGTACCACTACTCGCCCCGCCTGCACTTCGCCCTCGACTACTTCCTGTCCGACGTGCGCTGGCAGCAGGGCGAGAAGCAGCTCGTTCATGCGGTGAATGTCGGAACGACTCTCACCTGGTGACGAACGGATACCCGCATCGGCTTCATTTGTGCTGGCGCGCGTAAAAAAGTAACAACCTTAATAAATAAAGCTGGGCAACTAAATGCTCGCTGCGACAGTTGTGTCGTGGGGCCCAGCATCGCCGAACAGTCGCGCTGCCGACAGAGCCCACAGACCCGACGGAGGCACATCGCCATGGTGACAAGCTCTCGTAGCCTAAGCGTCCTGACGGGCGCCCTGCTCGCCCTCGGCGCGTGCACGGGTAGCATGGGCAATCCGGGGGGACCGGGGTCCGGCGGCCATCCGTCCAGCGGCTCGGGAGGATCGGGTAACGGCTCCGGCGGCGCGTCCGCTTCCTCGTCCGGGGGCTCACACGGTTCCGGCAGTGGCGGGGCGGGGATGTCTCCCGGGTCGGGAGGAAACAACTCCGGTTCGGGCGGCTCCGGCTCGCCGTCGGGAGGTTCGTCCGGCTCGGGCGGTGATGGCTCCCAGGCGTCCTGTACCCCTCTCGACCCGGTACCGCGCCGGCTGTGGCGTCTCTCCGTCGAGCAGTGGGGAACCGCCGTGAAGGATCTGCTGGGGCTGGCCAGCCCGCCCGCGGTGCAGAACCGAGGCGGCGAGGCGGCGTACGCGTTCTTCAGCGACGCCACCCTGGGCGTGGACCCGGACTTTCAGTACGCGCTCTACGAGGCCTCGCAAACGACGGTGTTGCCGGCCATCGCCTCCACCATCACCAAGCTGGCGCCGTGCTCGGGGACCACGGCCTCGGCGCAGCGCACGTGCGCCATGACCTTCGTGCAGACGGTGGGCGCCAAGGGGTTCCGCCGTCCCCTCGATTCCAGCGAGGTCACGAACTTGATGGCCGTGTACGACGCCGGCGCGACGGCGGACTATGCGACCGGGATCAGCCTGGTCGTGCAAGCGCTCATCATCTCGCCTTCGTTCTTGTACCGGACCGAGCTGGGGCCGACCACGCTGACGGCCGACGCTTCGGGGAACTACCCCGACACGACCCTGAACCCGTACGAGATCGCCAGCCAGCTGGGGTTCCTGTTCCTGGGCACGCTGCCGGACGCCGCCCTCACCGCCGCGGCCGCCGACGGCAGCCTGGCCACCAGCGCGGGGCTGAACACTCAGATCGATCGCCTGCTGTCGCTGCCCGCGACGAAGGCCAACCTGACCAACATCGTCATCGACTGGTTCAACGTCCGGCAGATGTTCGACAAGGCGAACAAGGACACCAGCCTGCTCTCGGCGCTGTCCGCGACGGAGGCCGACCAGACGGCGCTGGTGAACGACCTCTACCAGGCGACCCAGCAGTTCGTGAACGACGTGCTGTGGACCAGCGGCGGCACCGTCGCCGATCTGGTCACCTCGCAGAAGACTTACCTGAACAAGCGGCTGGCGACGCTGTACCCGGGGGCGACCTTCTCGGGCAGCGCCCCCTCCAACAACACCACCTTCGCGTCAGCGACCTGGCCCTCGTCGCAGCTGCGCTCGGGCCTGCTCACGCAGCCCAGCTTTCTTTGGTCGGCCTCGGACCCCACGAAGACCTCGATCGTGAAGCGCGGCAAGCTGATCCACGACGACATCGTCTGCCAGGACGCGCTGCCGCCGCCGGTCGACCTGTCGACCCCGTCGGCCATGAACGTCATCGCTTGCAAGGCCCCCGACGGCATGACCGCGCTGTCGACGTGCGACAGCGAGATCCTGCAGTCGGACGCGCGAATGACCTACCTGCCTTGCAAGACCTGCCATGCGCAGATGGACCCCTACGCCCGGGTGCTGCAGAACTTCGGGCCCATCGGAAACTTCCGCACCGTCGACGAAGCGAACCGCCCCATCGACGCATCGCTGACCTTCTCGGCCCCCCCGCTGGCCTCCGACATGGTCTCGGGCTCGGTCGAGTTCGGCAAGTTGCTGGCCACGAGCGGCGTCATCAAGGACTGCGCCGTCCAGAAGATCGCCAGCTACGCCCTGGGCAACATGATCGGCGTCTACGACACCTGCCAGGTGAACGACCTGCGGGGTCAGGTGGACGGCTCGATCGCTTCGATCTTCAAGCAAGTGGCCATGGCCGATATCTTGCGCAAGCGCGCCGGAGGTGCGAAGTGAGCTCGTACAAGTTCGCCAGACGATCGTTCCTCCGGGGCGCCGCCGCCAGCGGTTCGGCGGCCCTGCTGTCGCCGATGCTGAGGTCGATCGAGGCCCGCGCGCAAGGGCAGGCGGCGCCGTTGCGGCTGCTCATCATCCACCATCCCCTCGGGTGCGGACCGGGCCTCGGCACCTGGCGCCCCAATGCCTCCGCGACCACGACCAACTTCACCCTGCCCATGGAGTCGGCGCCCTTCAACGCCACCGCCACGCCGTTGCAGAAGTACATGTGCATGATCGACGGCCTGAACGTGGTCACGCCGTCCGGTCAGAACACCCACGAGGGCGGGGTGGTGGCCGTCATGACCGGGGTCAACGCGCTGGGGAAGGGGTCTACCCAGCAGGATTGGGCCGCCGGCGCGCCATCGATCGATCAGCTGCTCCTCAACAAGTCGCCCACGCTCGGCGGGCCGAGCCAGCCGAATCCCACCATGTTCGGATCGCTGCAGCTGGGCGCCGACGTCCGCTCGGATCGGAACGAGGTCGCGCCTCGGGTGCTGTCGTACCAGACGCCCATCGCGGGGTCCGATCCGCTGACGCGGCGGCAGCCGCTTTACCCGGACACGTCTCCGTACAACGTGTTCGGGCGCATCTTCGGCGGGCCGCTTCCCACCGGGGCCGACCCCAAGAAGATCTTGGCCCAGAAGCAGTCGGTCATCGACTTCATGCGCAAGGACATCGCGCGCTTGCAGACGCTGATCCCCGCCAGCGAGAAGGACCGGTTGAGCGCGCAGCTCAACTCGATCACCCAGCTCGAGGCGAGCCTGAACCAGACCTACAATTCGGGCGCGGGAGGTTCCGGGGGCGTGTGCACGAAGCCCGCCACGCCCCCGATGTACGCGAACACCAGCACGGGCAAGCAGATGGACAGCGTCACTTACACGACGGGCTCGGGCGTCGACTACTACGTCAGCGGGTCGCCCAACAGCCACCCGCACCTGGACCTGGGGCTGAACCAGCTTCGCCTGATCAAGACGGCCTTTGCCTGCGATCTGGTGCGCGTGGCCACGTTCATGTGGTCGGCCGGAACGAACTGGGTGGTGTTCCCGGGCATGTTCCAGGGCGCGACCATCAAGGGCAATCCCCAGTCCTCACCGCATCACCCGCCCAGTCACAGCGATCCGTCCGGCGACACCATGACGCGCGACTGGCTGAACCAGATCAACACCTTCTACTCGTCCGCGACCGCCACCGTCCTGCAAGAGTTTGCCACCACGCCCGACATCGACGGGAACATGCTGCTCGACAACACGGTGGTGGTGTATCTCAGCGAAGTGGCGCGGGCGTGGGACCACAACCAGCAAAACATGCCGCTCATCGTGTTCGGCGGGAAGAACACACGCGTCAAGGGCGGCACGTTCCTGAAGGTCACCGGCGGCTCGTTGCCGCAGCAGACTGGCGGCAGCGGCAACCGGCCGTTCAACGATTTCTGGCTGTCGCTGCTGCCCATCTTCGGCGTCGATGGGACCGCGTTGACCCAGACGAACGGAGCGTTGCAGTCGACGGGCCCGCTGAGCGGCATCTTCTCGTAGCCGCTGTGTTTCTGTGGTAACAATCGTTTAGTTTGTTACCGAATAGGAAGTTCCGCGCGGCGTACCCCATCGCGGATGACGCCCGCAGCGGGCCCGCGCCGGCCGTTCCCGCCAACCTCAGATTCGCGAACCAGTCCGCGCTTTTGGGGCAGCTGCTGGCCAGCAAGACGGCAAGCCGCGCCGAGCTGGCCAAGGCGACGGGCATGAGCAAGCCCACCACCGGCAAGATCGTCGAAGATCTGATCGAGGCCGGCGTGGTGGAGGAGGTCGAGATCGTCAGCGCTGCCCGCCCCAGCGTGGGACGGCCCGGCAAGCAGCTGCGCCTGGCCAGCGAGCGCTCGCGCTTCGTGGTGATCGACCTGGGCGTGGAGATGACGCGCCTGTCGGCGCTGCCGCCGTCCCCGCCCGACGACGAGCGCTGGGAGATCAAGTTCAAGACCCCCACGAAGGCCGAGCACTGGCAGCAGAAGCTGGCCGAGTGTGCGGAATCGCTGGCCATTCGCCGCCCCTGGGCGGTGCTGATGCTCACGCCCGGCGTCGTCGACGAGCGCGCGGGCCGCGTGCTGCTGTCCCCGAACCTGCACTGGACCGAACAGGCGGATCTGCCGCGGATCCTCGGACAGATCTGGTCGGCGCCCGTCAGCCTGGTGCAAGAGGTGCGCTGCCTGGCGCTCGGCGAGCTGGGGTTGCTGGCCGACGCCGAGGACTTCGTGATGGTCGACATCGCCGACGGCGTCGGCGGCGCGCTGGTGCTGGGCGGCCGCCTGTATCAGGGCGGACTGCCCATGAGCGGCGAGATCGGGCACATTCCCATTCCGGGCAACGATCGACCTTGCGGCTGCGGCAGTCGCGGGTGTCTGGAGACGCTCGGCTCCCAGCGCGGCATGGTGCAGAGCCTGCGCGAGTCGATGGGGACGGCGCCCCGGCATCCCCTGACGTTCGCCGACGTGGTGGCCGCGGCCGAGCGCAAGCTGCCGCCGTGGATGCGAGAGACGTTCGACGCGATCGCGGCCGGTGTCAGCGGCGCGCTGAACCTGTACGGCGTGCGGCGGGTGGTCCTGGTGGGGCGGGTGACCGAGCTTCCCAAGCTGGCGACCGACTACCTGATCCAGGCCATCGAGCGGGCCGCCATGTGGAGCCGCTTCGCCAGCGTGTCGGTCACCCTGGCTCCGAAGCGCATCTCGCGGGGCCTGGTCATCGCGGGCATCCACCGCTTCGTCATGCCGATCGACTGGTCGGCCGGATAGGGTGGGGGCGGCCCGCTCAGGGCTGAAGGACGTGCGCCCCGCGCGAGGGGCGGGCGATGAACCAGCTCAGGGCCCGGTCGTGCCGCCGCTGGTAATCGGCCGCCAGGCTGGCCCCGATCTGCGTCGCCTGTTCGCTGGCGACCAGGGTCACCGTGCACCCCCCGAATCCGCCGCCCGTCATCCGCGCGCCGAATACCCCGCCCGCTTCGCCGATGTCGTGGGCCAGCTGGACCAGGGTATCCAGCTCGGGCGCGCTGACCTCGAAGTCGTCGCGCAGCGAGCGATGGCTGTCGTACATCAGGGCGCCGGTGGTCCGGTGATCGCCCGCCGCCAGCGCCTCCGCGGCGGCTTGCGTGCGCTCGTTCTCCGTGACGACGTGTCGCGCGCGCCGGTACAGGACAGGGCCCAGCTGGGCCTGGGCCGCGTCGACCATCGCGGCCGTGGCGTAACCCAGCTCCTTCACGCCAAGCGTCCGCGCAGCCTCGCCGCAGGCCGCCTTGCGCGCGGCGTAGGCGCCGGCACCCAGCGAATGACGGACCTCGCTGTTGGCGATGAGCAGAGACATCCGACCGTCGGAGAACGGCACCGGGCGGGTCTGGCCGGTCCGGCAGTCAATCAACAACGCCCCGGACTCATTGCCCAGCGTCGAGATGAGCTGATCCATGATGCCGCACGGCACCTGGGCGTACTGGTGTTCGGCCTCCCGGCACAGACGCGCCTTGTCGAGCGGGTCCATCCTCTGGCCGATGACGGTCTCGAGCAGGGTGGCGGTGGCGACCTCGAGGGACGCGCTGCTGGACAGGCCACCCCCGAGAGGCACGTCGGAGATGACCACCGCGTCGAGGGCGGGGAGCTGGCAGCCCCTGGAGAGAAAACCGGCCACGACGCCACGCGGGTAGTTCGCCCAGCGCGGCTCGCCCGTGAGCGGCGTTCGGTCGAGGGGGATGTCGACCGACTCGCCGACGGCCCTGCTGTGGATCTTCAGGCGCGCCCCGGCCCCGGCGGGGGCTGGGGCGGCGGCGATGACCGTATGGCGATCGATCGCCATGGGCAGCACCAGGCCGCCGCTGTAGTCGGTGTGGTCGCCGATGATGTTCACCCGACCTGGCGCGGCAGCGACCCAGCGCGGCGGCCGCCCGAACTCCCTGGTGAACTCCGAAACAGCGGTGCGAGCGAACAAGACCAAAAAATGAATATCACGATCGCCCTGCGCGCGCTGTCCGAAATACAGCGTTTTTCGCGGCGTATCGGCCAGCTCACGAGCTGGGCAGCTGGGCGAAAAACGCGTGCAACTGGTCCTGCAGGCTGGCCGGATCGACCTTCCAGGACTCTCCCATGTGGCGGGCGAGATCGACGATCGAGCGCTCGCCATTGATCAACGTCAGCACGGTCGCCGTGAAGACGGACATCCGGCCCAGCGCGATCATCGCGTCGGTGACCGGGACGGGCAGAAATGGGTTGGTGACCCAGGGAGGCAACGGCCCGGGCACGTCGACGGCGGGAGCGTCCCGCAGTTTCCGCGCCGCGAATCGGAACACCTGATGCGAGCGCCAGTTTCCGCTCACGGGCGAGTGGAAGTAGGGCAGGTGCTGCGCATCGTGCAGCTCGACCTCGAACGCGCTGGCTCCCACGATGTCCAGGACCTCCTCGATCGTGTAGGCGCGGGATTGATTGGCGTGGAAACGGAGGGGGCCGAGGTTGATCCACACCCCGCCCGGGCGCAGGACGCGATTGATCTCGGCCGCGGTCTTCCAGACGTCGGTCCGGGCAACGTCGATGAACCAGCAGGTGATCACCGCGTTCAAAGATCGTGGACCGAAAGGGGGCCGCAGCGCGTCCGCGAACAGCAGCGACAGCCCCTCGGTTGTCCCCGGTGGGCAGGACAGCCGCTGGTTCACGACCACGACCTCGTCGGAGTTCGGATCCGTCGGCAGCTCCGGCAACTGGACCGTCTCGCCGGCGAGGAGCCGCCACGTCACGAAGAACGGAAACGGATTCATGTCCAGCGCGAACGTATGCCCAGGCGATCGCGCGCGGTGAAGGTCGACGGCCAGGCGCCCGGTCCCCGCGCCGTACACGGCGATTCGCTTCGACCTCTCTGGAACCAACGGCGCGGTCAGCGCGAGCGCGGTCTCGCACTCGGCGTTCCCCCACGTCCAGTCACGAAACAGATGCTCGTAGCACTCCAAGATCGCTGCCTGCTGGCCGGGCTCCGGCCGTGGCGGAATCGCTTCATTGCCGAACGGATCGAGCCCCTGATCGAGAGGCTCGCACAGCGCGCCCAGCCGATCGCGGTGCACGGCCAGCCCATCGGCCAGGCGCTCGATCCGCTGCCGGGTCCGCGGCAGCAGGTCCGACGTATGGGCGTCGCCGCGAAGCGCGTTGATCCGCATGGCAACCCCGGACAGGTAGAACTCGAGCCTGCGCGACCACATCGTCCGCCACAGCGTCGGGTTGTCGACCAGACAGGGGATGCCCGCGATCAGCGGATACCGCGTGCCGCAGCGCTGGCAGGTGAAAGCTTCCTCGCCGGCCGCCAATTTGGCCGTGCAGCGCGGACATACGAGGACGTCCGCCAGCCCGGAAGAGGTGTCCATCACGGTGCCAAACCCTCCACTCCGCAGCCTCCCGACGACATCGCGCCGCGAGCGTAGCATGATGGTTTCCGAATTCGGGGGGTGACCATGAGTGAGCTGACGATGATCTCCGTTCGGGACCACGATCGGGTGCGGGAGCTGTCGCTCTCTCGTCCACCGGTGAACGCGCTTCATCCCGGCTTGATGCAGGCGTTGCGTTCCGCGCTGCGCGACGCGCGCCAGGCGGGTTCGCGGGCGGTGGTGATCTCCGGACGGCCCGGTTGCTTCTCGGCAGGCCTGGACGTTCCCGAGCTGCTGCGGCTGGATCGAGCCGGGATGCGGCAGGCGTGGGAGGCGTTGTTCTCGCTGCTGGGTGAGATCGCGATGTCGGAGATCCCGATCGCCGCCGCGATGACTGGACACAGCCCCGCGGGCGGCGCCGTGATGGCCATCTGCGCCGACTACCGGGTGCTGGCCGAGGGCCCCTACTTCGTGGGGCTGAACGAGGTCGAGGTCGGGCTGCCGGTCCCCGACGTCATCTACCGCGTCCTCACGCACGTCGTGGGGCCGCGGACCGCGGAACGGCTGGCGGTGAGCGGCGCCCTGATCGGTCCGGCCGAGGCGCTGCGCTGTGGTCTGGTCGACGAGCTCGCGCCCGTGGGCGAGGTCGTCCCGCGCGCGCTCGCGTGGCTGGAGGGCGTCCTGGCGCGCTCGCCGGCCGCTGTCGCGTTCACGCGCCGCCAGGCGCGACAGCCACTGTTCGACGCGTTCGCCGCCGTCGATGGCGCGCTGGTCGACAAGATGCTCGACGCCTGGTTTTCTCCCGAGACCCAGGCGGCCACCCAGGCGCTGGTGGCGCGGCTGGCGGCACAAGGCCGGCCGGGCAAGGCGGCGCCATGAGCCTGGCCGGCAAGACCCTGTTCATCACCGGCGCCACCCGTGGCATCGGCAAGGCCATCGCGCTGCGGGCCGCCCGCGACGGCGCGCGCGTCGCGGTGGTGGGGAAGACGGCGGCGCCGCACCCCCGGCTGCCGGGCACGGTGGCCGACTGCGCGCGCGAGGTCGAAGCGGCGGGGGGCAGGGCCATTCCGTGCATCGCCGATGTCCGCTCGGAAGAGCAGATGGCGGCCGCGGTGGCCGCCACGGTGGCCGCTTTCGGAGGGATCGACGTGCTGGTCAACAACGCCAGCGCCATCAGCCTCACCCGGACCGAGGACACCGACCTCAAGCGCTTCGATCTCATGGCCGCGGTGAACACGCGCGGGACGTTCCTGGCGTCGAAGCTTTGTCTGCCGCACCTGCGCCGGGCCAGCAATCCCCATGTCTTGATGCTGTCGCCCCCGCTGACGACGGACGCGCGCTGGTTCGCGCCGCACCTGGCGTACAGCATCGCGAAGTACGGCATGAGCCTGTGCGTGCTCGGGCTCTCCGCCGAGTGGAGCGGAGACGGCATCGCCGTCAATGCGTTGTGGCCCCGGACGGTGATCCGCACGGCGGCCGTCCAGAACTTGCTGGGCGGAGACGACGTGATGGCACGGGCCAGACGCCCCGAGATCGTCGCAGACGCCGCGCACGCCATCCTCACCACCGACAGCCGCGCGCTGACCGGTCGATTCCTGATCGACGAACAGGTCCTCCGCGAAAGAGGCGTCACCGACTTCAGCGTCTACGCGGATGTCCCGGACAGCGATCTTCTGCCCGACTTCTTCATCTGAACGGCCTCTGCCGAGAGCGCAGCACCGGGAACGCCTCGCCGCGCCACGGCGCGATTTCCCGGTTCCAGGGCGGTTCCTTCAACACATTCGTCGGCATCTGGCACCATGGCGAGGTTCCACGCGCGGGCCCCCCGCTTCGTCTCCCCCGAACGCCGCGCCAGACATGGAGGCCATTGATGCTCGAGCCCCTTTTCAGGAGGACGGCCTCCGTTCACGCGGCAGCGGTGCTGGTTGCCGCCTTCGCTCTGGTGACGTGCGGCGGTTGTACGAAATCTCCGACGGGGACGGTCGAAGGAAGCGGGGGCTCAGGGACGGGGCAAGGCTCGGGCGGCAGCCGCGACGGCGGCACCGCCACGGGCGGCGGCACCGCCACCGGCGGCGCCGGCAGTGGCGGTCGAACGGGATCGGGCGGAAGCGCCACCGTCGGCAGTGCCACGGGGGGCGTCGGCAGCGGGGGCGCGGTGGGCACCGGGGGCGCGCCGCCCTCCGGCGGCGCGAGCGGCGGTGGCAACGGTACGGGCGGCGCCGGCTCTGGTAGTGGTGGCAAGGCCGGCGGTGGCACGCTGGCGCTGTCGGGCCTCATGATCACGGCCAACCCGAACAACACGCTCTCTTGCTTCGTTTCGTGGAGCACGACGGATGCCGCCGACTCGGAGGTCGACTTCGGCGCGGGGAGCTACCAGTTCCGCATCCGGGACGCCGCCATGGTCACGGCGCACAAGGTGCTGGTGATTGGCATGCACGCCGAGACGGCCTACCAGATCAAGGCCGTGTCCTCGAACGGGCAAGGCACCGGCAGCGTCGAGGGCACGTTCACGGCCGGCAAGCTGCCCGACAGCGTTCCGGTCCCGATGTTGACGGCGAACGACCTGGCCGACATGCAGGACGGCTGGACGCTGACGAACATCATGCCGGCGAAGAGCGGTCCGGCGAACATCGTCATGTACGACCAGAACGGCTTGCCGGTCTGGTACTTCATTCATGGCACCACCATCGATTCGCGCGGCGACGTGTCCGCCGACCTGCAGCCCGGGAACACCATCACCGTGGGGCCCACCAGCGGCGAGCCGGCCAAGGAGATCGATCTGTCCGGCAAGGTGCTGTGGACCGGCCCCAGCTACACGAACCAGATGCTGATGAGCCATTTCGTCGCCAAGACGGACGGCGGCAACTACCTGCTGAACATCGAGTTGGACAAGGCCGTGACGAGCGGTTCGCAGAAGATCGACGATCAGGTGATCGAGGAGATCACGCCCGACCTGAAGGTCGTGTGGTCGTGGAAGCTGTTCGATCACATCAAGGTCGCCGGCACCCGCGAGGAGGTGTGCCACGGCAACTTCATGCAGGTCGACCAGCCGGGCGGCTTCGTCTACTACAACTGCCGCTACCTGGGGCTGTTCAAGATCGATCGCGCGTCGGGCGACATCCTGTGGCGGCTGGGCGGCACCTACGACAAGACCACCGAGGGGCCCGGCGACTTCACGTATTCGCCGGCGGCGGCGCAGTTCAGCGACGCGCACGATCCCGAGCTGCACGACGACGGCACCATCCTGATGTACGACAACGGCGGCTTCGCCGGGCTGGGCGCGACGGGCGCCGGGATGACGACGTACCACTCGCGGGTGGTGGAGTATCAGGTGGATCAGAGCGGCAAGACCGCGACGCTGACCTGGGAGTTTCCCGGCACGTTCAACGTGGACGCCTGGTACAAGAACACCTGGTACTCGCCTTACTGGGGCGACGCCGACCGCCTGCCCAACGGGAACATCCTGATCACGGCGGGACTGAAGTCGGCGTCCGGCTCCACGCGGATCTTCGAGGTGTCGCGCGCGGGCAAGGTGGTCTGGGAGATCACTCTGCCGGTCAACAACGGCTCGTTTCGCGCGCAGCGGTTGTCCCCGCCGCCGCTGGTCGAACCGATCAAGTGACGCCCATGATCGTCGGGCATGGCGGCTTGATCCGGACGCTGGCGTACGCCGCCGCCTGCGTCGTCGCCGGGTGCAGCAGCGCTGGCCAGACGCAGAAGCCGGACGGGGCGGCCAGTGGCGGCAGCACGTCCGGCCCGAGCGACGGCAGCGGCGGTTCGGCCACGGGCGGCCGCGCGCCCGAGGGCAGCGGAGGAGGCCTGGCCGCGACCGGCGGCAACGGCGGTACGTCCTCGGCGGGCACGGGAGGCGCCTCGGCCGGCGTCGGCGGCGGTGTTGCCGGAACCCCTGCCAGCACCGGCGGCGCCAGCGCCGGGGGAATGGCCGGGCAGGGTAGCGCCTCGGGCGGCGCGGCCGGCGGGACGCCGGAAGCGATGGTCGTTCAGCAAACGCTCGCGTCCTTGCCGGCGCCGCGCCAGGAGCACGGCGTGGTCGGTCTGCTGGGCCAGGTCTACGTACTCGGCGGCTACACCCCGAACGTGACCGCGAGCGTGATGGCCTACGACCCCGCGAAGGACGCCTGGCGCGACGTCGCGGATTTTCCCAGTCCCTTCAACCATCCCGCGGCAGGCGTCATCAAGGACAAGATCTACGTGGGGGGCTTCTATGCCGGGACCAGCCTGACCGGCCCCGCGACCGGGCGCACGTTCGTCTACGATCCCGCGGGAGATTCGTGGGCCGAGCGGGCAGCCTTGCCGAGCGGCACCGAGCGCGCCGGCGGCTGCGTCGCCGTCGTCGACCAGGACATGTACGTGTTCGGTGGTGGAAACAGCGGTGAAGCGACCAATTTCGCCTCCGTGTATCACAGCGCCAGCGACACCTGGGAGACCCTGCCGAACCTGCCCGAGACACGCGAACACTGCGGCGCTTTTCTCTCAGGCGGCAAGCTGTACATCGCCAGCGGGCGCACGCACGACATTCCCGAGTTTCGCCCGTCCACGCTGGAGTTCGATCCGGTGGCGAAGACCTATACGACGAAGACGCCCATCCCGACGCCGCGCGGGGGTGCCGCCGGGGCCGTGCTGGGGGCACGGCTATTTCTCTTTGGCGGCGAAGGGGCCAACAACACGCTCGGCGTCTTCGACCAGATCCAGGCCTACGACGCCGTCAGTGACTCGTGGGAGACGTTTCCGCCCATGCTGATCGCCCGCCACGGCTTCGGCGCGGCCACCATCGGCGACCGCATCTACTTGCCGGGGGGCGCCACGCGGATGGGGGGCTCGGCTACGGCGTCGACCACGGTCTTCTACCTGCAGTGAGGTGGTGAGATAGGTCGACGACGTCGATTGTCTGATGCACCCATGACAGGGATGTCGCGAACTGGTGGCGAGATCCGAGCGCGGGGCAGCGGTGGAGGCGAGGTCTTGCGGTCGCTCGGGCGCGCGGGAGCGTCGGCGGCGTGAAGTATGCACAGGCGCTGCGGATGACCCCGACTCGTCTTGCTCGAATCTCCCCTCGACGGCTTCGTGTTCGGGTGAGCCTGATCTCGACGTCCCTCGCGCTGCTGGCCGCCTGCGGGGGGCAAACCGGATCGACCCACTCAGGGGGGACAGGCGGACAAGGGGGAGCCGTCGTGCGCGGATCCTCCGGAGGCGCAGGCGCGGCGGGAGCAGCCGGCACTGCCGGAGCAGGCACGGGCGGCGCGGGGGGACGCGGCGGTGGCGGCATGGCCGGGGCTGGCGCCGCCGGCTCGACGGGAGGAGGTGGCGCGGGGCAGGCAGGGCAAGCAGGTCACGTCGGCCAGGCCGGCCAGACGGGCCAGGCGGGAAACGCCGGTGGCCTCGGCGGCGCCGGTGGCAACCCGATCTTTTCCCCGCCTGGTTGTGGAGCCCGGCTGCCCGCCTACGCGGGGACGTTGTGCGGGCCCGCCAGCTTGCCTTGCCAGACCCTGGTGGACGAGACGGTCGAGACGACAGCGGTCTTTCGAAACCGTCAGCCCGCCATCGCGACCGACAGCAGCGGCCAGCCGCAAATGATCTATTACTCCGCGGCGGGGAACTACGTGGGGATCTGGGCCATTCGTTCTCCCGCCGGCGTGTGGCAAGGCGAGACGTTTCCCATCGCGGTGGCCAGCGCCAGTCTGGTGGTCGGCGCCGACGGCCTGCCCGTCGGGCTGGTCAATTCGGGCATCCTGCCCGGCACGTCGTTGTGGCGGCGGGGAAGCGGGGGCTGGATCCGCCTCGACGGCGCGGACCTTGGCGGGTACGAGTCGTACGACACGGGCGCGCTGGTCGCCACGAAGGACGGTTGTTTTCACGCCGGCCTGCTCGCCGACGTGAATGGAAACGCGGTCTATCCAGGCTACGCGCTGTGGAATGGACGCTGGAACCTGACGTCGTTCGGCTACACGTCCGTGGGCGGCGTGCCGGCGGCCGTGGCGCTGGCAGCCGATGGAACGCCTTACGTCGCTTACTGGAGCTATTCGTCGCAGGGGACGGGGGGCCTGTATCTGTCGTGGCAGGGCCACGCTTCCGAACTGCTGGATCATGCAGACGGCACGCAAGACTGGCCCATGCGCGCGTTCATCACCGTCACGGCCGATGGCGAAGGGCAGCCCGTCCCTCACGTCCTGTATCGCGCCGTCGGGGCTGCCGTCGCCGGCGGGGCCGCCGCGCCGCACGTGTTGATCGAGGCCGAGCGAGCCACATCGGGCGCCTGGACGAAGCGCACCATCGCGACCGCCTCGGGCAAGACCAGCGCCGATTGTCCTGCCCCCGCGCGCAGCAGCGGCAGCTGCGCCATCGACTTCACGGACGTCACCCCGGTGGCCATCGTCGGCACGCGTGAGGGGAGCACGCGCCTGCTCTACACGGCCGATCACACGACCGCCACGCTGGTCAGCGTCTGCATGGGCGGCCTGGACGGCGCACCGACCACCTGCAGCTACCAGAGCCAGATGACGACCCACGACTCCGAGCTGCGGCTGGCGTGGAGCAACGACGACGGCTCGATCGGGCAGACGGTCGTCACCCGCTCGAAGGTGGCCGGTCAGGGGGAGCTGGCGGCCTCCGCGACGCTGGATGTGCTGGGCCGCATCCACGTCGGCCTGTTCGACGGGGTGAGCGATACGGTGGTCCGCTACGTCCTGGTGGGCGGGTCGTGAGCGCCGCCGCGGGACCGCGGCGGTCCCGCATGTGTGACCGCCGCACGACCGTGGGGCCCGTGACGCGTCGCTCGCGATGAAACAGCGACATCGCTTGCCTCCGGCGTTCCGCGAAGGTGGTACCCTTCCCCGAAACGGAGGGGGCACCCATGTCCGGGTTCGTAAAGTGGCTGATGCGAACCTCCGCGGGTTCGGCTGTTTTCGGGATCTTCCTGCTGATGGTGGGCTGCGCGGCCATTCACAATCCCGAGGTGGGCACGGATGCGGGCGCGCCCTCGGCGATGGACGTCGCCCCTTCGGTCGACCTGTTCGTCCCCGAAGCGGGGCCGGGCGGCCAGTTCGAGGCTTCGCCCGATCGTCCGCCCGCCGCCGACGCATGCGCCGATCCGGCCGGCTGCGTGGTGGGCTGCGGGAACGGCAAGCTGGATCCCGGGCTGGGTGAGGCCTGCGACGACGGGAACGACGTGTCGGGTGACGGTTGCTCCGCGAACTGCGACTCGATCGAGAACGACTACCTGTGTCCGATGCCGGGCATGCCCTGCGTCTACCTGGTCGCTTGCGGCGACGGGAAGCGCGGGGGCAAGGAGACCTGCGACGACGGCAACGGGAAGGACGGCGACGGCTGCTCGTCGATGTGTCAGGTCGAGGCGGGCTGGGACTGTAGCCAGCCGGGGCAGGCCTGCACCGCGCACTGTGGCGACGACCTGGTGGTTGCGGGAGAGCAGTGCGATCCCCCGAGCGTGGGCAAAGGATGCTCGGCCGCCTGCCAGGTCGAGCCGGGGTTCGTCTGCAGCGCCTCATCGAGCGGCTCGAAGTGCCGGGCCACCGTCTGCGGCGACGGGAAGAAGGAGGGGACCGAGGCCTGCGACGACAGCAACGCCGTCGACGGCGACGGGTGTTCGGCCGCCTGCACCCTCGAGCCCGATTGCGCGACGGGCATGTGCTTCTCGAAGTGCGGCGACGGCATGAAGCTGGCGCCCGAGCAGTGCGATGACGGCAACACGACGGGCGGCGATGGGTGCTCGTCCACCTGCATGTTCGAGAACGGGTTCGTCTGCAACGACTCGTCCGCGGATCCGCCGCCCCAGCTGAACTTGAAGGTCACGTACCGCGACTTCATCAGTCTTCCCGCCGGAAACTCCCTGCGGCATCCCGACTTCGAGATCTTCTGGGGCGACGACATCACCCTTTTGCTGGTGAAGCCGACGCTGTCCGCGGCCGGCAAGCCGATCATGGACGGCCGGTGCGTGACCGCGGCCAAGACCACCATCTGTCCCATGGGGCAAGAGCTGACCACCAGCGCGAACTTCGACCAGTGGTACAACGACACCAACAACGTGAACATCGACATCCCGGGGGCGCTGCTGCTGCCCCGGATGGCGGATGGCTCCTACATGTTCGACTCGGCGAAGGTCGGCTTCTATCCCATCGACGGCAAGGGGTGGACCGCGCCGCCCATGAAGGAGAACAACGGCACCGCCGACTCGACGGCGAATGACGGCAAGATGCACAACTTCGGCTTCACCACCGAGATTCACTACTTCTTTCAGTATCGCGGCGGCGAGTTGCTGAGCTTCAGCGGGGACGACGACGTGTGGATCTTCGTGAACCGCATGCTGGCGCTGGATCTGGGCGGCCTGCATCCGCCCGAAGAGCGGACGCTGGACGTGGACGCGAACGCCGCGGCGCTGGGCCTGACCGTGGGCGGGCTGTACGAGATCGCGCTGTTCCACGCCGAACGGCACACCGCCGGTTCGAACTTCAAGCTGACGCTGACCGGCTTCGCGCCCACCTCCAGCGCCTGCGCCCCGACGTGCGGCGACGGTGTCGTCATCCCGCCCGAGCAGTGCGATCTGGGCGCGGACATGAACGACGGCAGCTACAACGGGTGCACCGCCGACTGCCACCGCGGTCCCTCTTGCGGCGATGGGATGGTCCAGGCCCCGCAGGAACAGTGCGACGACGGCGTGAACCTGTCGCTGTACGGTTCGAACGGCATGCCCGGGTGTTCACCAGGCTGCGTGAACAGCAACTATTGCGGCGACGGAAAGCTCGACAGCCTGTTCGGGGAGGAGTGCGACCTGGGCGGCGACATGAACCTGGGCGACTACAACGGATGCACGTCCGGCTGCCTGCGCGGCCCGCGCTGCGGTGACGGAACGCTGCAGAAGGACGCCGGCGAGGAGTGCGACGACGGCAACACCATCAGCGGCGACGGCTGCGGCCACGACTGCAAGATCGAGATCATCCAGTAGGGGCAGTCATCTGGGCGCCGCTGGCGCGCTTGCCGCGCGGCAGGTCGCGACGGAAATGTCGCGCTTCTGTCCCGCGCCTTGGCCCCCTTTCGGACGCCGGCGGCGGCCTCCTCCGCGAACCACGCCATCCGCCCGTGGGTACGTTTGTTGCTGGGCGCCTCGTGCATGTCCACGCGCAATTGTCCTGCCATGAACACGTCGAGAGGTGGTGCCCTCTGCACTCTCGGCATGGCCTTGCTGGCCGTTGGTGCCGGCGTCGGTTGTGACTCTGTGCCGGCGGCCCGTCCGGTCGACGGTGGCGGCGCCGGAACGGGGTATAGCGGGACGGGCGGGGCGGCCGGAGGAATAGGGGGAGGCGGCGCGAAGGGCGGGAACTCCGCGAACGGCGGAGGTGGCGAAGCGGGCGGGCGCGCGGGGGAGGCCGGGCTGGGCGGCGCGGGTGGCACGATCGACAGCGGCGGCGGCGGTGGCCCGGGCGGTAGTTCGGGCGCGGGTGGCGAGGCCGGCGCCGCCGGCGGAGGTGGACAGGCGCCGGTGGTGTCACCCATCGTCGACGGCCCGGCCACCGGAACGCTCGAGGTCCTGGCGGGCCAGCTCGGCGGACCCGGAAATCTGGACGGCGTCGGCGTGGACGCGCGCTTCCGTGGAATCTACTCCTTGGCGGTCGACGACGTCGACCGTCGTGTGTTCGTGATCGATGGCTACTGCTGCAGCCTTCCGCCGATCCGCGCCTTGCGCGCCGTCGACCTCGACACGGCGCGGGTCACGACGGTTCGCCAGCTGGATGCGTCGACGCAGGTGCTTTACCAGCGCGGATATCTGTACATCCCCGCGCCCGACGGCATCTTGAAGCTATCGGCGGCCACCGGCGCGCTGGCGGCGACCCTGCCGCTGCCGGCCTTCGATCCCGTCGTCGCCGATCCGGTGTTGCCCGATAGCGGTTGCTTCGTCGCCGCTCCGGACGGTGATGCGCTCTACTATCCCTGCGGAGCGGCGTTGGTCCGTGTCGATTCGAGCACGGGTTCGTCGACCGTCATCCCGTACCTGGGCCACCGGCCGTCGGGCTACAACCCCGCGGTGGCCATGCCGTCCGCCGGTACCATCTTGCTGGCCGACGATCAGAATGCCCTGAGCATGCCCGTCGAGCAGTTGCTGCAGATCGACGTGTCGTCCGGCGCGGTGTCGGTCCTGCTGGACTACAGCGACGGGTTCGCCAACACGTCGGTCTCGGCGTTCGATCCCGCCGGCCAGTTCTTCGTGGTCGACGATTACCAGGTGCTTCCCATAGGAACGGGGACCGTTCCGCCGTTCGTTCCCCATGGGACATTGGGGCGCGATGATGGCGGCCTGCTTTACCTGGGCGCTGGTGCCTTGCTGAGCCGCTGGAGCGAACCTTCGCTCATGCCCACCGACTGGGCGGGACGCGTTTCGCCGGACAGCTCTCAGGCTCCTTTGCCACGCCAGGGGCCGGGAGCTTCCGTGGCGTTCGATGGCACAATCATGAACCTGTCGGTGATCGGCGACAGTGTGTTTGCCACCCAGGCGGACGCCGCGGGCCCCGCGGTCATCGACCTGGCGTCGGGATCGGTCAGCCTGTCCCAGTTGCCCGATGCGGCCGACATCGCCGCCATTCTCCCTGCGCCGGGAGGCAGCTTCTACGTCGCGTCGCGCTCCTCCTGCGCCGTCAGTCACGTCTACCCCGACGGAACCCCCGCCGAGACGTTGTTCGCCGGTCGCGATTCCTGCCTCCATCGTCCGGGCGGCAATCCGTTGAATCCGCAGAACGTCAACTGGGCCACCGTCGGTCTCGCACAGCTTGGCGGGCGCCTGTTCATGGTGGCGAACGACGCCGCTTCGCTGGTCAGCATCGACGCCAGCCAGCCGTCATCGGTGCAGACGCTGCCGCTCTCCTTGACGGGCGTGCATTCCCCCTCGGGCGTGGATGGCGGCATCACGGCGGGCGCCGATGGCCAGCTGTACATCACCGCCGGGGGTTTCGTCGTCCGGGTCGATCCCACGCTGGGGATCGGTGTGCCCATCGCGATGGGCAGGGCAGGTCTTGCGGCCGACCAGGCGGGCCATCTGTTCGCCAGCCTCGACGACAGTGTGCTGCGCATCGACATCGCCTCCGGTGCCACCACCCGCATCATCGGAAGCGCCACGACCGAGGGCGTGGCGCCGGGACCTCTGCCGGGCAGCCTCAGTCAACCTGGCGCGCTGGCGGTGACCAGCTCGGGTGACCTGCTGATCGGGAACGGCGGCGAGCGCGTCCTGTTACGCGCCCACTTTCAATGACTCAACCTTCCGTGCCCCCCAGCGTCCGTTCGATGCGGGTGTCGGGGACCAGCCAGGTCAGCGCCACCGTCACGTACAGGGCAATGGAGATCCAGCGCTCCACGAAGGCCACGGGAATGGCGACCCCGCAGACGACCACGGAGACCTTGCCCTTCCAGTCGCGGCCCAGCGCCTTGGCCAGGTGCGAGTCAGGGGCGTGAATGGCCAGCAGCGCGCGGGCCAGGATGAAATAGGCGACGCCCGACAGCAGCAGCACAGCGCCGTAGACGGCCACGGTCAAAGGGGCGGCGCGCTGGTCACCCATCCAGGCGGTCACGACCGGCACCAGCGACAGCCAGAACAGCAGGTGCATGTTCGCCCACAGCACCTTGCCGTTGATGCGCTCGACCACGTGCATCAGGTGGTGATGGTTATTCCAGTAGATGGCGACGAACACGAAGCTCAGCACGTAGCCGCACATCTTGGGTGCCAGGGGACGGATCACCTCCAGCGAGACGCCGTCGGGCGGGCGCAGTTCCAGCACCATGATGGTGATGATGATGGCGATGACACCATCACTGAAGGCTTCGAGACGACCGCGGGTCATGGGCGCATCCTAAACCGGGCGGCGCCAGCCTTGGCCGATACATCATTGGCTGTGAACGCTCCGCGATCGAGGACGATCGCTCCGGAGGGGTCAGACGCCCCTGCGCCTTGCCGGGGCCATCAAGCCGGGCTGACAATGGAACCAGGATGGCGAGGGTGGTTCACGTGCTCCCGGGATTCAATGCCGCTGCGGCGACGGCCTTTCGGCCGAACGACGGCGTCTTCGTCATGACTGACAGGCTCTCCTGTGGACCGCTCGAGCCTCTGGCGGATCCAGCCGTCTGGAGAACCAGGCGGCTTCGCTTCTGGGAAAGCGCGCCCGATCTGGCGGCGCACGAAGAGCCGGCGGAACTGCTCGGGGATACAGGGGCGCTGGTCGCCGCGCGCCGGATCGTGATCTGGCTTGGTACATCGCTCGATAACCAGCTATCGCTCGCATTCATGGCGGCGTTGTTGCGCGCGATTGGCGCCGCTCC
>Ga0070679_100000985_pt1 | contig 24833 bp, 20 predicted proteins | sample KBSC63BmetaG_FD_65652 | JGI IMG/M metagenome (GOLD analysis project Ga0070679, IMG submission 65652) | Corn rhizosphere microbial communities from Kellogg Biological Station, Michigan, USA - KBS C6-3B metaG | ecosystem: Host-associated > Plants > Roots > Rhizosphere | place: USA: Michigan... | reverse complement strand
GAGCTGATTGTGTGACAGACGCTCCCGCGCGATGAGCGACGCCAGCGCGTCCGCCGCGGGATGCGAATGCCGACACGACGCATGCCACTTATAAGAAGTCTCAATCGTCGTCCAGCGAGTGCCCAGGCCGTCCGTCAACCTTGCCGGATCCGCATCGCTCGACATGCCGGCGCCGAGCCCCTGTGGTCCCTCGAGAATCCGGCGCGCACCCGTCACGCCGGACCGCGCGAGATACGCCGACAGCAGTCCATCGCCCGCCGCCTTCGCGGTGTGAAGCTGCTTGGAGTCTGCCGCGTCGCGAAGAAACTCCCAGAGGCCAGCGGCCTGCGTACCCGCGGAGCCGAAGGCATGCTGCGTTCGATCCGCATCCAGCCCGAGCAGCCTGGCTACCGCGGCCGCGGCCGCAATCGTACCCGCCGTGCCCGTCGTATGAAAAATCTTGTAATGCGATCGCCCGAGGAACTCTCCAACGCGGATGCCGACCTCGTAGCCGGCGACGACCGCGGCCAGCAGCTCGCGCCCAGACGAACCTTCCGCCTGCGCGACCGCCAGCGCTGCTGGAAAGACCACCGTCCCCGGATGAAACACCGCACCATTGTGCACGTCGTCCTGCTCGGCCACATGCGACGACGCACCATTGATCAGCGCCGCGAACAGCGGGCTCGTTCGTCCGCGGGTCGGGATGACCTCGGACGCACCGCTCCCGGGACCCATCGCGGTTGCGAACTGGTCGAGCGCGACGACGGGTCGCGCGCCTTTGCCCGCGAGCGCGGACGCGAACCAGTCGACGAAGAGATCCTTCGCGCCATCGATCACCGCTGGGGGAATGTCCTCGTACCGAAGCGACGCGACGAACTCCGCGAGCGCCCTCGTACCAGTCGCCGTGCCCATGTCAGATCGCTCCCGACGCGCGCATTCGTTGAATCGCAGCATCCGAGTATCCCAACTCTCCGAGCACGCGCTCGGTGTGCTCGCCCACCGCGGGAACCGAGCCCATCACCGGCTCGACGTCAGCAAGATCGACCGGCGGTACCAGCATGTCGAGCGGCCCGTTGGCCGTGTCGATCGAGCGCCAGCGCTCGCGAGAACGAAGCTGTTCGTGCGCAGCGAACGCGTGCACGTCGTTCACTCGGCCGTTCGCGATCCCGGCCGAATCGAGCCGTTGGATGACGGTCTCGGCGGAAAAGCCGGCGAACGCGCTCTCGATGATCCGCGTCAACGCGACGCGGTTCGCGACGCGCCGTGGGTTGTCCGCGAAGCGCTCGTCGGTCGTGAGATCCGGGTTGCCGAGCACCTTCTCGCAGAAGCGCATCCACTCGCGATCGTTCTGAATGCCGAAGAGCACCTCGCGGCCGTCGCCCGCCTTGTGCGGCCCGTACGGGGCGATGGTCGGGTGGGATGCGCCAGTTCGCGCCGGCGCCGCGCCGCCATGCGTCCCGAAGTACATCGGCTGGCTCATCCACTCGCCGAGCGCGTCGAGCATCGAGACGGAAACGTGCGTGCCTCGGTTCGTGCGCTCTCGCTGGAACAGCGCCATGAGTGTTCCTGAATACGCGTACATCGCGGCCGCGATGTCGGCGATGGAGATGCCCGCGCGGGATGGCACGTCGCTGCCCGTGACGGACAGCAAGCCACTTTCCGCCTGCACGAGCAGATCGTAGGCCTTCTTATTCGTGTACGGACCATCGTCGCCGTAGCCCGAGATGTCGACGACCACGAGGCGCTGGTTCTGCGGTGACAGCCGGCGCCAATCGAGTCCCAGGCGCCCGGCGGCGCCTGGCGCCAGGTTCTGCACGAATACGTCGGCACGCGCGAGCAAGGCGTCGAGCGCCTCGCGTGCGACGGGCTGCGCGAGATCGAGCGCCACACTCTCCTTCGAGCGGTTGAGCCACACGAAGTACGACGACAGCCCATTCACGGTCCGATCATATCCGCGCGCGAAATCCCCGGTGCCGGGCCGCTCGATCTTGATCACGCGCGCCCCGTAGTCCGCGAGCTGTCGCGTGCAGAACGGCGCCGCAACGGCCTGCTCCAGGGACACGACCGTGATGCCGTCGAGTGGGCGCATTCAGAACGACCGCGGGAGGCCGAGCACGTGCTCGGCGACGTACGAGAGAATGAGATTCGTCGAGATCGGCGCGACCTGATACAGGCGCGTCTCGCGAAACTTGCGTTCGACGTCGAACTCCGCGGCGAAGCCGAACCCGCCATGCGTCTGGAGACACACGTTCGCCGCTTCCCACGATGCTTTCGCCGCCAGGTACTTCGCCATGTTGGCTTCGGCGCCGCACGGCTCGTGGTTGTCGAACAGCGTGCACGCCTTCCATCGCATGAGATCCGCTGCCTCGATCTCGATGTGACACTCGGCGATGGGAAACTGCACGCCCTGGTTCTGCCCGATTGGGCGGCCGAAGACGACACGCTCCTTCGCGTACGCCGTGGCTTTGTCGATGAACCAGCGGCCATCGCCGATGCACTCCGCGGCGATGAGCGTCCGCTCGGCATTCAACCCGTCGAGGATGTAGCGGAAGCCTCTGCCTTCCTCACCGATCAGATGCTCGGCGGGGATTTCGAGATCTGTAAAGAACGCCTCGCTCGTCTCATGATTCACCATGTTGCGAATCGGGCGAAGCGTGAGACCGTTGCGGAGCGCGCTCTTGATGTCGACGAGGAAGAGCGACATGCCGTCCGTCTTGCGCGCGACCTGATCGATCGGCGTGGTGCGCGCGAGCAGCACCAGCAGGTCGGAGTGGTGCGCGCGCGACAGCCAGACTTTCTGGCCGTTCACGACATAGCGGTCGCCGCGCCGCTCGGCGATGGTGGCCGTCTTCGTGGTGTCGGTCCCGGTGGTCGGCTCGGTCACGGCCATGGATTGCAGACGCAGCTCGCCGCGCGCGATCGGCGGCAGGTATCGCCGCTTCTGCTCCTCCGAACCGTGTCGCAGCAGCGTGCCCATGTTGTAGAGCTGACCATGACACGCGCCGGAGTTGCCGCCGTTGCGATTGATCTCCTCGAGGATCACGGACGCTTCCGCGAGGCCAAGCCCCGCGCCCTCGTACTCCTGCGGAATGAGCGCGGCCATCCAACCGGCCGCCGTCAACGCCGTCACGAACTCGTCGGGATAGCGCTGCTCGGCGTCGACCGCCCTCCAGTACTGTGGCGGGAAGTCCTGGCAGAGGGCGCGGATTGCCTGTCGGATGTCGTCGTACGGTTGGTGCGCCAGCGTCATACGCCTCGCGAAGAAAGGTCTCCTGGTGCGCGACTGAATATGGCTGCCGAGCGGCGAGCGCAAAACCGCCCTAGTTTCTTCAACACGCATCGACATCGGAGACGATCGAGTGGCCGATCAGCCGTGGAGTGAATGGACCGGACGCGTACAGCGGGCCGAAGACTGGGTCACGCCACAGCGCGTTGCGGCATGGTTCGCGATGCTCGATCACACCGACGCGCCGGACGAAGGCGCTCCCGCGCCGCCCGGCTTTCACTGGACGCTTGCGCCGCCGCTCGTGCGAGAGTCGGAGCTCGGGCCCGACGGCCATCCGCTGCGCGACGCCAACTCCTTCCTCCCACCGATTCCCATGCCGCGCCGCATGTGGGCCGGAAGTCGCCTGACCTTTCATCGTCCGCTGCTCATCGGCGATCGGGTCGAACGCGAATCGGTGATCACGGCGATTCAACAGAAGCAGGGAAGTTCGTCGGAGCTCGTCTTCGTCACGATCCGCCATCGATTCACGACGGAGCTCGGTCTGGCGATCGAAGAGGAGCAGGATCTGGTGTATCGTCCGACGGCTCCGATCGACGATCGCCGAACGACTGAGACATCGACATCCTCGCCTGCGCCGGCGTCGCGCTGGCAACGCGCGATCTACCCATCGGAAACGCTGCTGTTTCGGTTCTCGGCGCTGACGTTCAACGGGCATCGCATTCACTACGATCGACGCTACGCGACCGAAGTCGAGAACTATCCGGGCCTGGTCGTGCATGCACCGCTCATCGCGACGCTCCTGCTCGATCTATTGTGCGGTGTGATCCGGTCCACGAGCATCGAGCGGTTCACGTTCAAGGCGCTTCGCCCAACCTTCAACACCTCGGACTTCAGCATCTCAGCCGAACCCGCAATGGAACAGAACCGTTTTGAGCTCTGGTCGGCGGACAATCGCGGCGAGCGCGCAGTGGAGGCATACGCATGGATCCGATGATGACGCCTGCGCGCTCGTGGCTCTTTGTTCCGTCGACGCGCCCCGATCGCTATGCCAAAGCTGTGACGAGCGGCGCGGATCGCGTGATCTTCGATCTCGAGGACGCCGTTGCGTCGAATGAGAAGGCTGATGCGAGACGCCACCTCACGAGCACGAAGATTCAGCAGCGCGTGCCGGGTTACGTGCGTGTGAACAGCGCGCTGACTTCGTGGTTCGAGGATGATCTCGCCGCCGCGGGCACGCTGCCGTTTCGCGGAATCCTTCTCCCGAAAGCCGACAGCGCCGCGCATGTGGAGCAGGCCGCGGCCCGCCTGCCGGAAGCGTTCTCGATCGTTCCGATCATCGAGACGGCCGCCGGCTTCTGGAATGTTCTGGAGGTCGCGCGGGCGCAGCGCGTGGAACGACTCGTGTTCGGCGCGCTCGATTTCTCGCTCGAGACGGGCATGCACGACGCGGACGGCGCGTTCGACTACGTGCGGTCCCAGATCGTGCTGGCATCGAAGGTCGCGGGGATCGCGCCGCCGGTGGATTCGGTGTCGCTCTCGATCGACGATCCCTCGGCGCTTCAGCGCGAGGCGACGCGCAGCCGCCACTTCGGCTTCGCGGGCAAGCTCTGCATCCATCCTCGACAGATCCAGACTACCAACGAAGCGTTCCGTCCCACGAGCGAGGAAGTCGAATGGGCGACCGAAGTGCTTCGAGAGGTTGCAATGCGTCCGAGCGACGCCGTCTTCGCCTTCCGCGGCGCGCTGGTGGATCGGCCGGTGATCGAGCGCGCGCGACAGATTCATGCTCTGGCCGGGAGCGTTCCCCGGCGGTAGCGTAGGGCGAACCCAACGCCCGGTCGAGGGAGAATGAGTGTTTCGTCAAAGCCGCTCGCAGGCGAGCCGATTGCGCGCTACGAGCCACCGCGCGCGACCGATACCACAGCGGCGCAATCGCCGATCGTCTGGCCGCTCTGGCAGAAGGTGCTCTTCCGGTTCTTCTTCGTCTATCTAATTCTAGAGATCGCGCCCTGGAATTGGTTCCGACTGGTTCCCGGGACCTCGTTCGTCCTTCAATACTATTATCAAGCTCTCAATTGGGCGGTGCAGGTGAGCAACGCGCATCTCTTTCACGTGCGCGACGCGCTAATCTACCCGAACGGCAGTGGAGACACGTCGTGGGCGTGGGCCGAGATGTGCATGTTCGTGAGCGTCGCGGCGATCGCGTGTGTCGCGTGGAGCGTGCTCGATCGCAAGCGCGCCAGCTACGATCGCCTCGCGTTCTGGCTTCGCATGACGGTTCGCTACTACATCGCGGCCGCCGCGTTGAGTTACGGCATCATCAAGCTGTTCCTGCTCCAGATGACCTTCCCGACGCTGAGCCAGCTCGCCACGCCGCTCGGCGATCTGTTGCCGATGCGGTTCTCGTGGCTCTTCATCGGCTACTCGGTGCCCTATCAGTTCTTCTCCGGCGCGATGGAGACGACCGCGGGCCTGTTATTGCTCTATCGTCGCACCGTCACGGCGGGCCTGTTCGTCGCGACTGGCGCGTTCGCGAACGTCGTGATGATCAACCTCTCGTACGACGTCCCGGTCAAGCAATACTCGTCTCACTTGCTGTTCTCGTGCCTCTTCCTCCTGGCATGGGACGCGAAACGCCTCGTGCGCTTCCTCGTGCTGAACCGGCCGACGCCGGCCACCGACGCGTACGACCCCAAGTTCACGGTGCCATGGCACGTCTGGGGCAGCCGAGCGGTGAAGCTATTTCTCGTATATGAGCTCTTGTATCTTCCGCTCACGAGCAGCCGTCGCCGGTACGAGGCGCTGAAGCACCCACAGCCGCAGGGACCGTTTGCCGCCGGCATGTACGACGTGCGTAGCTACGTCGTCAATCGCGACACCGTCCCGCTGTCACGAGGCGACACGCTCCGCTGGCGCGATGTGATCTTCGACAACGCCGGCGCGGGCAGCGTCAACACGACGGATTCGGTGTTCTGGCAGCGGTATCATCGCGGCTACTTCCGGTATCACGTCGATCCTGCCACGCACACCGCCGCCGTCTGGAAGACCTCGACCATCCCGGGCGACAGCGCCTTCATGTTCACGATGCGCTACGACGTGCCCGACTCGACGACTGTTCGACTGCACACGATGATTCGGGGCGATTCCGTGCACGTCGACCTCGCACGCGCGCCGAGGCATTTCCAGCTCGCCGAGCGGCAGTTCCACTGGTTGTCTGAGTACAATCGGTGATTGCCGGCCGACGCGGTGTGCGTGATGGTGATGCTGCCCGGGCGCGCGTTGCACGCAACGCGCGCCCGAGCGCCACAACTCACTGAATGAGGCCAGCGTCGATCCGCGTCTTCCCCGGCTCCATGAGGAACTGGAAGTCTGCTTTCTGCTTTGTCGACGCATTCTGCAACTGAACTTCGATCTGCTTGTTGCAGCCGCCCGACTTCTTCACCGAATACGCCCAGCCCGTGCTCACGTCGACATGATCGATCGTGCTCGTGATGCATACGTCCTTCGTCGACGAGCTCGAGCTGCCGGGAATGAAGGTGCGAATGGTCACGGAGGCGACCGGGGTTTGCGGCTCGTCGCCTGTCGGCAGCGTGACGCCCGCAGGATACTCGGCGATGAACGTCGTGTTCCCGAACGCGTCGGTCGTGTCCAGGATGGTCTTGATGCCTTCACCCGGCTCGAGAAGCGCGGACGAATGAGCGGGGGTGAACGCCTTCTGGCTGGCGGTCGGCGCGGTTGCATCGGCCTGGCAGGCGGCCAGCGCGACGAGGCCGGCGACGGCGGAAAGCTTTGCAAAGCTGCGAGTTACAGTGATCATCGGGGTGCGGATTGAGGGGAAATCCTGTGGGAATGCCTGATCGTCAACTCGAAAATAGTTGACGAAACAAGTATTTCGTCAGGCTCCGTCGAAGTCAACCCCGCTGGTTCAATCAACCCGGTTGAATCTGGAACTGCTCCAGTCTGCCGTCCGGCATCGTGAACGTCGTGATCACGACCGCCCTGTTGCCGGCGCGCACGCGAAAGGCGCGGAAGACCATCCCGCCGCGGAGCGATTGGCGTGTCTGCGTGACGTCGGTCGGCGCTCCCAACGGCCCGAGACTCGACTTGAAATCCGCGAGCGCGGCGGCGCTGAAGTAGGCATTCGCATTGGAAGTGAAGAGCGACCGATCGATCGTGCCGTGCTGCAGTCCCACGAAGATCGCGCGCGCCTGCGCGACGGCTTTGGCCGTCGCGGCGTCGCTGGAGGCGAAGAGCACGTCGGCGATGCGGCGGGCGATGTCGCCCGAGGCGCCCGTCGCATCGAGATTCGTCAGCACGACGATCGCCTCGCGGTCGTCCGGGAAGATGCTGTTCTGCGCCGTGAAGCCGGACACTTCGCCATTGTGCGAGATGAGCCGGTGTCCGTTGTACGTGCCGACGTCGACGCCCAGACCGTAGCCCGTCGCCGTTCCATTCTTGAGGCGGACGTCCGTCTGCTGCGTGAGATACGACGACGGCTTGAGAATCTTCTGATCGATGACCGAAATGTCCCACCGCGCGAGATCGCTCGGCGTCATCGCGAGCTCGCCGGCGGCGAAGAGCCATCCGCGGCCCTCCTTCGGGGCGACGCGCGGGGGTCCGAGCGCGTGGCGGAGGTACCGCTGCGGGTCCGTTGGCGGCAACGCGCCTTCGTCGGTGATGACGACCGACTCCATGCGCAGCGGTGTGAAGATCTCCTTCCTCAGAAAGTCGACGAGCGGCACGCCGCTCGCCTTCTCGACGATCATGCCGGCGATCACATAATTCGTATTGCTGTATTGCCATTTGGTGCCGGGCTCGAAATCGAGCGGCTTCTTTGCCCACGTGTTCACGATCTGCTGTGCGGTAGTCGGCTGAAGCATCGGCGGCATGACGTAGTCCTGCGGCCAATAGTCCTGATAGCCCGACGTCATCGACAGGATCTGCCGGATCGTGACCTCGTTCGCGCGGGTGAGATCGGGCAGCCATTTCCCGACGGGATCGTCGAGTGAGAGCTTGCCGCGCTCGGCGAGCAAGAGAACCGCGGTCGCCGTGAATTGCTTGCTGATCGATCCGATGCTGTAGCGCATCGACGTCGTGGCCGGCAATGGTGGATCGAGCCGCGCTTGCCCATATGCGTTCGTGTACGCGATGCGTCCGTCCCGGACGACGGCGATCGATGCACTCGGAGTTCCGGTGGCCGCCAGCACCGCGCGTGCGGCGCTGTCGATCGAGGCGCGCATCGGCGACGGCAGGGTGGCCTGTGCGCCAAGCATCGGCGCAATCGCGACCCACGACATGACGGCGACTGCACGGCTGGAGCGAACGAGGACGACGGACATGAGATTCTCACGGTATCGACGAAGCTCGGAATGTCCGAAACGTGATCGAGTAGCGCAACGCCTCGACGGGCGGGATGCTGTGCTCCCACACCTCTCTCGATGCCCCGGCCAGGAGGTACACTGACCGCGGCGCCGCGGTGACGGTGATTCGATCCCAGCCGCCGTCGTCGCGAGCACGACGAAAACGAAACGGGCATGCGGAGACGAGCGAGATGCCGATCACCTTGTCGAAGACGTCCTTGTCACGATGCCATCCGATCGCCGAGCCGACGTCGTATTCAGTCACCAGCGCGTGGACGATGTCCCCAGGCGCGATGTCAGCGAAGCGTGCCGCCTTCTCGCGCACCGGACGCAGAAACGCCGGAATGTCGTTGGCCTGATGAAGGGTGCGCTCACTGAAATCGTAGCGCCACCCGAATGACACGACGCGCCGCTTCCCGACGTAGCCACGGAACTGGAACTCACGGAGCGGCAACGCGCGGATCTCCTCGACGAGCGCCGTTTCCTCGGTGCGCGTGACCAGCTCCGGCTGATAGCGGAAGCCTTCCGGCAGGTCCTCGCCCGCACCGAACAATCCGAGCTGATCGATCACCGAACCCGGACGCGCAATCCATGGGCCAGGTGTGCAGCGGTACCTGATCGCTCATCGCGATGACGGAGAGCTGCCTCCAGAACGCGGCTGCGCACTCCAGCGCGCCGTCAGTGGACATGACAAGCCGGCGTTGTATCTCTTCACCATGGGAAATCCGCTGCGGCAGCTCCACGCGAACTGGTTGGCGGCGCTCGCACTCGCAGCCACGACGTCGTGCACCGGGCCACTCGTCGAGCTCCGGCCGATCCCCGTTACGGAGACGCCGGAGCTCAGCACGTGCACGGCCGCCGGAGCCGAACATTGCACCAACGTCGTGACCTTCACGTATCTCGGCGTCGGTGGCTTTCTGATTCGCGCGGGCGACGACGCCGTCATGACGAGTCCGTTGTTCACCCATCCGGGAGTCATTCGCGCCGGCACGCCCGTACTGTTCAGCATCTCCTCGAACCATGACGAGGTGGACAGGCAGCTTCGTCGCCTGCTCGGCGATTCGATGGACGTTGAGATGAGCCGAGTGCGGTCGGTGCTCGTCGGGCATTCGCACTACGACCACGCGCTCGATCTGCCGTACATCATGCAGCGATACACGCCGCAGGCGCGCATCGTCGGTGGGATGACGACGAAGCGCATTCTCGTTGGCGATCCGTGGATCAGCGCGCACCGCAGCCAGATCGATTCGATCCCGCTGATCGACGCGGCAACGCCGTGGCGTGTTGGCGAGTGGGTGCCGGTGGCCAATGGACACATGCGCGTGATGGCGCTTCGCTCGAGCCATGCGTCGAACTTTCTCGGCATCACGATCGCGCCGTGGCACCGGACCACGGACCGCCATGATCTTCCGCGCACGTCGTGGGGATGGCTGCTGGGCGATCCGTACGCCTACATCATCGACGTGCTCGATGCGCGCGGCCTGCCGGTGTTTAGAATTCTCTTTCAGGACGCCGCGTCGCGTCCCGTCGACGCGCTGCTCCCGCCATTCGCGCCGAGCGACGATCGGCCGGTGGACGTCGCGATCATCTGTGCGGGGAATTACGAGAACGTCGAATCCTATCCGCAGATCCTCGCCGGCGCGGTGCGCCCGCGCTTCATGTTCGTCGGCCACTGGGAAGACTTCTTCAAATCGATGGACAAGCCTGCGACGCCGATCTGGTTCACGAACACGACCGAGCTGCACGATCGGCTCGACACCGTGATGCGTGGACGGTGGTATACCCCGGAGCCGGGCGGGCGCATTCGAGTTCGCTACTCGGGATGACGCGCGGATCGCCAGGTGTCCGGGCCGCGCCTCGAATGTACCCTCGAAGGTGACGCGCTCCGTTCCATCCAATAGTCGGCGGTGCGGACACGACGTTCAAGCTGCCAGGTCGACTCCTCGGGTCTCCGGCGCCCAGCCGAGGCACACGAGCCCGGGACTCGTCATCGCGGCCGCGTACAGCGACACGGGCAGCGTCGATCCATAGGCGTTGAGCAGCGCCACACCGACGATCGGCGCGACCGCGCCGCCGAGGACGGATGCGATCTGATAGCCGACGGAGAAGCCGGTGTATCGCGCACTCGTCGGAAACAGCTCGACGAAGAAGGCCGACATACCACCCACGATCACCCCGTGACAGATTCCGCCGATCGCCGCGGTCCAGAGCACTGCCGAATCGCTGCCCGTTGCCGCGGCGGGGAAGAGGACGAACGACCAGATCGCCGCCGACAGCAATCCCATCGCGGTCACCGGGCGCCGGCCGATGCGATCCGACAGTGCACCGGCGGCGAAGATCGTAACGATCTCCGTCATCGACGCGAGCGCCATGCCCTCGAGCGCGAGGCTGCGCGGACGATGTAGCACTCGCGTCACGTACACCACGAAGAACGTGGTGAAGACGTAGAACACGGCATTCTCTCCCACCTTCACGAGCAGCACGATGAGCACGGACTTCCAATGATCGGCGACGGTGGCCATGATGCTCGATTCGCGTCGGCTCGCGTGGCGCATCGCGTGAGCGCGATAGAGCGGCGACTCCTCGACCCGCGTGCGAATCCAGATGCCGACGGCGATCAATCCGGCAGACGCGATGAACGCGAGCCGCCATCCCCACACGACGAACGCGGCTTCACCCAGCGCTGCGCCAAGAATTCCCAGCGCGCCCGACGAGAGCAGATTGCCCGCCGCGCCGCCGATCATCGGCCAGCCCGCGTAATAGCCGCGACGCTCCGCCGGCAGACTTTCCGTGACGAGCAGCAGCGCGCCGCCAACCTCGCCGCCGACCGCGAGACCCTGAATCAGCCGGAGCACGACGAGCAGCGTCGGCGCGCCGACGCCGATCACGTCGTAGCTCGGAATCAACCCCACGCCGACGGTTGCGAGTCCCATCAGCATGAGACTCCAGACGAGCGCGCGCTTGCGTCCGTACTTGTCGCCGAGTATTCCGAACAGCACGCCGCCCAGCGGCCGCGTGGCGAAGCCGACGGCGTATGTCATGAGCGACAGGAGCACCGCGCTGCGAGGATCGATGCGAGGAAAGAACGCGCGATCGAACACGAGCGCGGCGGCCGACGCGAAGACGAAGAAATCGTACCATTCGATGATCGTGCCGATCGCGCTCGAGACGAGCAGCGTTCGCTTCGTGCCCGCGCCGCTCGCGGGAGGACCTGCGGTCAGCGCATCAGGCGGTTGCGTGCGCGAGTCGATCAACGGTGGCAATGCACTGCTCGATGTCATCGTCCGTCGTGGCCCATGAGGAAACGCTGATGCGCATGGCAACCGTGCCGTGCCAGATAGTCTCGCCCGCCCACATCGTGCCCTCCGACTGCAGCGCCGCGATCACGCGTCGCGTTCGCGCTCCGTCACCGAAGGAGACGAGGACCTGATTGAGCGCGACCTCGTTGTGAACGGCGTAGCCCATGCGCGACAGCTCCTCGGCGAAGCGGCGCGCCTGGCGACAGTTTCGTTCGATCATCTCGGTGATGCCCGAGCGCCCGAGCGCGCGCATCGCGGCCCAGACGTTGACGCCACGCGCGCGCCGAGAGAGCTCCGGTGTGTAGTCGGACGGATTCCGCCGCTCGGACTCGCTCGGCAGGTATTCGGCGTGGACCGACATCGCGGCGCGCAACGCGTTCCCGTCGCGCACGAACGCGATGCCGCTGTCGTACGGCACGTTGAGCCACTTGTGGCCGTCGGTCGCCCAGGAGTCGGCGCGCTCGATCCCTTCGACGAGATGCGCACGCGATGGCGCCACGCGCGCCCAGAGGCCGAAGGCGCCGTCGACGTGCACGTACGCGCCACGCTCGTGCCCCCAGTCGCAGATCTCGGCCACGGGATCGCACGCGCCGGTGTTGACGTTGCCGACCTGTGTGCAGACGATCGCCGGCGTATTGAGTGTTCTTGGAAGTGCGTCCAGACGCATCCGGCCCTGACCGTCGGTCGGAACCTTCACGACGCGCTTGCGCCCGAAGCCGACGACGCCGAGCGCTTTGAGCAGCGTCGGGTGGGCCTCTTCGCTGACGACGACGGTGATCGGCGGCGCGCCGAATAGACCATCCGCTTCGACGTTCCAGCCGGTCTGATCGAGGACGACGTGCCGCGCGGCCGCGAGCGCGGTGACGTGCGCGACCGTCGTTCCCGTCACGAACGCGCCCGCGCACGTCGGTGGAAGTCGAAGCACGTCGAGCAGCCACTTCAGTGCGACTTCCTCGATGAAGGCGGTACCCGGCGTCGCGTTGAACAAGCCGGTGTTCTGATCCCACGACGACGCGAGCCAATCGGCCGCGACGGCGACTGGCAGGGAGCTGCCGATGACGAAGCCGAAGAAGCGCGGACCGGCCATCGCCATCGTGGCAGGCGAGCCGACCGTGTCGAGCATCTCGATCACTGCCTGCGCATCGATCGATTCGTCCTGGAGCGGAACGTCGAACGCGGAGAGCGCCGCGATGGCCTCCGGCGAGGGACCGACGCGACGCGTCCGCAACGACTCGAGGTATCGCTCGCAACGCTCGGCGGTGGTGTCGAGCAGCGTGAAAAGAGAAGTGGCCATGGGTAGCGGCGATGGGTGCACCACTAATCTCTCCGGCCCTTCAAGTATTGGAAGGATGCCGGAACGTTGCCTGGATGGCGACCATCCCTCATGTTCCCATCTGCGTCCCTCCACTCCTTGTTGCCGAACATGCCTCTGCCAACCCGCCGCGCTCGCGCCGTTGCCGTTCTCGCCACGTGCCTGCTCGCCACCGGTCTCGTTGCCGCTCGCTCGACAGCGGTGAGCCCGCCCGCCGCGCCGAGAGTCGGGCACTTCTTCATCCTCATGCTCGAGAACAAGTCGTTCTCGTCGACATTCGGACCGGGGTCTCCGGCGCCGTATCTCGCGGATTCGCTGAGCGCGCGTGGCGCGCTGCTGCGCGAGTACTACGGCATCGGCCATGTGAGCCTCGACAACTACATCGCGCTGGTCAGCGGCCAGGCGCCGAACCGCGCGACGCAGACCGACTGTGCGCGCTTCACCGAATTCGTGCTCACGGAGCCGAAGCTGAACGCGGACGGTCAGGCCATCGGCACGGGCTGCGTCTACCCGACGATGGTGAAGATGATCGGCGATCAGCTCGAGGCCGCGCACCTCACCTGGCGCGGGTACATGGAGGACCTGGGCAACGATTCGACGAAGGAGTCGGCGTCATGCGGGCATCCGACGATCGGCAGCATCGATTCGACGACGAACCGCGAAGCCGGTGACGTCTACGCGACCAAGCACAACCCGTTCTATTACTTCCACACGCTCATCGACAACAAGGCGCGCTGCGCGTCACACGTCGTGAACCTGCGCCAGCTCGAGGCCGATCTGCAATCGGTCTCGCGGACGCCGAACTACGTGTTCATCTCGCCGAATCAGTGCAACGACGGCCACGACACTCCGTGCGTGGACGGCGGACCGGGCGGACTCGCACAGGCAGACAGCTTCCTGAAGAAGTGGGTGCCGCGCATCACGAGCTCGCCGGCGTTCAAGCAGGACGGCTTGCTGCTGATCACGTTCGATGAAGCGAGCGGTCCGCCGGGGCAGGACACGTCGGCGTGCTGCGGCGAGAAGGGGCTGCCGGGGCAGGAGCGTCCGCCGGGTTGGACGGGCCCGGGCGGCGGGAAGGTGGGCGCGGTGATACTGTCGCCGTTCGTGAAGCCCGGCACGGTGTCGAACGTGCCGTACAATCACTACTCCACGCTGCGCTGGGTCGAGGACAACTTCCGATTGAAGCCGCTGGGTTACGCGAAGGCGAAGTTGGAGACGTTCGGGGCGGATGTGTTCGGGCGTTGATTGGCTGGAAGAAAGACCAGACTGCAATTGCGAGGGGAAAACCGGCACAGAGGGGAACCGCCGACGGGAATGAACGGGACTGCCGGCCGCATCGAGTCCGGATCGCCCGGTTGCCGTCCCCGCGAATGAAAGCTCGAACCGTCGGTCACGAATGACGCGAAGCTGGCGAATGAACTACCCATCCACTCGATTCGCCGGAGAGATGCGTCGCGATGTGGAAGCTGCCCAGGTCGCATGAGGCTCCTGAGCGGGTTTCAAACGTCCTCCAGCGGTTGCAGTGTCGTTTCAAGCACGGACAAAAGAAAGTGCCGCGAGTCACTCGACTCGCGGCACTTTTCACTTCTGTGAGAGATCTTTAATGCGTCGCGTTGGCCAGATCCTTCACCGACTGCTCGAGCCACCGCACGCGGTTCGGATCGGACGAGGCGCCGACGTAGCCATGCACCTGGCCGGCGAGCTTGCTCAGCGCGTCCTTCCGCGCGCTGCCCGATGCACTCTCGGCGCTCGACAGGGCGCTGCGCACCGACGCCACCTGGTCGGCTGACAACCCGTGCCAGCGCTCGAGCTGGTCCGTGTACGCCTTCGACAGCGCGAACGTCGCCGGCCACACGAACTTCGGCTGATCCTGCACGTTCTCGAACGTCATCTGCACCGACTTCGCTGCATCGATCTCGTTCTGTGAGATGGCGCCGCTCGGCGTGAGCTCGAAGATGTCGAGACCGCGCTGCATCTCGGAGCCGACGATCTTGCCGTTGTACCAGTACGCCGACCAGTAGCCGCCGCCCTTCAGGGTCGTGCTGTCGTTCGGGCCGCGGTCGAAGTACGCGATCTCGTGCGGATGCGCCGGATCCGTCCACTCGAAGATCGAGATGCCGCCCTGATACCACGCCTGCACCATGATCGTGCGGCCGGGAATCGGAATGAGCGATCCGTTGTGCGCGACGCAGTTCTCGAAGTTCGTCTGCGCCGCCGGCATCTTGTAATAGTTCTGGAATACCATCTGGCCGTTCACGATCTTGAAGATCGCGTCAGCGCCCCAGTTCTTCGGATCCTGCGCGCGGCAATACGGCGCGCTGCCGCCGCCCCACTCGTCCGAGAACAGCACCATCGACCCGTCGTTGCTGAACGTGGCCGAGTGCCAGAAGGAGAAGTTGGTGTCGGCGACCTGCGCGATGCGGCGCGGATGCGCGGCGTCGTGAATGTCGAGCAGCAGGCCCATGCCGGCGCACGCACCGCCCGCGAGACCGACGGCCGGATAGACCGTGATGTCGTGGCACTGCGTCAGCGTACCGCGCGGCGGCTGCAGGTAGGTGCGCGGGACACCGAAATGGCGCGAGAGCGAGTCGGCGGCGCGGTTCCATGCAACCGTATCCGCATGCGACGACGCTTCGGTCGGCATCGGGATCTGCGCCATCGCCTGATTGTAGTTGTACTGCGCGGAGTCGGCAGCCGTCGCGTTTGCGGGGAGGCCACGTCCGCCGCGACCGCCGCGTCCGCCCGCGGCGCCACCGCGACCACCGCGGCCGCCGGCATTGGCTGCGTCGGCGGGCGATGCGCCGTGCTGCCCGGGCGACTTGAGGCCGTTCGGATGCGCGTCGTCGGCGAAGATGCGCGGCGAGCTCACGATCGCCGCCTGTTCAGGATGCGCGAGCGGCACCTTGATGACTTCGATGCGGAACAAGGCGGTGTTCGGAGCGTCCGGATCTGCAACGCAACCGGGCAGCTCGGCGGACGGCCGCACCTGCGACGTGCCCGAGATGTACACGTAGACGTTGTTCGGATCGTTCGGATCGTGCACCACGGTGTGCGTGTGCGAGCCGCGGCACGTCTGCACGTTCGCGAGATACTTGGGGTGCGCGATGTCGCTGATGTCGAAGATGCGCAGGCCGCGGATGCGCTCGCGGCTCACCGCTTCACGCGGTGCGTTGGAGCCGCAGTCGAGCCGCGCCGTCGGCGCTTCGGCCGACACGAACAACAGGTTGTTGTAGACCGAGACGTCGCTCTGCGAGGCGGGGCAGAGGGTCGCGTCGCGAAGCTGCGGGTGCGACGGATCGGAGATGTCCCAGATCTGGAAGCCGTTGTAGTTACCCTGAATGACGTCCGTGCCGTGGAACGCGAGGTCGGAGTTGGTGATGCCGGCGAAGCCCTGCGGCGCGGGCGTGTGCGAGACCATCTTCAGGTTCCAGATCGCTTCACCCGCGTCCTGGAGTCCCGCCTTGAGCCCGACACGCATGTCCGGCTGCGGTGCGGTGATGAGCGGCTTCGACAGATCGGGTCCAGTCGAGCCGGCTTGTGAGACCGACGCCGACGACGCGCCGCCAGAGGCACAGCCGGCCAACGCGATCGATGCCAGGAGCGACAGGCTCGAGCCTGTCATCAGGAGTCCGCGTGCGCGCGGCCGCTCCTCGGGACGTGTACGTGTGTGATTCGGTGACATTTCCAGGGAGTGAGCAGAGTGGTGGAGGTGGAACGCGTGACCGGCATCGGTCGTGGAGCTCAGAGGCCACCTCCGGGCGCTGGCGGAAGCGCGTCGAGCATTTCCTGCATGCGGTTGATCTCGGTGGTCTGATCGACCTGCACGTCGTTCGCGAACTTGAACACGATCTCGTCCTGCGCGGCGCCGTCGGTTCCGAACAGCTTCTCGACCATCGCGATCGCGCCGTGGTGGTGCTGCATCATGAAGCTCAGAAAGAGCCGGTCGAACTCCACGCCGCGCGCCTCGTCGAGCCGCTTCATCTGCGCGTCGGTGAGCATGCCGGGCATCATCACGTACTGGCTTCCATGATCCATCCCTTCCATGCCGGGCATGCCGGCCATGTCGTCCATCTTCATTCCTTTCGGATCCGCCACGGGAACGCGCTGATTCCGCTCGGCCAGCCATTGCTGCATCAGGCCGATCTCCGCGGTCTGCGCGGTCATGATGCGTCCGCAGAAGATCTGAAGCGACGGGCTCGCGTCGTGGGACTTGCACCACCCGGCCATCTTCACGGCTTGCGCGTGATGGCCGATCATCCCGGACATGAACTCGATGTCCGCGGTCGTGTACGGACGACGAATGCTGTCCTGGCGCGCCTGCGCGATGCCGCTCGGGCTCGCCCGAAAGGCCGCCTGGCCCGCCTGTTGTTGGGCGAGCACCGAATGAGCTGCTGTCGAGAGTCCCGCCGCGGCGAACGTGCAGACGACGGCGGCCCGGAGTCGTGAAGCGGGCATGTGTCCTTGGCCTCCTATTTCGTGGACCTCAGACGTCGAAATTACGGTTGGGACAGATAGAGGGATAGTGCTAAAGAACTACGGCTCGGCGCGGTGCGACCGTTGAGCGTCACCCACCCTCGTATTTGCCATCGACGCGAGCATCGCGACGAGAAACACCACGGCCGTTCCGAGTGCCCACGCGGCGACCGTCCCATGGCTCGCATCGTACGCCTGCCACGCGATCACGCCGCTGCCCGCGGCCAGCACGCCGAAGATCGCCTGATGCAGCCCGGCATACACCAGCCGAGCGGCCCGCACGACGTCGGGAACGCGAATCTCGAGGTCGCCGCGATTCGTTCGCGACAGCGTATTCTGGAGCTCGCCTGGCAGTGCAACGGCCGCCACGGCCATGTCCTTCAGCGTAGCGCGAACGAGCGCTCCCCAATCGCGGCCGGAGCCGAACACCATGTCCATCAGGTACGGTCGAATGACCGTCATGGGATTCCACGACGGGTCGAGCTCGGTGCAGAGACCCATCAGGAGCAACAGCGTCCGCTCGAGCAGCACCCAGTTGCGCGGCACCTGAAACGTGGCCGTGAGCTGCCGGAACGAGACGTCGAGCCGGCGCAGATCGGCTATCGCCTCGAGCTTCGAGGCGACATCGAGCCGCACGTCGCCGAGCGCCATTGATCCGTCCGCGGCCTGGTCGAGAAACTTCCGCTGCATGTACGCGATCACGCGCTCGGCCACGTCGCCCGTACCGGCATCGCGCGCGATGAAGCCCATCTTTTGGATGGCGGCGGTGATCTTCTGCCGATCACGACGGATCACGCCCTCGAGAAACTCGAGGATGCCCTCCTTCATGTGCGGCTCGAGAATGCCCACCGCGCCGAAGTCGACGAAGACGATGGCGCCCGCGTCGTCCACGAGGATGTTCCCCGGATGCGGATCGGCGTGGTACATGCCATCCACGAAGATCATGCGGCAGTACGCGCCGACGATGCGCTCGGCGAGTTGTCGCCGCGAGAAATGCCGGGCTTCGAGCGCGACGAAGTCGGTGATCTTCGTCCCGTCGATGAACTCCGTCGTGAGCACGCATTTCGTGGAGCGCTCGGGCACGACGACCGGCAATCGCACCGTCGGATCCGCCGCGAAGTGTCGCGCGATCGTTTCGATGTTGCTCGCCTCGTTCGTGAAATCGAGCTCCTCGCCGATCATCTGGCTGATCTCGGGATGATAGGACTCGAGGCCGCGCACGCCGGTGAACCACTGCACGATCCGAAGAATGCGCTTGATCACCGCGAGATCGAGCCGCGCGATCTGCTCGATGTCGGCGTGCTGCGCTTTCACGGCGACGCGGCGGCCGTCCGCGAGGGTGGCCAGGTGCACCTGAGCCAGAGACGCCGTCGCGATAGGCTCGCGCTCGAACGTGGCGAAGAGCTCGTCGGGTGACGCACTCAGCTCCGATCGGATGCGCGCGGCGATATCCTCGTACGGACGCGGCGGCAGGCGATCCTGAAGACCCGAGAGCTCGTGGCGGAAATCCTCGGGCAGAAAGTTGCTCAGAATGCTGATGAGCTGCCCGACTTTGATGAACAACCCGCCCGCGCGCACGATCGCGCGCTGGATGCGGCGCGCGTTGCGTCGATGCGCGCGGGCGAGCTGCGACTCGTAGCGCTCCCGCGAGATGAAGAGTTTCCGAGAGCGGAGCCAGAGATAGCTCGCGAGCACGCGCGCCGTCGTGGCATAGACGCGGATGAGACGCACGCGGTGCCGAGCCGTTACGTGGTGCTGCGCGACGCGAGCGCGGGTGCCGGCGCGGCCGTGATCGTCGGCGCGCTCACGCCGCCGAGCATCTCGACCGCCATGTGGTAGATGCGGGCGCGGAGCTGTTCGCGCTCGCTCGCGTGCGTGATGTAGCGCGCGAAGATCTCCACGCCGCCCGCGGTTGGCTTCAGATGGATCGACGGCTCGGCGGTGACCGTCGCGATCTGCGGCGCACGCCGCGCGGCACGCCACTCGGCCTCGGCGGCGCGCGCACTGTCGCTCGTCGCCTCCTCGAGCATGGTGCGAATCGCGTCGACGATGCGATGCGGATCGCGGCCGTCGGGCACGACGACGCGGACTTCGTCCCAGAGCCACCGGCCGGACGTCGAGAAGTTGAAGAAGTGTCCTTCGATCGCGAACCCGTTCGTGAAGGTGACGCGCCGGCCGGTCGGATGACCGGACTCGCTCCAGCCGCCCGTCTCGAGCAGCACGGTGTAGAACATGCCGAGCTCCACGACCTCGCCGGTGACGCCGTTGATCTCGACGAGATCGCCGATGCGGATGCCGTTCTTGCCCATGAGCACGAACCATCCGATGAACCCGACGATGAAATCCTTGAGCGCGACCGTCAGGCCCGCGCCCGCGAGCCCGAGGAACGTGCCGAGGTTGTTCGGCGGGCCGAAGACCACGAGCAGGATGAGCAGCACCGCGATGACTTGCAGCGAGACGCGGCTGACCATGTAGAGCGTCTGCGTGCGACGACGATCCATCTTCGAGCCGCCGATGAGATGCTCGATCCAGCGTGCGACGAGGAGCGCGACGAGCGCGATGCTGAGAATCGCCGCCAAGCCGCGGAGCGCGCGGTTGATCATCACGCGCTCCTGCGCGACGAGCACGTTTGCCCAGCCGGCGTAGATGTCGGACAGACGATGCTGGTTGTCGACGCGCTGGTCGAGCGTGGCGCGCGACTTCTCATCCTGCGCGCGCCGTTGGGTGGCCGCGAGCAGCGCCGCGGATGAATCGTGGCTCAGCAGCGCATTCGATGAATCACGCAGGCGGGCGGCGGCGCGTGCCTCGAGACGATCGTGTCGCGTCTTGAACACCCCGGCGAGCGAATCGGCCGACGCCTGCGCGTCGCGAATGAGCTGCTCTTTGGCATATACCGTTCGCAGCGCGCCGACATGATTGATCAGCCCATGCGTCACGGCCGCGGGCGTCACGTTGACGCGGACGCTGTCCGAGCTCTTGGACGCTGCGTCGTGCTCGGCGATCATCGCCTGCATGCGTCCCTGGGGATCGCCGCCGGCGCGCCGGAGATCGGCGCGTGCGTCGTCGACCTCGTCCTGGTCGAGCGCCACGTGTGCCTTCGCGAGATTCAGCCGGTCGGTGAGCGACGGCGTATCGACCGGCTTCGCCTTCGCGACCGCGGCCGTGAGCTCCGCGACCTGCTGCTGATCCGCGCCGAGCGCCTCGAGTGCCTGTTGAAGCTGTGCCTCGAGCTCCTTCGCTTGGGGCGAGAGCGTGACGGTGCGGTTCGTCGCCACGCGGACGGCCTGCGCGAACGCGAGATCCATCTCCTGATCGGCGAGTCCCAGTGCATCTTCGGCGAATCTCCGCTCGTCGGGCGTCGTCGGCATGCGCACGAGCTGCTCGGCCGTGGTGAGCGAGCCCTGGTCGACCACGATGCTGCGGTCCGTCGGCGATCGACGGACGGCGTTGGCGGTCGGCGGTGCGAGTTGCTGCCCGGTTCGGTAGATACCGACGCCCACGGCGAGGAGCAGGGCAACGATCAAGACGATGGGACCGTTTTGCTTGAGCGTCATCGGTTGAACTCTGGAGTGGTGCATGCCGCGGCGCAACGAGGCGTGTCTCTCATCCGACGGCAGAGAAAGGCCGCCTAGCCGTTCGACGTTCCGCGCGTTACCCTCGACAGGACTCGCTCTGGAGGGTTCGTATGTCAGCCCTGATCATCGCTGGTGCGCTGGTCGCCGCGTACGTGATCTCGAGCCTTCGCGTCCTCGCGCAGTACGAGCGCGGCGTCACGTTCTTTCTCGGTCGCTATCGCGGCACGCAGGGTCCGGGGCTGGTCTTCATCCCCACGCTGCTCTCGCGCATGAAGCGCGTCTCGATGCGCGTCGTCGTCCTCGACGTTCCGCCGCAGGACGTCATCACGCGCGACAACGTCTCGGTGAAAGTGAACGCCGTGCTCTACTTCCGGGTGATGGAGCCGTCGCTCGCCGTGATCGAGGTGCAGAATTATCTCCACGCCACGTCGCAGCTCGCGCAGACCACGCTCCTCTCGGTGCTCGGCCAGCTCGAGCTCGACGAGCTGCTCGCCGATCGCCGGAAGGTGAACGATACCCTCAAGCAGATCATCGACGAGCGCACGGACTTCTGGGGCATCGAGGTCTCGGCGGTCGAGATCAAGGACGTCGTGCTTCCGGAGAAGATGCGTCGCGCGATCGCCCGGCAGGCGGAAGCCGAGCGCGAACGCCGCGCCAAGGTGATCTCCGCGCAGGGCGAGCTGCAGGCGTCGGGGACGCTCGCCGAAGCCGCGCGCATTCTTCAGATGCAGCCGGCGTCGATACAACTTCGGTATTTACAAACTGTGACGGAGATCGCCTCGGAGAACAACTCGACGACGATCTTCCCGCTACCCATCGATCTGCTCACGCCCTTCATGACCCGGGCCGCGGAGGCATTGCCGAGCGTGTCCGCCGCCGAGGCGGTGTTGCCGTCGCAGGCGGCGCCGCGGAGTCTGCGCGAGCCGGCGGCCGCCTCGACGACGCTTGCCGACGTCGGCGATTTCGAGGCGGACCTCGCGCCGGGCGCGTAACGGCCGGGGCTGGTAGTTTATCTGGCGCGCACCGAACCGCCGTGGCTGTGGCTGCCGGCGGCGCGTGAAGCGACCTCACACTACCTCTGGAGCATTCATGAACCGACCGATCGCGCTGTGCCTGACCAGTTTCATCACGCTGGCGGCGGCCTGCAGCAAGGACGCCGGGAGCTCGAAGACCGCGGCGGCCGACACCACGAAGGCGGCACCGGTGGCGTCGGACACCACGAAGGCCCCGCCGGCTGCCATGCCGACCGTCACGATCATCTCACCGGCCGAGAACGACTCGACGGGCAGCGACGTACAGGTCGTGCTGTCGCACTCGAACGTCAGCATCGCCAAGGCCGACAGCAAGCGCGTCGAAGGGACGGGACATTTCCATCTCTTCCTCGACACGATCCCGGCGATGGACACCATGCCGATCCCGCCGACGAGCAAGCAGATCGTGCACATCGGCACGGGCGATTCGACCTTCACGTTCAAGGGCCTCAAGTCGGGCCCGCACACGATCATCGCGGTGCTGGGCTACGGCAACCACGTCGCGATGAATCCCGAGACGACGGACACCGTGCACTTCGTCGTCAAGAGCGGCGCGGCGACGAAGAAGTAACGCGAGTAACGTCTGAGAGCCGTGGCTGCGAGCTAGCGGCTCTTACCCCCTCCGCCCGCGCCGTCAACGTGCAGCACCGTCATCATCCCGGCGCCGAGGTGTTCGGCGATGTGACAATGGAGCATCCAATCGCCCGGGTTCGACGCGTCGATCAACAGATCGACCGTCGAGCCCACCGGGATGATCGCGGTGTCCTTCCACACGAGATTCTTCGTCGGTACGCCGTCGCGCGACACGACGAGCATGCGCTGGCCGTGGAGATGGATCGGATGCTGCATCGGATGAAATGACTTCGGGTCGTTAAAGATCCTGAGCTTCACGACTGACCCCTGCTGGGCGTGCCAGTCGATGTCCATGTTCTCCTTCCCATGCTCGTCGCGCAGGATCCAGCGCACCTGCTTCGACGTCGAGAGCCAGTTCATGTCCGGCATCCCGTCGACCCACTCGACGGGCGCGTAGTAGGCCGTGTCGACATTCATGAACTGCACGGTGGCGAGCGGCAGCGCGTTCGTCGCGACCGTCAGCGTCAAGGTCTTGTCGGGTGGCTTGTCGAAGAACGGACGGAACCGCTCGATGTCGCGCGCCACGGCATCGTTCGAGCGCAGCGTCGCGAACTGCTTCGCGTAATCGGGCGCGGCCGGCGTCGCGTCGACGGTCACGGCGCCGAGCGTGTCGACTTCGGGTGAGAACTCGCCGGCGTAGTGGTTGATTGCCTGGATCGCGTTGACGACGGCGTACTTTCCAGAGCTCTCAAAGCGGACGTCGACCACGTAGCGCTCCGCGGGCGCGAGCACCACGCTCGGCACGCGCTCCTCTCGCTCGAAGCGGCTGACATCGCCGGCGACGACTTTGGTCGGAGCGCCGCCAAATGAGAGATTGTACGTGCGCGAGCTCGAGACGTTGGTGATGAAGAAGCGAACGACCTCGCCTCTCTTCGCGCGCAGCGTGTACCGCGGCTCGCCGTTGACGGTGAGCACGTTGCCGACGCGTCCCATCAGCGCGAAATCGGGCGCTTCTTTGCCGAACGGGATGAGCGTGTCGGCATTGATGAGCAGATCGTCGAGCACGAGCATCTGCTCGCGATTCGCGGGGGCGTAATAGTCGTGCTCCGGCGAATCCACCAACACGTTCCCGTAGAGGCCCATGGCCTGCTCGATGTCCTCGCGCACGTGCGGGTGGTACCAGTAGATGCCCGCGTCGGGGAAGTGCACCGTGTAGACGAAGTCGCCGCCCGCGCGCACGGAGTCCTGGGTCAATCCCGGCACGCCGTCGAAGCGATTGTCGAGACGCACGCCGTGCCAGTGGACGGTGCTCGGCAGATCGATGCGGTTGTGGAAGCGCACGGTGATGGTGGCGTTCTGCGGTACGCGAATGAGCGGCCCCGGCACCTGGCCGTTGAACGCGTACATCACGAAGGTGTGTCCCTTGATCGTGCGGCGAACGAGCTGCGCCGTGAGGTCGAGCGTGTCGCCATTCTTCAGTCGTGTGATGCGCGACGTGGTCGCGAGTGGCAGCCGCTTGGGATCGACACCACTTCCCGGAAGGAATGATGTCACCGGCGGCGTGAGTCCGACGAGGCCGGGAATCATCGGCATGCCTTTCGGCATTGGCACCGGCATGGGCATGTCGTGAGGCATGTCCATGGACATCGTGTCGTGCGCGGCCGCCTTCGATTTTGTCTTCTTCGAAGAATCCGATTTCGCGGCGGGCATGCGCATGCCTGGCATGCCGCCCATCGAGTCGGGCTTCGTCGGAGGGCGCTTGGGCTTCTGCTGCGCGGACGCGAGCGATGAACAGGCGAGTAGGAGGCCGGCCGCCATCCGGAGAACGACGCCACCAGCGAACACGCGAATGTCGCGAATGGACGCGAATCGTTCCGTTGACGGGACGACTCCTTGCGCGCGCGTCCCGGTCATTGGAAACCGCTCGTGGCGTGTACGTGTTCTCATCGACTCCGCGAGGAACAATTCGCGCGTATCCGCGTCAATGTGCGTCATTCGCGCTCAA
>Ga0070679_100000984_pt1 | contig 24839 bp, 24 predicted proteins | sample KBSC63BmetaG_FD_65652 | JGI IMG/M metagenome (GOLD analysis project Ga0070679, IMG submission 65652) | Corn rhizosphere microbial communities from Kellogg Biological Station, Michigan, USA - KBS C6-3B metaG | ecosystem: Host-associated > Plants > Roots > Rhizosphere | place: USA: Michigan... | reverse complement strand
AGAAGGTGGTGTGAACCTTCTCGAGCTCGATGGGGGTGTTGTCGTCGAAGAAATAGGCGGTGTCGGACTCGAGGTGGGCCCGTTGGAGTCCCTGATCGGTAAGATTGAACCTCGCGTTGTACATCACCTGGTCGGCGGAGTCCGCGAGGGCAGAATGGCCCGCGACAGGCGGCTGTTTCTTCGTGGTGCACGCGCTCGCGAGGAGGATGGCGATTACGCCGACAATCAGAGGCTTCATCAAACGACGCCCGCGCGCATCAGGTCGTGAAGGTGTATCACGCCAACGACGCGATTCTGTCCGTCGAGCACCGGCATCGCGATGATGCCGTGTGTCTCCATCCGATAGACAACCGCACTTCCGAGCTCATCGGCGCTCGCAACTTTGGGTTTCTTGTTCATGACCGTTGCGACGGAAATCGGAAACACGTTCTCCTCCTTCTCCATGAGGCGTGAAAGATCTCCCGTGGTGATGACGCCGGCGACCGCGCCATCCTTGCCGGTGATCACCGCGATTCCACGCCGCTCCGCGAGCTGGACCACCGCTTCGCGCATCGTCGCCGACTGAGGCAGCACTGGGAGATCGTCCGTTATCATCACATCCGACACCCTGGTGAGCAGGCGCTTTCCGATCGAGCCGCCGGGATGAAGCCGCGCGAAATCGTCGGCATCGAATCCCTTCTCCTCGAGCAGCGCGATCGCGAGAGCGTCGCCGAGCGCGAGGGCGACGGTCGTGCTCGTCGTGGGAGCGAGGTCGTGCGGACACGCCTCTTCCTTCACCCACCCGTCGAGAGCAACGTCGCTGTGACGCGCCAAAGTTGATTTTGAGTTGCCCGTAAGAGCTATAGTGGATACACCGAGACGCTTCAAATGGTCGAGCAGGCCAAGCAGCTCCGCCGATTCCCCGCTCTTCGAGATCAGGATCGCGACGTCGGATTCACCGACGATGCCAAGATCGCCGTGGACGCTGTCAGCGGGATGCAGAAACGTCGCGGGCGTTCCGGTGGAAGTGAGCGTCGCGGCTATCTTGCGCCCAACAAGACCGGACTTCCCGACACCGGAAACGATCACGCGGCCTTCAGACCTCGCAATGCACTCGACGGCGCGCGCAAACTCGTCGCCGATGCGACGCTCCGCCTCGCCGAGCGCTTCGGTTTCCAGTCGTAGAACACGACGCCCGCGCTCGACTATTTCCTGGCGAGTCATCGGTTGATGCGATCCCAGATGTCGATTGCCCGATCCATCAATCCCGCCATCTCGGAGAGCGGGATCATATTCGGCCCATCACTCGGGGCACAGTCGGGATCGGGATGCGTCTCGAGAAAAAGTCCTTGAGCGCCGGCAGCGATTGCCGACAGCGCGAGAATCGGGACGTATTCGCGGGCACCGCCGCTCGCACCGTCGGGACCCTGCCCAGGCTTCTGAACACTGTGCGTCGCGTCGAATATCACCGGAGTGCCGCACGCCTCACGAAGGCGGGTAAAGGAGCGCATGTCGACAACCAGATCGCCATAGCCGAAGAACGTGCCGCGCTCGGTCACCGCGATGTCGCGTGAACGACCAGTCGAGTCTCCTCCACCGCGAATCTTCTGAACCGCCCCGCGCATCCCCTCGGGCTGAAGCCACTGGCCTTTCTTGACGTTGACGGGCTTCCCCGTCGCGCCAGCGGCTTCGAGGAGATCGGTCTGCCGGCAGAGAAATGCGGGGATCTGCAGGACGTCGACGACCTGCGCCGCTGGCGCGCACTGATCCGGCGCGTGGACGTCGGTGAGGACGGGCAACCCTGTCGCCTTTCGCACGCGGTCCAGCGCCGCGAGTCCCGCGTCCAATCCGGGACCGCGCGCTGCGTTACGATTGGAGCGGTTGGCCTTGTCGAAGCTGGCCTTGTAGATGATGCCGCCCGGCACCTTCTCCGCGATTCTCGCCAAGGTCTCGGCCACGCGCAGGTTGAGCTCGTCGCTCTCGAGCACGCATGGGCCGGCGATCAGGAAAAGCTTGTCCGCTGGAAAGAGTTCCACTGCGCTATTCAGTCGATTCTATCGATGCGCGCTTGCGGCTACCTCGCGCCGGCGACTTCGCCTGCATGGCAGCGGCGATGAAGCTCGCAAAGAGAGGATGTGGACGCGTCGGGCGAGACTGGAGCTCGGGGTGGAACTGGCACCCGATGTACCACGGGTGGGTCTGGAGCTCGACGATCTCGACGAGCGAGCCATCGGGCGAGAGGCCACTCAGGTTGAGACCATGCTCGACAAACTGGTCGCGGTATTTGTTGTTGACTTCATAACGGTGGCGGTGACGCTCACTCACCTGCGGCTCGCCATAGATGGCGGCGGCCTGCGTGCCGGCGCCCAGTCTGCACGGGTAGGCGCCGAGCCGCATCGTCCCGCCCATGTCGGTCACGTGTTGCTGGCCTTCCATGAGCGAGATCACGGCGTTGTCGCACTCAGGAGCGAACTCGCTGGAATGACTGTCGGACAATCCCATGACGTTGCGAGCAAACTCGATGATCGCCGTCTGCATTCCGAGACAGATCCCGAAGAAGGGCACACCGGCTTCGCGCGCGAAGCGAATCGACTCGAGCATGCCCTCGACGCCGCGCACTCCAAATCCGCCCGGCACGAGAACGCCGTGAAACTCGCCGAGCAGCTCGCGGGTTTTCTCGCGGCTGGTGAACAGATCGCTCGCCAGCCAGGAGATTTCCACGCCGACATCGTTGGCGATTCCACCGTGGATCAACGCTTCCTGGACGCTCTTGTAGCTATCGATGAGTCCGGTGTATTTGCCGATGACGGCGATCTTCACCTTGCCGTGCGGGTGCTGGATGCGATCGACCATCTGACGCCACTTGGTCAGATCGGGCGCCCGTCTTCCGAGCAGACCCAGCTTGTGCATGACGCGCTCGTCCAGTCCCTGCTCGTGAAAGAGCAACGGAATCTGGTAGATCGTCGGGACGTCCCTGCTCTCGATGACCGCGCCGAACTCCACGTTGCAGAAGAGCGCGATCTTTCGCTTGACCTCTTCGGAAAGGGCGCGCTCGGTTCTGCAGATCAAAATGTCGGGCTGGATTCCTATCTCCATCAGCTCCCGAACGGAGTGCTGCGTCGGCTTCGTCTTCACTTCGCCGGCGGCGGCGATGTACGGCACCAGTGTCAGGTGGATGAAAATCGCATTCTCCCGCCCGATCTCGTGCCTGAACTGACGGATAGCCTCGAGGAATGGCAGTGACTCGATGTCACCAACGGTGCCGCCGATCTCGACGATCACCACATCGCTTTCGGGAGCGAGTCTCTTCATCGCGCCCTTGATCTCGTCGGTGACGTGCGGAATCACCTGCACCGTCGAGCCGAGATATTCGCCCCGGCGCTCCTTGGTGATGACGCTGAGGTAGATGCGACCGGTGGTAATGTTGTTCGCCTGCGCGAGCGAACGATCGATGAACCTCTCGTAGTGTCCGAGATCCAAATCGGTCTCCGCGCCATCGTCCGTCACGAAGACCTCTCCGTGCTGGAATGGCGACATCGTTCCCGGATCAACGTTCAGGTACGGGTCGAACTTCATTATGGTCACCCGCATGCCTCGCTCGACGAGGAGTCGTCCGAGAGATGCGGCCGCTATTCCCTTCCCGAGCGACGAAACCACTCCGCCCGTGACGAAGATGTAGCGCGTCTGTTGGCTGGAACTAACCGGCATTTTGAACCGCTCCCTTCATAAAGGCGTCCCAGCGCGCATTGGCGCGCTCAAGGTCTTCTTCAGTATCGATCCCGCTTGCTGGCGCTTCGTTCGTCACGGCAACCCCAATCGGCAGACCGGCTGCGAGAGGACGAAGCTGTTCGAGGCGCTCGATCTCTTCCAACGGATGAGGCGGAAGCGACACCCATTTGGTCAACGCTTCCCGCGAGTAAGCATACACTCCAATGTGCTGCAAAGTACGCTCGGCCAGCCTTCCCGCGTCGGCCGCATCGCGCAGGAATGGGATCGGAGCGCGCGAGAAGTACATCGCGCGACCGTCGTCGCCGACCACGACTTTGACCAGGCTTGGCGTGTCGAGGATTTCCCTACTCGCTCGCGAGGCAGCCGTCCCGAGCGGGAATCGCCCTTTGGCCACTATCTCGGCCGCTCCGCGGACCGCGCCCTTGCCTATGAATGGCTCGTCACCCTGGACGTTCACTATGGTGTCGAAGCCCCGGAATCGCGCTTGAGAGGCGACCTCAGCCACGCGCTCAGTGCCAGAGCTGTGCTCGGTACTGGTCATGACGCAATCGGCTCCGGCGTCCCGAACAGCAGAAGCGACCGTTTCGTCGTCGGTGGCGACGACAACGCTATCGGCGACGTTCATTTGTGAGATTCTTTGCCAGACCCGGACGATGAGGGGAAGTCCGGAGAGGAGTCGGAGGGGTTTTCGGGGGAGCCGCATGGCGCCAAGGCGCGCCGGAATCACCACAAGCGTTCCCATCACCCACTCATTTTTGCGCGACACAAGGCAAAAGTCACGCTCAGGAATATACCCAGCAGGACACCCCTGAGCAAACTTTTTTCGGCCTTAGAGGGGTAGAGAAATTCCTATGGAGAAGTCCGAGCGCCGCGAGAAGGGAGAGCGATTGCTCGCCGGATCGATGGTGTAATCAGCGCGGAAGAAGCTGACGCCGACCCCGACGCCGAGGTTCTGGATAAGGGCCGGAAGGGTTCCTTCACCGGCGTTTCCGGCAGCGTAGCGGAGGTCGATAAACGGATTCCCCAGGTATGGCAGAGAGACCTTGTCGATCGGTACGTTGTAGTCGGCCTGTAGGTAAAGCAGCCGATCTCCGCCGATGGCCAGGAGGTTCACGGTCGCCAGCGTTCCGGAACCGCCGAGGTAGGCAAATCTCTGTGGGGGCGCGGCGTCGCTTCCCGTCCATACCGCGTGTCCGAGAAACGAGAAGGTCTGCGTCCCGAACGTTGGGAATAACGCCTTAGCGTGCACCGTGACCTGGGTGAACTTTTGCCCAACGGCGCGACACGCGGCATCCGTCAGGAATCCAGAGCAATCGGCCACCAGAGAAGAGCTGAGCGCGTGCTCTACGCCTACGTCCAGCTTTGCGTCTACTCCGCCGCTAACCAGTTCCATCCCGGTGCCCCCGAGAATCGATCCTATCTTCCCCTTTTCCACTCTCGGGTTGGGGCGACGCATCTTGAGGTCCCCCTTTCTACCGAAAAAGCTCCACGGAGACTTGAGCGGAGCAATCGATCCCGTGGACCAGTCACGCTCGATGTTGCCGCCGATAAACGGCGTAAGGGTGAGTGTGTTTGTCGCGATGCGACGAGTGAAGCGCGCCGCACCCCGATCGCCGCGATAGTAGTTCCGCGCGTCACTGCCAACGCCTATCGCCGCAACCGAGTTGGCAAAATCAGAGTGAATCCATGAATCGTTGGTGTAAGTCCCGCGACCTGCGGTCAATTTGAGCTCGTTGTTGTCGCCAGGTCTAAGGTAGGCTTCGAGAGAAGGATCCCACTTGCCGAGATTGGACCGGTAAGTCACAAGCGCATCAGCCTGAAGCACCTCATCGCCCACATTGAGCTGCGGCCCCCACGGGAGCGCGACACCATTCACGCGATCGTACGACGGAATCCTGAGTCCGACGCCAAGCGGCAGCGATATCGGTGACTCGTGGTAATCGGAGTATGACGTGTCCGGCGCGCTCGAGGTCGAATCCTGTCCTCGCAGGACGGTAATAGGCGCAGCGAGGGCGAGAAGGAGGAGAAATGACTTCATGTCGTTAGGCTGAGAAAGTTTCGCAGAATCTCCTTCCCATTCTGCGTGAGGATGGATTCGGGGTGAAACTGCACACCCCATACCGGGTGCGTGCGGTGGCGCACAGCGTGGATTTCGGTCGAATCGTCGGTTGCACGGGCTGTTACTTCCAGTTCATCCGGAAGCGATGCCGTCTCAACGACGAGCGAATGATAGCGCATCACTTCCAGCGGGTTGGGCAGGTTCGCGAATATGCCCTTCCCATCGTGTGAAACGCGCGAAGTCTTCCCGTGCATCAATGTGCGGGCGCGAACGACTTTTCCGCCGTACGCCTCCCCGATCGCCTGGTGACCCAGACAGACACCCAGAATCGGAACAGTGCTCCCCCACCGCCTAATTGCCGCCACCGAAATCCCGGCCTCTGACGGAGTGCACGGCCCGGGAGAGATCACAAGACGAGTCACGCCCATCGTTCCGATGTCGTCGACAGAGATCTCGTCGTTGCGCTTCACCACCGGATATTGTCCGAGCTCGCCGAGGTACTGAACGAGGTTATAGGTGAAGGAGTCGTAGTTGTCGAGAACGAGGAGCATGGGGTCGCTGGATTCAGGCTCGGGGGTGAAATTGCTTGTGAACACTGCGCAAGTATTCCCGATCAATATGCGTATAGATCTGGGTGGTTGAGATGTCGACGTGGCCGAGCATCTCCTGCACAGCACGGAGATCCGCCCCGCCCTCGAGCAAGTGCGTGGCAAATGAATGCCGCAGCGTATGCGGAGAAACCGGCTTGGTGATGCCAGATTGCTGCACGTACTTGCGGAGGATCTTCCACGCGCCCATCCGGGACAGCGGCTTCCCGCGCGCATTCAGGAAGAGAACGCCTTTCCCTTCCCCTTTTTCCAGCTTTGGCCGGAGCTCCCGGAGATAGATCGCCGTCGCGCCGATCGCTTTCCGGCCAATGGGAACGAGGCGCTCCTTCGCTCCCTTTCCGAAGACGCGTATCAGGTGATCCTGGAGCATCACATCGCGCACGCTGAGCGTGATCCATTCCGAGACGCGAAGTCCAGCGCCGTAGGCGAGCTCGAGCATCGCGCGGTCGCGAAAGGCGAGCGGCTCGTCGAGGGATGGCGCGGTGAGAAGCTTTTCAACTTCCTCGACGCCCAGCACGCCGGGCAGCGTGCGCCACTTCTTCGGAGTCTCCAGGCGCTCGCTCGGGTCCCGGACGACGTGGCCTTCGCTAAGCAGGAACTTGAAGTACGTGCGCACGGCGGAGACGTTGCGTCTGATCGATGCCGGGGCAAGTCCGAGGTCTTTGAGGTGGTACACATATTCGCGTAAGGTGCGCGCGCCAACCTCGCCAGGCGCTGCCGCGCCTTTTACCGCCGCGTAGGTGACGAATCTGGCGATGTCGAGCTTGTATGCCTTACTCGTCTGGAGAGACGCTCCCTGCTCCAGCGCGAGAAAGTCGTCGAACCGCTCGACGTAGAACGCGCGGGCAATGGCGTCGTCCAGAGGATTGCTACTCACGTTTTTTCGTCTGACGCTTGTAGAGCCATATCGCGACGACAAGCAGAACAATGCCGACGGCGATTGCACCGGCGACCTTGCCCGATCGTACGAGATAGTGCTCAACGGCATCCCAGTTATCACCGGCTCGGAATGCGAGAAACGTAATGAAAGCGAACCAGACCGCCGACGCGCTGGCGACCGACAGCAGGACTTTCAACGCAGGCAGCTTCATCGCGCCCGCCAACGGCGGAACGATTGCGCGCACCCCGGGCAGGAATCGACTGACGAACAGCCCGCCAAAGCCGTATCGCTTGTGCAGCTCCTTGATCCGCTTCTCGGCGGTAGGTCCGGCGTACTTCTCGAGGCGGTGCAAAAAGGCCTTCGATCCGTACCGACGTCCGAGGGTGTAGGTGACGCACGCGCCGAGGAAGTTGCCGAGCCACCCAAGGAAGAAAACGGTGATCGCGGAACCGTGTCCTCTGTCCGCGAGAAAAGCTCCGAACGCGATTACGGCGTCAGACGGAAACGGCGGAAAGAAGTTCTCGAACGCCGAGAGCACGGCGATCGTCGCGTAGAGCGATCCGAGGGGCAGGTCACCGAGCCACCCCGTTATTGAATGGAGCATTCTCTAGCGTTTCCTGTTCAGCGTGGCGACGGCGATGCAGGCGAGGCCTTCCTTGCGCCCGATCCAGCCCATCCCTTCGTTGGTCTTCCCTTTGACGCTCACGCTCCTGGAATCGATACCGAGGGCGGTCGCCAATCGCGCGCGAATCTTGTCGCGGTGCGGGGCCAGCTTCGGCGTCTCCGCGATCAGAGTCACATCAACCTGCCCCACCTGGTAGCCCGCCTCTGCAACTCTCGTCACCGCGGCCTGCAGCATTTCAATCGAGTCACGGTCCTTGTTAGCTGGATCGTTGTCGGGAAACATCTCCCCGATGTCACCAAGTCCAGCCGCGCCGAGGATCGCATCGGTGATCGCGTGACAGATTGCGTCGGCATCGGAATGACCCTCGAGGCCGATTTCCGATGTTATTAAAACGCCGCCGAGTGTTAGGGGGCGGCGCGGGGAGTAGCGGTGGGAGTCGTAACCGATGCCGACTCGCGTCGGCAGAGCATCCTGGGATGTCGGTGGCGGCGTGGACGAGCCACGCTTTTCACGCGGCATCCGCGTGGATTGCGGGTGCTGGATCGATGAGCGTGTAGTCCTGCTTCCTTCGCGCAGGGGTAAAACCCGCGTCCGTGATCAGCCGCTCCATCTCGGCCGTCGAGGTGCGGTTGGTGGTGTTCGCAGCCGACACGACATTCTCCTCGATCATCAGCGATCCGAAGTCGTTGCACCCGAAGCGGAGAGCGATCTGGCCGATCTTCATTCCCATGGTGACCCAGCTGGACTGAAGATTCGGAACGTTGTCCAGCACCACGCGCGCGAAAGCGACCGTTCGCAGATATTCGGCGGCGCCGGTCTTGGGCTGGTGCGACATTGTCGGTGTGTTCTCGGGCTGCAGGGGCCAGCAGATGAAGGCAGTGAACCCACCCGTGCGGGCCTGCACTTCCTTCACTCTCTGGAGGTGCTCCAGGCGCTCGGCCAGCGTTTCACCGAGGCCGTACATCATCGTGACTGAAGTCTTCATGCCTTCGTTGTGCGCGATCTCCATGATCTCGAGCCAGCGGTCGGCGCCGGCCTTTTTGGGTGCGACGATGTCGCGCACGCGCTGGACGAGGATTTCGCCGCCACCGCCGGGGATGGAATCCAGGCCGGCCTTCCGGAGCTCGCGTATCACTTCAACCGCATCCATTCGGAACAGCTTGGCGAAGAAGTCGATCTCGCTGGGGCTGAACCCGTGGATGTGGATCGGGTGATTGCGCTTGATGTAGCGCATCAGGTCGAGGTACCAGTCGAACGGGATGTATGGATTGTGTCCGCCCTGAATCAGGATCTGGACGCCACCCAATGCTTTCAGCTCTTCGATCTTGGCACCGATCTGCTCGAAGGAGAGCGTGTACCCTTCGCCATGCTTCGGGCGGCGGGCGAACGCGCAGAATCCGCAGTCCGCCACGCAGACGTTCGTGTAATTGATGTTCCGGTCGATGATGTATGTGACCGTGTTACCGGGATGCTTTTCCTGGCGCACACGATCCGCGGCCGCGCCGAGCTCGAGCAACGGCGCGTTCGTGTAGAAGTCGAGAAGATCCGAGGTCTCGCTCATGCGGCGGGCAGAAAAGTGAGTGTTCCGTTGGGAATGCGGCCGCGCTCGACGAGGCGGCGATAGAATTCAGTCAGTCCGGCAAGGTGCGGATAGGACAAGCCGTAGTCGAGTCCCGAAAGGTATTCCGCGCAAACATCTCTCGCGACGCCGGTTGCCTTGTGCGCCTGCTCTGCCAGATCCGACAAATGCTGAAGGCCCCAGTTACGCGACGTGATCAGGCTTGCGTGGGCGACGAGGGCTTCTTTCACGTCCGCTGCGCGCTGGGCAACCCAGACCGCGAATACGAACGGCTGGCCCGTCCAGTCCTTCCATGTCTGACCGAGATCGTAGACGAAGGGATAGCGGTCGCGGTGATTGCTGCCGAGCACGAGAGCCGCGTCGCCGATCACCAGGCGCGCATCGGCGTCGTGTGAGCCGGCGATGACGACGTCCTTTACCTCGGCGTCGCCAGGTACGAATCGCGGACGCGAATGCCAGACGTTCTCGAACAGAAGCTCGAGCAGGGCGACGCTGGTCATCGAGCTCTTGCTGACGATGACGTCCCGCGACGTGAGCTCGCTGGCTGGGCGCGTCGAGAAGAGCATCACGCTCCGCACCGGGCCGTCGCAGGAAATTGCGAGATCGGGCAGAAGCAGGTAGCGATCCGCTTCGCGGGCGTATTCGACGGCGGACACGACGCTGATGTCGAGAGCGCCAGATGCCATCTTGCGATTGAGAGCAGTCGGAACACCGTCGACCAGCTCGGCGTCGAGATTGACGATTCCGCGGTCGATTGCGCCGTAGACCGGGTAGCAGTTGATGTAGGGGATGCGGCCAATTTTCATCAGGCCGCCGCGGCGCTGGCGCTTCTGTCGAAGACGCGAAGGATGTTGTAGAACGAGTCGCGCTCCGCTGGAATCTTGCCCGCGGACCGAATCAGATCGAGGATGTCATCGAGACTCAGGCCCTGCGCGGTGTGGGCGCCGGCCTCGTGATAGATCTTCTCACGCACCACGGTTCCCTCGAGATCGTTCACGCCGAAGGCGAGAGACGTCTGCGAGAGGAAGGGCGTCACCATAATCCAGTGCGTCTTGATGTGATCGAAGTTGTCGAGGAAGAGGCGCCCGACGGCAAGATTGCGAAGGTCGTCGAAACCGGTCGTCGCAGTTCCCTGCCGGCCCAGCTCGATACCGAGCTCGTTGTTGTCGGGATGATAGGCCAGCGGAATGTAGGCGAGGAAACCCCCGGACTCGTCCTGCAGGTCGCGCAGCAGGGCAAGGTGATCGACGCGATCCTGAATTGTCTCGACGTGTCCGTATAGCATCGTGCAGTTCGAGCGGATCCCGAGCCGGTGCGCCGTCCGGTGGACATCGATCCAGTCTTCAGCGGCGAGCTTCTTGTCGGCAATGGCCATCCGTACTCCACGTCCAAATACCTCGGCGCCCCCGCCCGGAAGTGTGTCGAGTCCGGCTTCGCGCAAGGCGATCAGGACGTCCTCGATCGACATTTTCTCGATGCGCGCGACGTGCGCGATCTCGACGGCGGTGAGTCCCTTGATATGCACGTGGGGGTAGCGCGACTTGAGGCCGCGGAACATGTCCGAGTAGTACTGGAGGCCCGCTTTCATGTCGAGCCCGCCCACGATGTGGAATTCCTTCGTCAGCCCCGCGGCCGCCGTCTCCGCCTCGGCGAACACCTGATCGAGGGTGTAGTGGTATGCTCCCTCTTCTTTCGGGAGGCGGGCGAAGGAGCAGAAGACGCAGGTCTTCCGCAGGTAGCAGACGTTGGTCGGGTTGATGTGCTGATTCGCCGCGAAGGTGACGACGTCGCCGTGCTTCCGGCGGTTGGCGTAGTCGGCGAGCATCCCCACGCCGAGCAGGTCGGGCGAGGTGAACAAAAGCTCGGCGTCCGCATGCGACAGACGGGTTCCCGCGACAACTTTCTCCCCGACGGCTCTGAGTGGCCGATCGAAGATTTTTCCGAGGTCGAGCGACTGACCCGCGGTCGGCGTCATATCAGCTCTCGTAGCGTCTGATGGCGAGGGTGGTATTGTGCCCACCAAAGCCAAAGCTGTTGCTGAGAACTGCGTTCACCTTTCGCTCGACGCTCTTGTTCGGCGTGTAGTTGAGATCCAGCTCCGGATCCGGATGGTGGTAATTGATCGTAGGCGGGATGATCCCGTGCTGAACCACCATCGTGCTGATTACCGCTTCCACTGCCCCTGCGGCGCCAAGCATGTGTCCGGTGGCGGATTTCGTCGAGCTGACGTTGACCGTCTTCGCCGACTCCCCAAACACGGCTTTGATGGCTCGGGTCTCGTTGAAATCGTTCGCCGGCGTAGAAGTGCCGTGCGCGTTGATGTACTGGATGTCCTTCGGCTCGAGGCCGGCATCCTTTAACGCGCGCTTCATCGCGCGCTGGGCGCCTTCCCCGTCGGGTGCTGGAGCTGTCAGGTGATACGCGTCCCCCGTCGCCCCGTACCCTACAAGCTCGGCGTAGATCTTCGTGCCTCGGCCAAGCGCGTGTTCCAGCTCTTCGAGAATGAGGATGCCCGCGCCCTCGCCCATGACGAACCCGTCGCGCGTTGCGTCGAAGGGACGCGAGGCGGTTTCAGGGCTGTCGTTGCGCTCCGAGAGCGCCTTCATGTTGGCGAACCCGCCGATTGCCATCGGCGTGACCGTGGCCTCCGCCCCGCCGGTGATCATGATGTCGGCGTCGCCGTACTGGATCGTTCGGTACGCATCACCTATCGCATGAGCACTCGTGGCACAAGCTGATACGGTGGCGTAGTTTGGGCCTTTCGCATTGAACTGCATCGAGACGATTCCGGCGGCGATGTCGGCGATGAACATCGGGATGAAAAACGGGGATATCTTGCCGACTCCACGCTCGCGGTAGACGTCGTGCTGCTCCTCGAAGCTCTTGAGGCCGCCGATGCCGCTGCCGATGATCACGCCAATGCGATCAGGATCCATCCCATTGCGACCGTCGGCCAAGCCCGCATTCGTCATTGCCTGACGCGCGCCGGCGACCGCATACTGGGTGTACGGATCCGCCCTCTTTGCTTCCTTGCGATCCATGTAGTCGAGCGGATTGAAACCCTTCAATTCCGCCGCGAACTGCACCGGGAATTTCGATGCATCGAACTTCGTAATGGGCGCGGTGCCCGACTTCCCCGAGATCAGGGCCTGCCAGGTCGTCGCCACATCGTTACCGACGGGAGTTAGCGCCCCCATGCCAGTGACGACGACGCGTCGCTTCATTACGCTCCGACCTTCTGGTTCAGATAACCGAGCGCGTCACCAACGGTTCGCAGCTTCTCGGCGTCTTCGTCGGGGATGTCGATGTTGAACTCCTTCTCGAACTCCATCACGAGCTCGACGATGTCCAGGCTGTCCGCCCCGAGATCCTCGATGAAGCTCGCCTCATTCGTAAGCTTTTCGCGCTCGACGCCGAGCTCCTTCTCGATGATGTCTTTGACCTTGTTGGAATTGTCGGCCATTTGATGGAATTCCTCGTGTTTATGGGGTGTGCTGTAATATACCTAACCGAATATCTGCTACAAAGTTAACTCACTAGAATTGCGCCGGTTACATGACCATACCGCCGTCCACGACAAAGACCTGGCCCGTGATGTACGACGCGTGATCAGAGACGAGAAAGGCTACGGCGCTTGCCACATCGGCCACCGTCCCCAGTCGCTCCAGGGGAATCTGCTGCCCCAGCGCCGTACGAGCCTCCGGAGTCATCGCGGCCGTCATCTCCGTTTCGATAAAGCCGGGAGCGACTGCGTTGACCAGAATATTGCGGGACGCGAGCTCCTTGGCGACCGATTTGGTTAGTGCGATGAGGCCGCCCTTGCTTGCCGCGTAGTTGGCCTGTCCCTTGTTGCCGATGATGCCCACGATGCTGGCAACGTTGACAATGCGGCCGCTCCGCTTCTTCATCATTCCCCGCGACACCGCCCGAATGGCCGCGAAGGCCCCACGAAGATTCGCATCGAGCACGGCGTCCCAATCTTCGTCCTTGAGCCGCATCACCAGATTGTCGCGCGTAATGCCGGCGTTGTTGACGAGAATGTCGATCGACCCGAAGGCGCCTTCGACGTCGCCCACCAGCTTCGCGACCGCGGCCGTATCACTGACGTCGGCCGCAAAGCCTTTCGCGTTGCTGCCGATAGCGGCTGCGGCTTCTTCCGCGCGCGCGAGATCGCGTCCAACAACGGCCACGCGCGCGCCGCTGGCAGACAACGCCTCTGCGATTGCGCGCCCGATTCCGCGGGTACTCCCGGTGACCAGAGCGTTCTTTCCCGTGAGATCGATGTTCATCACGCCACCATCTGGAGGAGTTTGTCGGCTTCCGCCGCAGTGCCGCAGGCGAACGTCCGGGCGCCTTTGACGAGTCTTCCCATGAGTCCGCTGAGAACGCTTCCCGGCCCCATTTCCACGTACAACGCATCGGGAAAGCTCTTCGCAATGTTCCGGATCTCAGTGGACCACTTCACGGGAGACGTGAGCTGCCTGAGAAGCAAATCCTTGGCGCCGGCCGCTGTCGTGTTCGCGTCCGCCGTGACATTGGAGTAGACAGGGAAGCTCGGGTCGATGAAGGCGGATGTCGCAATCGCACTCGTGAGTCCGACTACCGCAGGCTCCATGAGCGGCGAGTGGAACGCGCCGCTCACCGGCAACCTGATGGCTCGCTTGGCGCCGCTTTCCTTCGCCAGCTCCATGGCGCGCTCCACCCCGGCGATCTCGCCGGAGATCACGGTCTGCTCATCGGTGTTGAAGTTCGCGGGCACGACCAACCCCGCCTCCTTCGTCGCGCGCTCGCACAGATCGGTGATCGGAGTGGTGGTGGTTCCAAGGATGGCGGCCATCGTTCCCGGTCTCGCGGTTCCGGTCTCGAACATCAGCTCTCCACGCCGACGCACGAGAACCGCGGTTCCCCCAACCGAGAGTGAGTTGGCCGCGTGATACGCGGTGAATTCGCCGAGGGAGTGTCCAGCCGCGGCGCGGACGTGTGGCATCAACGCGTCCTTCGTGACTGCCCATACCGCTGCCCCGTGCGCGAAGAGCGCCGGCTGCGCGTTCTTCGTTGCCGTGAGCTCCTCGGCGGGACCCTCGAAGCAGAGGCGAGTCAGGTCGGTGCCGAGCGCGGCGTCGACTTCGCCGAAGATTCCCCTCGCAGCGGGATAAGCCTCCGCGAGGTCTTTCCCCATGCCGGGCTTCTGGGAGCCCTGCCCGGGAAACAGCAGGACGACGTCCACGCTAGAAGCGAACTACCATCGACGCCCAGGTGAATCCGGCGCCGAATGCGACCATCATCACGGTTGACCCCTCCTTCACCCTTCCCGACTCGATCGCCTCGTTCAGCGCGATCGGAATCGATGCCGACGACGTATTGCCGTAGCGATCGACGTTTACGTAGACCTTGTCCATCGGAATGCCAGAGTGCTTCGCCGTCGCCTCGATGATTCGGACGTTCGCCTGGTGCGGAATCAGCAGATCGATGTCCGAGCCGGTCAGGCGAGCGCCATCAAGCGCGCGATCGGCGGCGTCGGCCATCGAGCGCACCGCATGCTTGAACACCTCTCGACCGGCCATGCGCACGAGGTGAGAGCGCTTCTCGAGAACGTCCGCGGACATCGGCGTCGTCGCGCCGCCGTCCGGTCGATAGAGGAGATCGGCCAGCTTTCCATCGCTGCGCATGTACGATGAGAGAATGCCCTTTCCGTGTTTGCTGCGCGTGAGCACGGCTGCCCCTGCACCGTCGCCGAAGAGGACGCATGTAGCCCTGTCCTTCCAATCGACGATCGAGCTCATCTTCTCCGATCCGATCACCAGCGCCGTCTCGGCCGTTCCCGACATGATGAGACCTTCGGCAGTGGCCATCGCGTAGAGCCAACCAGCGCAGGCGGCGCCGACGTCGAACGCAGCAGCGCGTGTCGCGCCAAGCTCTGCCTGGATGTCGACGGCCGTCGCGGGTAGCAGCCTGTCGGGCGTGGCGGTGCTGAGGACGATTACATCGATCTGTCCAGGATGAACACCGGCGACGTCCATCGCCTTGCGAGCCGCATCGGAGGCCATCGAGCAAGTCGTTTCACCGTTTCTCGCGATGCGGCGCTCGGAGATGCCGCTCCGCTCCATGATCCATTCATGGGACGTCTCGATCCCGATCGCCGCGAAATCGTGATTCGTCATCACGTGCGCGGGCAGGCCGCGTCCCGTACCCGCGATCGCTGCAACGGGGCGCTTCACGCGAGCTCCACGGCGGCGTTGATCGCGGGCGCGGCGGCTTCGAGCCGCTGGCCGATCTGGTCGTTCATCCCGGTTTCGACGGCGCGGACGGCGACCTTGACCGCGTTCTTGATTGCGCGCGGAGACGAGTTGCCGTGGCAGATAATGCTGACACCGCGAACACCCAGGAGTGGCGCACCGCCGTAGTCGCTCGAGTCGAATCCCTTGAGCGCGCTACGCACGTCCTCCGGATTGATCCCCGGATGCTCGCTGAGCAGCTTCACGATCATCGGCGCGACGGCCTCGTAAAACTTGAGCACGACGTTGCCGACAAATCCATCGCAGATGACGACATCGAACGCGCCTCGGGCGTTGCTGCCAACGGGAAGATCGCGGCCTTCGAGGTTGCCGTGGAAATTGAAGCCGGCCTTCTGGAATAGAGCATTCGCCTCCTTCACCACTGCGTTCCCCTTCTCCGATTCCTCACCGATCGACAACAGCCCGATCGATGGATTCCGGCGCCCGAAGATGCACTCTGCGTAGACCGCGCCAAGCCACGCGAATTGAACCAGTTCTCTCGCCGAGCAGTCAACGTTGGCGCCCGAATCGAGAACAATGACTGGTTTGCCCGCGGTCGGAAAGACCGTGGCGATAGCCGGCCTCGTGAGGCCAGGTTGCAGCTTGAGCAGCATCGCGGAAGTCGCCATCTGGGCGCCGGTGTTGCCGGCAGACACGAACGCGTCGGAAGCGTCTTCCGTCTGCATCCTTATGCCCACGACCATCGAGCTCTTGGGTTTCTTGCGGAGCCCGGCCGTCGGTTTCTCGGACATCTCGATTACGTCGGGGGCCTCGACGATCTGAACGCGCTTTCTGACCGAGGATGCGGACGACAGCTCGCCACCGAGAAGGTTGGCGAGGTGGGATTCTATAACGCTTGTTTGTCCGACGAGCTGCACGGTGTGATCGTCGTCGAGCTCCTGCAAGGCAAGCAGAGCACCGGCAATTGGCGCTTTGGGAGCAAAATCTCCCCCCATCGCGTCCAACGCGATCCGCGCCAAACTAGGCTTCCTTCGGCTCTACTCGCTGCTCGCCCGCGTAGTACCCGCACTCCTCGCAAACATGATGCGGACGCTTCATGCTCTGGCAGCGCGGACACTTCTGAATCACGATCGCAGGCGCGGTCTTATGGGTGTTGCGCGCGCGCTTCTTTCTCTTGGACGTGCGTCGCTTTGGTACGGCCATTGTTTCAATTCCTTAAGGTGATGGACAAGCCGGGGCGCAGCTCTATCGCTTGAGCAGTGCGTTCCAGCGCGAGTCAGTCGTTCGTTGAGTACAGTTGCAAGTGCCTTCGTTGAGATTCGTACCGCACGTCGCGCACAATCCCTTGCAATCCTCTTTGCACTGGACATACGCAGGTGCCGACAGCAGCCACGTTTCCCTTATCGATGGACGAAGATCGAGATTCCTTTCATTCGCATCGTACAGGAACACGTCGGGATCATCAGCTTCTTCGGCCCCCGTCTCCGCGAGGAGGAAGTTTACCTCCTCGTCAACGTCGACGTCGACCTGTTCCAGACAAAAGCGACACGGCATTGATACGCGCCCTTCGATTCTGCCTTTGAAATAAAACCTTCCATCTCCGGCAGACGATAACCGGCCCGTGACACGGATTGGCTCCGCCGGGCGATTGTCGCCTTCCTGCCAGATCGGATCGTCAGACCCGATCGAGCCGTCAACCTGTACAGCTTTGGTCTCCAGCGAGCGGAGGTCGAAGGACAGCATAAGCCCTTTAACCTAGCGGGTTTATGCCTTCGATTCCAGTCGGTCGGGCCACCTTTTTTTGTGCGGAACCGGCCTTTTGGAGCAGGCTATACGAGATCGGACTCCGCGAAGAAGAAGTTCGCTTCGCGGTCGGCATTTTCGTCCGAGTCAGAGGCGTGGATGGCATTTCGCTCCTTCGACTCCGCGTAGAGCTTGCGCACCGTACCCGCGTCGGCTTCGGCCGGATCTGTCGCACCGATGGTCTTGCGCAGCGTGGCGACCGCGTCCGCGCGCTCCAGCACGATCGGCATGCACTTGCCCGAAGTCATGAAGCGCACGAGCGAACCGAAGAAAGGACGATCCTTGTGTACCGCGTAGAAGGCGCCGGCCTGGGCTTCAGTGAGTCGCATCACACGGGATGCTATGACCTTGAATCCAGCCTTTTCCAGCAACGCGATGATCAGGCCGCCCTTTCCGGAATTGAAGGCATCGGGCTTGATGATCGTGAGTGTTCTGTTGCCTGACATTTATCTCTCTATCCTAGCGCATTGCGCGTTTGAGTAAATCGACGACGTCTATCGGCCGCTTTGCTACGGCAACGCCGTTTTCTTCGAAAGCCTGCATTTTTTCCGCGGCGGTGCCCGCGGAACCTGAGATGATCGCACCAGCGTGGCCCATGCGGCGCCCCGGCGGGGCGGTCTGGCCGGCGATGAAACCCACGACCGGCTTCTTCATCTTCTCGCGCACGAACTTCGCCGCTTCCTGTTCGTCCGTCCCGCCTATCTCACCGATCATTACAACTGCTTCGGTCTTTGGATCCTTCTCGAATGCATCGAGACAGTCGATGAAGTTGGTGCCGTTGATGGGATCTCCGCCGATTCCCACGCACGTTGTTTGTCCGATCTTCGCACGCGTCATCTGGTAGACGACCTCGTACGTCAGCGTGCCGGAACGGCTCACAAGACCAACCGGTCCGCTGATGCAGATTCTCCCGGGAATAATTCCAACTTTTGACTCGCCGGGCGATATGAGTCCCGGACAGTTCGGGCCGAGGAGACGCGAGCCGCGCTCCTTCACAAATGGATAGACGCGCGTCATGTCGAGCACGGGAACGCCTTCCGTGATCCCGACGATGAATGGAATGCCGGCAGCAGCCGCTTCCATCAGCGCGTCGGCGGCGAAAACCGGCGGCACGTAGATCACCGTCGCGTTCGCTCCCGTCGCCTTCACCGCCTCGGCGACGGTGTTGAAGATCGGGACGGTGCCCTCGAACTTCTGGCCGCCTTTGCCCGGCGTTACCCCGCCCACGACTTTCGTCCCGTACTCGAGCATCTGCTTCGCGTGGAACGAGCCATCGCGCCCGGTGATTCCCTGGACCAGCAGACGCGTATTCTTGTCGATGAAAATACTCACGCGGCCTTTCCTCCAGTCGCGAGAGCAACTGCTTTCTTCACGGCTTCGTCCATGTCCGTCATGGCGGAAAGGCCGTTCTCCTTGAGAATCTTGACGGCGATCTCCTCGTTGGTACCGGTCAGTCGGATGACAAGCGGAACCTTGAGCGGATTCTGTTTGATGGCGGTCACGATCCCATTCGCAACGTCGTCGGTGCGGGTGATTCCGCCGAAGATGTTGAACAAGATGGCTTTCACATTCGGATCGCCGGTGATGATGCGGAGCGCCGCGACGACCTTCTCCGGATTCGACGAGCCGCCGATGTCGAGAAAGTTTGCCGGGTCTCCGCCGTAGTACTTCACGAGGTCCATCGTCGCCATCGCCAATCCGGCACCATTGACGATGCACCCGACATTTCCATCCAGCTTGATGAAGGTGAGGCTCGCTTTCCGTGCCTCCACCTCGGCCGGATCCTCCGACGATTCGTCGCGCAACGCCGCGATATCGGGGCGGCGATCGAGCTCGTTGTCGTCGATCACCATTTTGGCGTCGAGCGCGACAACTTCGCCGGCCGGTGTAGTGACCAGCGGATTGATTTCCGCGAGCGAGCCACCGTTCTCGAAGAACGCTTTGTAGAGCTGCATCAGAATCTTTGCCGTCGCCCGGACTTGCTTCATGTCCGAGTAGAGGAAAAACGCCAACTGCATCGCTTCGTACATCTGCAGCCCGTAGCGCGGGTCCACCGGATGGCGAAGGATCTTGTCGGGCGTCTTGGCGGCAACTTCTTCGATGTCGATTCCGCCGGCGGGGCTCGCCATGAACACAGGCCTCTTTGACGCACGGTCGACGATGATGCCAACGTACGCTTCACTCGCGATGTCGGCGGCGGGCGTTACGAGAACTCTCTTTACCGGCAGACCCTTGATCGTGAGCTTGAAAATCTGCGCCGCGATGCTCTTCGCATCTTCCGGCGTCTTCGCGAGCTTGACACCGCCCGCCTTGCCTCGGCCACCGGCGTGAACCTGCGCCTTGATCACGACCGTCGTGCCGAATTTGCGAGCGATCGCTTCCGCTTCCGCCGGCGTCGTGGCTACTTCGCCCGGAGGGATCGGTATGCCGTACTTCCGGAAGATGTCCTTTGCCTGGTACTCGTGGATGTTCACTCTTGCTCCGAGCGCGTGCAGACGCGCTTTTTTTGTCGATGTTGTGATTTAGGGGACGATCTCGGTCCCGCCGATTCCATGAACTGCTGCTCTGCCTTTACTCAACTCCGTAATAATGGCACGACCCTTTGTTCGACGCACGTATTCCGCGGCGGCCGCAACCTTCGGGGCCATGCTTCCTTCACCGAAGGCGCCTTCCCGTCCGAGCCGGTCTGCTTCACTCACGCTCATCGAGCTGATCATCCGCTGTTGATCCGTCCCCCAGCCAGTGTAGACCGCGTCGACGTCCGTCAAAATCATGAAGAGCTCGGCGCCGAGCTCCCTCGCAAGAACCGCGGCAGCCAGATCCTTATCGATGACGGCATCGATCCCCTCGAGGCCGAGCGCTGGATCGCGGTAGACCGGAATGCCGCCTCCGCCGCACGCGATGACGATCGTATCGCGCTCGACGAGTGTCCGAATCGTCGAGAGCTCGTGAATCGCGAGCGGCATCGGACTGCCGACGACTCGTCTCAGTCGCCCCTTCGCGTCTTTCTTCACTGTACTCCCCTGCGATCGAAGCTCCCTCGCGCGCGCGATCGAAATGCCGTGGCCGATGAATTTCTTGGGATCCTTGAGCGCTGGGTCGTCTGCCGCTACCTCGACCTGCGTGAGGACGGTCACGACATCGCGTTTGCTCCCCGCCTTGCGCAGAGCGTTCTCCAGAGATTGTTGCAGCATGTAACCAATCCATCCGGCGGTGCCCGCGACGAGTACGCCGAGCGGAAGCGGCGCCACTTCACTGCGCGCTTTCTCGTTGCGAACGAGCTCGTCACCAACCTGCGGTCCATTTCCGTGAACAACCACCACGCGCCATCCATCGAGCGCGAGGTCCACGATCGGCCCAAGGCTCGCTCTGCTGTGGCGGAACTGATCGCCGATGGTGGAATGTTCGCCCGGCGGAGAAAGCGCGTTACCCCCGACGGCAATCACCGCGGTGCGCGGAGCTTCAGTCATTTGTGCGGGCCTATCAGCGCGCCCAGCGAATCGTAGGCGGCTCCGAACGCCTTGAGATCAGCGGCGGCGAGCGCCGCTCTCATGCGATTGTAGAGACGAGTCACCGCGGCGCGGAAAGTGGAATCTGTCACATCGCTCGGCTGACTGGAGACGGGCTCCCACGGAACGCTTGTCAGCTCGCGCGCCAGGCCCGGCGCTCTATAATCGGCGGTGTTGGCAAAGGCGGTATTCCACGCCTGAGAAATCGGCTCGGGCGTCGGATCGGCTGCGATGAGGACGCGAGCCGTTCGTCCGTTGATGAGCGCCGTCCCGGCGTGCTGAAAATAGCTGCGCGACTCGCCGCCAAGCACGATGCGCTGACTGAGTGGATAGTCCGATGATGCCACGTAGAGCTCCACTTTCCAGTACAACGTATCGGCGTGAAACTTTGGCTCGACCAAACTCCCCTGCGTAAAGATCGGCGCAAGATTGCGGACGCGGTTTCGAACGTCCCGGACCGCAATGACGCGCGCCCGACGCGGAATCGAGTCGGACAAGAGATCGGCCGACTGGTAAGCCCAGGCGTAACCCAGCCGCGATAATCCCTCGCCCAGACGCTGGCCAGCGACGGCGAGTTGGGGATCGGACACCGTGACGATGCCCCGCGCGCCCGGATAGACGAGTGAATCCTGTCGGAGCAGCTGCTGGCCAATGGCATTCCCGCTGACGCTGTCGATTGGGCCAGACACCGCCGATCTGCGAAGCGATTCGTCAGAGATTGCGCTCGAGTCGTACGCGCTCCGGGTGAAATCCTGCCTGATGGCAAGGTACGAACGCTCACGCATCGCCTGGACTGTCTTCGGGGTGACCCGCTTGACGACCTGCGGCACGAGCTCCTGCACCGTCAACGAAAGGATGATCACCACCGTTACCGCGATGAAGCTCGTGCGCATCTGTCCCGTCCACCCGCTTAAGAGAACCGTTATCGCAGCGGCCGCGGTGACGAGCGACAAAAGAATCAGGCCGGGGAGAATCCACTGATGGTCTACATATGAGAACGCACCCTCATCCCCCGATCCGTGAATCAGCAGGTCATATGATTCGAGTCGATAACTCCACATCGTGATGAGCAGCAACAAGGCGGCAAGAACGCTGAGGTGCCGTCGGACGTGCGCACTCATGCGGAGTCCGGCTCGCTCCCAACGCAGGCCCGGCGTCAGCGAATACAGAACGACCACCAGGATCGACACAGCCACGACGAGCAGCATCGTCCATGAATAGAGCACCTTCTCGAACGGGAGCCACGTCGTATAAAACGCCAGATCGTGGTGGAAGAATGGATCCGATCCCCGAGAGTTGACGGATAGCCGTGCGAGGGCGAGCTGGCTCCAGGTTGGAAGCGCCGGCGTAAGCGCCGCCGCGATCGCTATCGACGTGATGAATGAGAAGCGATCGAGATACTTGCGCGGCACGGCTTCGCCGAACTCAACGTTGGCGAGGCGGCGCGGAAGGGTCAGCGATTCGATGCTCCGCCCCAGCGCGGAGAGATTGACGAAGGCCACGAGAACAGCGATGACGGAGCCGATGCCATACACGAGCAACAGGTCTCCCGCGCGCTCACTCCAGAGCGGAGCCGCGCCCATCGCCTCGTACCACGTGTAGTCGGCATACAGCGCTGATAGAAGGCGGCCTCCGACCAGCGCCGCCGCGACGATGAGCACGCCGATGACGAGACGCCGGCGCGGCATCGGCTTAGACCACCATGCCCTGAGTGCGAAGCCAGCCTTCCATCTCTGACTGAATCCTCGCGAGCTGTTCGGAAGAGCGAGCCTCGAAACGCATGACGAGCACGGGCTGAGTGTTCGATGCGCGAATGAGTCCCCAGCCATCGCCGAACAGCACACGAACGCCGTCAACCGTGTTCACCTGATGTCTACCGGAGAAATACGTGATCGCCTTCTCGACGATGCCGAACTTCCGGTCATCCGGACAATCGACGCGAATCTCCGGTGTCGATACGAAGCGCGGCACATCGGCGAGTAGCTCGCGGATGGATTTTCCCGAGTCCGCCAGAATCCGCAGGAGTCTTGCTGCGCCGTAGAGCGCGTCGTCAAATCCGTAGAATCCCTCAGAGAAGAACATGTGCCCAGACATCTCGCCGCCGACCGGCGCGCGGGTCTCGTGCATCTTCTTCTCCATCAGCGAATGGCCGGTCTTCCACATCACGGGAATTCCGCCTGCCTTCTCGACAGCCTCGGGAAGCGCTTGCGATGCCTTCACGTCGAACACGATGGACTGACCGCGGCCGGTGCGTGCAAGCGCGTCGCGCGCGTACACGATGAGCAGATAGTCCCCCCAGATAATGTCGCCGCGATCGTCGACAACACCGATTCTGTCCGCGTCGCCGTCGAAGGCGATTCCGATGTCGGCCTTATCCTTGTTCACCGCCGCGATGAGCGCCTGAAGATTCTCGGGAAGGGTCGGATCAGGATGATGGTTTGGAAACGTGCCGTCGCTCTCACAGAACATGCAGCGCGCCTTGAGTCCCAGCTTCGGAAAGAGCCTCGGCACAACGAGCGATCCCGCGCCATTCCCGCAGTCGAAAATGACTTTCATTTTGGCAGGCAGCTTCCCGACGCGGGCTGCGATGTCGTCGATGTAGCCTTCGATTACATCTTCGTGGCGAAGACTCCCCTTCCCCCGCGGAAATCGCCCAGCGACCGCAAGGTCGTAGAGGTGCTGGATGTCCGTCCCGTAAATCGACGTCTTGCCGAGGCCGAGCTTGAACCCGTTGTACGCAGGGGGATTGTGGGAGCCGGTAATCTGGATTCCACCGACGACACCAAGCTTGTGCTGCGACCAGTAAGCGAGCGGAGTGGGTACGATCCCGATATCGACGACGTCGATTCCGCTGCTGAGGAGAGACGCCACAAGCGCGGCGTGGAGCTTCTCTCCGGAAGGGCGGTTGTCGCGGCCAACCGCGACGGGTCCCTTCACACGCTTTTCCGCGAGGAACGCCGCGTAGGCGCCGCCGACGGCCGATGCGACTTCCTCGGTTAGATCCTTACCCGCAATTCCGCGAATGTCGTATTCACGGAAGATCGCTCGCGAAAGCGTCCCGCCCATGGCGGTTTAACGTCCGTTGAGTGAGGAATCGGAGCGCAGAGTTACGACCTCCGCCCTCGACGCGGTGACGGGGCGTGGCATCGGGACGGCTCTGATTTGCGGGGCTGTGTCCGTCGACAGACTCGGAGCGCTGCGCCGCGTCACCGCGACGATCGCATCGGGAAACAATCCAAAGATAAGGATCACCGCGGCGGAGCCCCAGACGACGGCCCTCGTAAAGCCATCCGTCCGCGGCGGCAGAACAGCGGCAGCATTTCTTGGCTTCATGAACATCACCATCACGACGTACAGATAGTATCCGGCGCTCACGACGCTCGTCACGACCAGAAGAACGGCGAGCCTCGTCTGAGGATAGGGCGCCTGCAACGCGGCCTGTAGCACGTACCACTTGGCGAAGAAGCCAATGCCGCCGAAGATCGGAAAGCCAAGCAGCGCGAGCATGAAAACCGCCATGGCGATGGCCAGGCCAGGTCTGACGTTCCAGAGACCCGCATACTCCTCAACGCCCATATTGGCTTCTCCGCGATTGCCCAGCGCGACGATGACGGCAAAGGAGCCGAGGGTCGCCATTGTGTATGCGAAGAGATAGAACATGAAAGCGGAACTTCCCAGCTTTGTTCCAACCGTCAGGGCGACGAGGATGTAGCCGGCGTGAGCGATGCTCGAATAGGCAAGAAGGCGCTTGATGTTTCTCTGCGACAACGCGACAAGGTTGCCGACGATCATCGTGAGCGCGGCAAGCCACCACACCGAATTGTGCCAGGTT
>Ga0070679_100000983_pt1 | contig 24840 bp, 15 predicted proteins | sample KBSC63BmetaG_FD_65652 | JGI IMG/M metagenome (GOLD analysis project Ga0070679, IMG submission 65652) | Corn rhizosphere microbial communities from Kellogg Biological Station, Michigan, USA - KBS C6-3B metaG | ecosystem: Host-associated > Plants > Roots > Rhizosphere | place: USA: Michigan... | reverse complement strand
ACGGGCGGCAGCGGCATTGGGCTGTCCGTCGTCCGAGAGCTCGTCGCGATGCACGGCGGACGCGCTCGCGCCGAGAGCGGGCCAGGCGGCGGTGCTCGCGTGGTCATCGAGTTTCCTCTCAGTCGAGGCGAGGTTGGTCATGCGCCGGCCGAATCGCTCGACGCCAACGTGCAACTCAAGGCGGTCCCATGACGTATTCCACCCTAGCCGATCCGCGACATTCCGCGACGGACGAACTTTCGGTCACAATGCCGCGCATTCTCATCGTCGAAGACAATCCCGACCTCGCGTACGGTCTGCGCACGGGTCTCGAGATCGAAGGCTACGATGTCCAGGTCGCCGACGACGGCGAGAGCGGGCTGGACCGCGCCAAATCCTGGGGTCCAGACCTCGTCATGCTGGACCTGATGCTGCCCGGCATGGACGGCTATCGCGTGCTGAAGACGCTGCGCGAAGCGGGCTCGAACGTGCCGGTGCTGATTCTCACCGCGCGCGGCGAAGAAGCCGACAAGGTTCTGGGCTTCCGACTCGGCGCCGACGACTATGTCACGAAGCCATGCGGCGTTCTCGAGCTCCTCGCGCGTGTCGGCGCGCTTCTGCGGCGCTCTCGTATCGCCGATCGTTCCGCGGGCGATGGCCATGAGCGGTTCGGCGCCGTCGAGATCAATCCCGCGTCGCGCACGGTGTTGAAGGAAGGCACTCCAGTTGCACTGAGCCCGAAGGAATTCGATCTGTTGTTGGCGCTGGTTCGCCGGCGCGGGGCGGTGGCGTCCCGAGTCGAGCTGCTGCGCGAGGTGTGGGGTCATCGCGTCGAGGTGATGACGCGGACGGTGGACATCCACATCGCCGAGTTGCGGCGAAAGCTCGAGGACGATCCGTCCAATCCGCGTCACATTCTGACGGTGTGGAAAGCGGGATATCGACTCGAACCCTGAGCGCCCGATGTGGCTTTCGACACGTACGCCGACAACCCCGCGCCGATTCGTCGCGGGGTTGCTTGTTCTCGGAGTAGCAGCAGCCTGTCGTACTTCGGCGCCGCCGCCGGTCGCGCAGCAGCCAGTGACGTCGCCTGCCCCGCGCGCCGAGGTGCAGCGCCCACCTGCGCGCGCCGAGATCACGAGCGGCTCCGCGTTGATCAGGGCGATGCACGATCGCTATGCGCAATCGTGGTACCGGACGCTGACGTTCGTGCAGACGACGACGCTCACGCGGACCGGCGCTCCGATCGTTCAGACGTGGTACGAGGCCGCGACTTTGCCGGGCCGGCTCCGCATCGACACGAATCTGGAGACGAAGAGCGGCGCGATGTACGCGCACGACTCCGTGTATTCGTTCGCCGACGGCAAGCTCGCTCGCGCGGATTCGGGCTTCAACGATTTGCTGGTCCTCGGATTCGACGTCTACACGCAGCCGCCGTCGCAGACGGAGTCAGTTCTTCGCCACCTCGGCTTCGATCTGTCGAAGATCCATTTGGGGACGTGGAACGGCGACACCGTGTACGTCGTCGGAGCGCAGCGCGGCGACACGACGACGAAACAGTTCTGGGTCGATCGCCAGAAGCTCCTCTTCGTGCGGTTGCTCGCTCGAACGCCGCGCGGGCAGTCGGACATTCGCTTCAATAAGTACGAGCCACTGGCTGGCGGTTGGATCGCGGCCGAAGTCGAGCAGTTCGTGAATGGGAATCGCGTTCTTCTCGAGGAGTATCGCGACATCAAGGCCAACATGCCGTTGTCGTCGGCGTTGTTCGATCCGAAAGAGTGGTCGACTGCGACTCACTGGTCGCGTTGATGCTGGTTTAACGGCGTGAACTGCTCCTATACGGGCACCAACCGAAAAAAAGGCACTGGCACTAACTGAACTGCGGTCGGGCTTTGATAGGCCGAAGCTTCTGTTGTCGTCGAAGTAATACCGTTAGCTCCCGTTCACTCCGTTAGTGCCCGTATCAAAGTCGTTCGACGTTCAAGTGCGTGAAGTGCAGATCCCTCGCTACGCTCGGGATGACGCGAAGCTGCGCTCGGGATGACAGCGTGTTAGCTTCGTCCCTCCTCATCGCATCATCCTACCAATGCGCTCATTGCTTACGTTCGCCGCCGCGTGCATCGCCGGCGCATCACTTGTCCGCGCGCAAGAGCCCAAGGGCTCGGGCACGGTCGTCCTCCATGCCGCTCGCGTGATCGACGGCACCGGCGCCGCGCCCATTCAGAACGGCGTCGTCGTGGTAACAGACGACAAGATCGTCGCCGTCGGGCGACAGGGTTCGGTCACCGTGCCTGCGGGCGCCAAGACGATCGAGCTCGGCAACGCGACGCTGTTGCCCGGCTTCATCGACGCGCACACGCACGTCATCGGACGCACGCTGGGCGATCCCGCCGGCGACGATGCCCCCGTGCGCGACTTCGCTTCGTTCGGCGCGATCCTGGGCGTCGCGAACGCGGACAAGACGCTGATGGCCGGGTTCACGACGATTCGCAACGTCGGGGCGCCGAACTTCGACGACATGGCGCTGCGGAAGGCGATCAATGACGGGTTCGTGAAAGGCCCGCGCATGCAGAACGCCGGGCACGCGATCGGCATCACGGGCGGCCACTGCGACGAGAATGGATTCAAGCCTGGACTGGAGGACGGCGACTATCGTACAGGCATTGCCGACGGGCCGGAGCAGATCCGCGCCGCGGTTCGCTATCAAGCCAAGTACGGCGCGGACGTCATCAAGACCTGCGCGACCGGCGGCGTGCTCTCAGAGGGCGACGCGGTTGGCGTGCCGCAGTACACCTTCGAAGAGATGAAGTCGCTCGTGGATGAAGCGACGAAGCTCGAGCGAAAGGTCGCGGCGCACGCGCATGGGACTGAAGGCATCAAGATCGCGGTCCGCGCCGGTGTGTCGTCGATCGAGCACGGCTCGTTCCTCGACGAGGAGGGCGCGAAGATGATGGTGCAGCGCGGCACGTTTCTCGTTCCGACCTTGAGCGCCGGCGAAGCGGCGGAGAAAGCGGCGAACTCCGGTGTGCTCACGGGTCTCCGCGCCGAGAAGGCGCGAGCGGCGGCGAGTGCGATGCGCAACGGAGTGAAGATCGCGGTTCGCAACGGCGTACCAATCGCGCTCGGCACAGATGCAGGCGTCGATCCGCACGGCGCGAACGGTCACGAGTTCACGCTGATGGTGGAATGGGGCGGACTGACGCCGATGCAGTCGATCGTTGCCGGCACGATGAACGGCGCGAAGCTGCTCGGATGGGACAAACGGATTGGATCACTGTCGGCGGGCAAGCTCGCGGATGTCGTCGCGGTGCCGGGCGATCCGATCGCGGACATCCGCGTCATGGAGAAGACGGTCTTCGTGATGAAGAACGGAGTAGTGTACAAGAGTCAGCCGGCGACGCCACTTCCCTAGTTCTAGACGAGAGAAGAGGACTGGGTACGGAGGAGGGAGCGAGTGAGACGATGTGAGTGCGGAGGTTACCACGCGGCCTTCGATTCACTCAGTCCCGCCCCCTCCTCCGCACGCAGTCCCCTTCTCTCGCTCCTCTCTCTATCTGACGCGAGCCATCGTAATCTTCGGGTCCTCGTCTCCATCATGCCCGCTGCCGCTGTTGATCTGCCAGACCTTCACCAGCCCGAACCCCGGAGCGAACCACCACTTCTCGTGACCGCAGCCAGGATTGTTGTGCGCGGCGTTGCAGTTCTCCCATTGCTCCGACACCGACGCAGGCCCTGAGTAGATCGGCGTCTTCACGTTTTCCATGTAGTACTCGGTGCGCCACTGCTCACCATGGCCGGGCTGCGCGACCAGCTGGGCGTCCGGGATCAGGCAATCCAGCGATTGAAGACCGAGCCCTCCGGCCGCGTCCGCGAGCGTTTCGTACGCGAGATGATCCGCGCGATGGAGCGTCGGCGGAATGATTTGATATGGAAGCGGAGCGCCAAGCGGGTTGTCGAGAATGTCCCACGTTGCTTGCGTCCAACCGCCATTGCAGAACGCGCACGACCTTGGAAACGAGATCACGCTCGCGGTCGAACGCCACGAGCTGTCGGGGTTCTGATGGAGCACGAAGCGCAACTCGGCGCTGTCGACGCCCGGGTTCCAGTACGCGCGCTTATTGGTCTTGCGATAGTGCCAGACGACGTTACGGCCGGTGCGGCACGCGACGGTATCGGGCGCCGCTTCAGTCGTGACCGTCGTCGTATCGCCATAGCCGTTGACGAAGACCCACACGTCGCCGACGCGCGGCGTGTAGATGTCGGATGCAGCGAGAGTCTCGGGCAGCGCCTGGTCCGGCTCGGCGACCGTTTGGTCGGCGCAAGCGGTGACCGCGACGAGGAGATAGATCCAGCGAAGCGACATGGCAGAGGAACTCCGGCAGGACCGGGCGGAGTTCCTCGTCGCGAGCTACGTGCCCGCGCGACCCCCGGCTTTCGCGAGTTGTTCGGCGAGTGCGGCCGCCGAGGTCGTGGGCTCCTCGCAGGCGTAGCTTCGGCAGACGTACGCGGTCGCCTGGCCGTCTCGTGGAGCGCGATCGGCCAACAACGCGATGTCGTCGCGCGGCGAACCGCCCGCCATCACGAGCGACGGAACGTATCGCTCGGCCGCGGCGCGCTCGAGCGCCGTGAAGCTCGCCGACTTCGGATCGCCGACGATCGCCAGCTCCACGGCCCCGTTGATGAGCATATCGGCCGAGCCGAGCAGGTGTCCGAATGCGCTCGGGTAGCGCGCGATCGCCGGTGCGAGCGTCTCCAGGACGTAAGTAGCGCGACGACGCGCATCGGCGTCGGCGAAGAGCTCGGCGAGGCGAGTCAAGAGCTCGACGGCGAGCGACGTGCCGGACGGAACGGCGTTGTCGGTGATGTCCTTCGGCCGCGTGATGAGCGTTTCGTGATCCGAGGCCGTATCGAAGAACGCGCCCGCTGCATCGTCCCAGAACCAATTCACGACTGACGCGCCGAGCTCGCGGGCGCGCGCGAGCCAGCGGTCATCGAACGTGATGTCGTAGACGCTGAGCGCGGCGAGACCGAGCGCGGCGTAGTCCTCGAGGTAGCCGGCGATGCGCGCGCGGCCGTCCTTGTATGAGCGTAGCACACGACCGTCGCTGACGACGGTGCCAAACAGAAACTCGGCGCTCTTGATCGCGGCGAGCCGGTATTCATCGCTTCCGAATGCCCGAGCCGCTTCGGCGATGCCACGCACCATCAGCCCGTTCCACGACGTGAGGATTTTCTCATCGCGCCCTGGCCAAACGCGCTTTGCGCGCGCGGCGTAGAGCGTCGCGGTCGCGTTGCGAATGACTTCGTCGACGCGTTCAGGGCTCACGTGGTTGCGTGCGGCAACGACGCGCCGGTCGGCGACCACGGAGAGAATGTTCTTTCCCTCGAAGTTGCCGCCGTCCGTCACGCCCCAATACGAGCGCGCGATAGGAGCATCCTCGCCCAGGAGGGAGTCGATCTCGGAGGCATCCCAGACGTAGAACTTGCCTTCGTGACCTTCGCTATCGGCGTCGAGCGATGAATAGAAGCCGCCTTCGGGCGAGCGCATTTCTTTCAGCGCCCAGTCGATCGCCTGCTCGGTCACGCGCCGCACTTCGGCGTCGCGGGTGGCCTGCCAGAGATTCGCACCCAGCCGGATGAGCAGCGCGTTGTCGTAGATCATCTTCTCGAAATGCGGCACGAGCCACTGCTCGTCGACCGAGTAGCGCGCGAAGCCGCCGCCGATCTGATCGTAGATCCCGCCGCGCGCCATGTGCTGGAACGAGCGCGAGACCATCGCGAGCGCGTTTTCGGTGCCGGTGCGCGCCCAGTATCGCAGCAGGAAATCGAGCGACATCGCCTGTGGAAACTTCGGTGCGCTCTCGAAACCGCCGTTTCGCTCGTCGTGGCGTTGGGCAAGGGCGCGATAGGCGCTGTCGAGAAGCGTGGACGTGAGCGGGCCGGAGCTCCGCGTCTGTTCCTTCGCGGCGTCGTACATCTCCCGAACACTTGCCGCGGTGCGCGCGACGTCAGCGGGCTTGTTCCTGTACGCGTCGGAGATCGCCGTCAGAATTCGCTTGAACGACGGAATGCCGTGCCGCTCGTCCTTCGGGAAGTACGTGCCGCCGTAGAACGGCACGCCATCCGGCGTGAGAAAGACCGTCATCGGCCAGCCGCCGTGGCCAGTCATGGCCTGGACGGCCTGCATGTAGATGCCGTCGAGATCTGGCCGTTCCTCGCGATCGACTTTGATGTTGACGAAGCGCTCGTTCATCAGCGCGGCCGTCGCTTCGTCCTCGAACGACTCGTGCGCCATCACGTGGCACCAGTGACACGCTGCGTAGCCGATACTGAGGAGGATCGGCTTGTCCTCGGCGCGCGCTTTGTCGAGTGCTTCTTGTCCCCACGCGTACCAATCGACCGGATTGTCGGCGTGCTGCAGGAGATAGGGACTCGTTTCGCTCGCGAGCCGATTGGGCATTGTGAGAACGTGGCAGGCGCGTCAGTTTGTCGTTTGATTGCACCACACCCCGCTCAAACTATACCACCTGCGTTGTCACGTTCTCAGGTCTCCACCGCGCGCGCTTCCGCCGACGCGCCCCGCCCGTGGTACCGGCGTCTTCCGTGGACGCCGATCGGCATTACCATCGCGCTGCTCGTTACGGCGCTGTTCGCCACTGATCCGATTCGCGACGCGGCGACGCACGCGCCGGTCGGTGAAGGGCATCTCGACCTTCCGTCGGGATACGTGGCGCTCGCGCCGATCTCGAGCATTCTCGATACGCTGACGCTGCTGACCGTCGCGCAACACATCGCGCTCGTGCTGTGGGCGATCGGCATTTTCGCGCTCGTGCGCATTCGACTCGGGCGAAAGGGAACGACCGCTCGCCGAGAGATCGTGGCCGCCGTCGTGTTCCTGCTCGTGATCGTCGTGGTGTATGCCGCCGCGGCGCTGCTTCCGCGGCCGATGGCGCAGTTCGTCGCCTCGGACGACACCGTGATCTCGGTCGACGTTCACGCGCACACGAAGTACTCGCACGACGGCCGCGCGGGCTGGGACGAAGAAGACGTTCGCAATTGGCATCGCGCGGCGGGTTACGACGTCGCCTACATCACGGACCACGGCACCTTCGAAGGCGCCGAGCGTGGCATCGCGACCAATCCGCCGTTTGCGGGGCAGGGGACGATGATACTGCAGGGGCTCGAGGCGTACTTCAACGGCGAGCACGTGAACGTGCTGAGCGCGGGACGCCGGTACAAGGGGATCACGACGCCCGATTTGAAGGACATCGATCCACAGTCGTTGATGCTCGCGAGTATGTTGCCGAAGAACGCACCCGTCACGATCGAGACCGTGCCGGCAAATCTCGACAAGGTCCCGGCGCTGACGACCAACGGCATTCCCGGTGTGATGGCGATCGAGATCGTCGATGGCTCGCCCAAAGGTCTGTCGCAGACCCGAAAGGAGCGCGAGCGCATCGTACACATCGCCGACAGCTTGAACCTTGCGCTCGTTGCGGGATCGGACAATCACGGTTGGGGAAGCACTGCGCCCGGCTGGACACTGTTTCGTCTGCCCGGCTGGCGCGGCATGGCGACCGATTCGTTATCTCGGTCTCTGGAGTACATCCTTCGGGATGGACGACGCGAGTCGACGCGGCCCGTGGAACGCGTCGTTGCGGACGGAACGAACCCGGTCTCGATCGCGTTCACCGGGCCGCTCGCTGCGTGGCAGATGCTCACTACGCTCGCTCCCGACGAGCGCGTGATGTGGCTCGTTTGGACGTGGGGTTTGGTGATCGTCGTGCGAGGCCTCCGCCGGTATCGCATTCGGCCGTCTGGAACGACGTAAAGCAAGTGCAGATCCCTCGCTTCGCTCGGGATGACAAATCGGCTGCGGGATGACAACTCGTGGTCGCTCGCGGTCATCATCGTCACCGCGGCTGCGCTCGTTCGGCTCGCGTTCGCGGCGCTCATCCCCGCGTTTCCCGACGAGACCTACTACTGGGACTGGTCGCGCCACCTCGCGCCCGGATACTTCGATCATCCGCCAGTCATCGCATTGCTGATTCGATTTGGCGGCGTGTTGCTCGCGCCGTTCGGTAAGTCGGCAACACCGTTCGCTGTTCGTTTCGGCCCCGTGCTCGCGGGGTGGGTCGCCGCGTTGACGACTGCCGCAATTGCTCGACGGCTTGCGGACGACAGCGCCGCGGTCCGCGCCGCGGTGATCATGACGGTGATGCCGCTCGCGGCAGCGGGACTGATTCTCGCGACGCCGGACGCCGCGGTGCTCGCCGGTGTCGCGCTCACGCTCTACAGTCTCATTCGCGCAATCGAGCATCCGCCGCGCTCGCGCGCATCGCTCGGTTGGTGGGCGGTTACGGGCGTCGCGCTCGGATTCTCGTTCTGCTCGAAGTACACCTCGATCTTTCTGCCGGTCGGCGTTCTGATCGCGGTGGTCGCGCATCCGAAGTTGCGCCCTCGGCTCGCCGAGCCGGGACCGTACGTGGCGTGTGTGATCGCGACGCTCGTGTTTCTGCCGGTGCTGCTCTGGAACGCGTCGCACGGTTGGATTTCGTTCGCCTACCAAGTGCACCACGGCCTCGCGGCGCCGCAGGGATCGGCGCTCGTTGCGGCGTGGAAGCACGAAGGCGATTTCTTTGGCGGACAGGCGGCGCTCGCATCGCCGATCCTGTTCATCATGCTGTGGATCACCGTGGCGCGCGGGTACGGCCGCGAAGTTCGTCCTGAGCGGTTCGTTCTCGCGGTCGTCGCGGTTGTGTCATTCGGATTTTTCATCTACAGCGCGATCAGACAGCGAGTGGAGCCGAACTGGCCCGCGCCCGCGTACATCCCGGCGATCGCGCTGCTCGCCGCGACCGAGTGGAGTCGCGTGGGCGAGCAGTGGCTGCGCGCCGGCATTGTGCTCGCGGGGGCGATGTCGATCGCCATCTACGCGCAGGGTGTGGTGCCGCTTCTGCCGCTTCCGGCGCCCAAGGACCCGATCGCCCGCGCGTTCGGCTGGGACGATTTAGCGCGGGGCGCAGATTCGCTGTCGACGTTGAATACGACCGCGGCACGCACGACGTGGTTCGGTGGCGATCGCTATCAGGAGGCATCGCAGCTCGCCTTTCATCTACCGGCGCATCCGCAAGTATTCGCGATGAATCTCGCGGGCCGGCCGAATCAGTACGATCTCTGGCCGCGGTTCACGAGTGTCGCTCGGACCGGCGACAACCTGGTGCTTGCCGTCGATGATGGAGATGCGCCGCACAGCACCGTGATGCAGTTGGCGCCATTCTTCGCCGGCGTGCACAAAGGCGAGCTCGTGACGTTCCGGCGTGGCGCGGGCGTCATCGGCACGCGGCGACTGTGGTTGCTGGTCGGGTGGAGCGGGCAGCCGTTGCCTAGCGCTCCCGCGCCCTGACTCCCTCGAGCAGCTTGATCAACGCGCGCTGTTCGTCTTCGGTGAGCGTGCCGACGGCGATGTCGTCCGCTTCCTTCATGGCGACGTCGAGCGCATCGAGCACCGAGAGCCCGCCCTCGGTAATGTAGCAGAACACCTGTCGGCGATCGGGCGACGTGCGCTCGCGGCGCGCCAGGCCGGCCGACTCGAGCTTGTCGAGCAGACGCGTGATACCGGGCGCCTCGTGAATCATGCGATCGCGAATGACGAGCGTGGGCAAGCCCGCCGAGCCGGCGCCGCGAAGGATTCGGAGGACGTTGTATTGCTGAACGGTGATGCCGCTCTGCGCGACGACCTGCGCAAAGTGACGCTCGATGAGCGCCGCCGTTCTGAGAATGCTCACGACGACTTCGGCCTTTGCCGAATGAAAAGGCCGTCGCTGCGCGATCTCTTCCCGCACTCCGCCAGTTGACCCGCCGTTCGAGGACGACGACGTCGTCACATCATATCTCCCGTCCTCGGACGTGGATGCCCCATCAATGCTCCGTTGCTGCACGTTGGTCGTTGATGATGATAGATGTATGGCGGGGCGAGATGCTAGGGAGCGCAACACTTACCCCACGAATCGCCATTTCCTCCGCCAAGTTCGCCAAACTCGCGGACGGGGCGCCACGGTTACCGCCTCCGGCTTTTTTCCGCTCGCCGAGCCGGGCGGACGGTTCACCGAAAAGGTGTAATCGGTAGCGCGGGAGGTGGCGTAGGGTCATGGCATGAAAGCTCTGACTCTTCTCGCGGCGCTGGTTCTCTCGGCAGCCGCTTTGCATCCAATCCTGGGTCAAACACCCATCTCGCATGTCCTCCGCGGAGCGGTTTCCTCGTTCCAGGGGGCTCCCCTCGCCGGCGCCAACGTCTTCCTGCTCGAATCGCTGGACGCCGTGTTGAGCGACGGCCAGGGCCACTTCACAATACGGACGACAGCCCAAGGACGGGTCACACTGGTCGCGCGCCACGTGGGTTTTGCGCCGGCGACCGTGGTTGTCCCTGTGGACACGGCCGAACACGTCGTCTTCATGCTCCGTCCTCAGGCGGCCGCGCTCGCGCCCATCACGGTACAGGCAGGCGCGTACACGGCCGGGAACGAACGCGGCTCGACGCTCACGGCCCTCGAGGTCGTCAACACGCCCGGTGCGACTGCCGACATCGCGCGAGCGATGCAGACCCTGCCCGGCGTGCAGAACGTCGACGAAGGAACGGGGCTGTTCGTACGCGGCGGCGACGTCAGCGAGACGAAGGTGCTGCTCAACAACACCGTCATGCTGTCGTCCTACAACTACGAAACGCCCACTGGCAACTACACGGTGACGGTCAATCCCTTCCTGCTCGACGGCATCTTTTTCAGCTCCGGGGGATTCGGCGCCCGCTACGGAAATATTCTCTCGGGCGTGGCGGACCTGCGGACCGCCGGACGTCCGCCTCAGAGCTCGATCACTGCCGTCGCCGGTCTCGCGAGCGTTTCCACCGGCGCCGACCTCCTGTTCGATCATGGTCTCGCCGTCCATGCCACGGCCGCGCGCAACGACACGCAGCTGCTGTTCAAGCTGAATGGAGAAACGCGAGCGTACGCGCCGGCGCCCAACGGCACCGACGTGAGCGGCAGCGTCGTCTACAACTATCGCCCGACCGCCGAGATAAAGACATTCGCGATCGATCGCCACAGCACGTTGGGGATCGGGGCGACGGATCCGCTGAGCGGCGGCTATGCGTCGGACTCGCACAGCTCGATGGTGCAGTCGGGCTGGAGCGACGTGTTCGGCAAAGTCTCGCCGACGATCAGCATCTCCCAGTCGAGCATCGATCGCAACGACACGTACGGCGTATTCAACCTCCTCGACCGCGAGAACTGGTCGCAGCTGTTCACGCAGACGGCGTGGAGCCCGGACGATCGGTACTCGCTGCGCATTGGCGGCGATCTCGATTGGCGCAACGCACGCTTCGTCGGATCGATTCCGCCGTCCGCGCTTGCGGCGGGCGCCATCGATCCACTCGTGAAGTTCGACTCGCGCGCTGCCGGCTCGCGAAACGGCGTGTTCGGCGAGCTGGATTGGCGTGCGATGGAAGCGTTGCGCGTCATCGCCGGTGCGCGGACGGACTACTCGAGCTTCACGCACGTGCGAACGGTCGATCCGCGACTATCGGTCGCGTACCGGTGGAGCGACGACGCGACGATCACCGCGGCGGTCGGCGGATATCACCAGGTCTCCGATCCGCTCTACTTCGCCTCGGGACTCGGCACGCCGGGCATCGGTCCCATGGCGTCGCGCCAGTTCGTGCTCGGATGGCAGCTCGGCGAAGACAAGCAGATGGCGCGCGTCGAGGTCTACGACAAGGCATACGACGATCTCGTCGGGCTCACGCACGACAAGGTGGTCGTTGGCGGCGGCACGGGGCACGCGCGCGGCGCCGACCTGTTTCTCAAGCGAGCGATCGCGAAGTATCTGTCGACGCGAATCACCTACACGTTCGTCGACTCGAAGCGCACCGATCCGAGCACCGGCCGCACGGCGCCGGCGGCATTCGACATTACGAATTCTCTGACGCTCATTGCCGACCAGCAGCTGCCCAAGGGCTGGAGCGTGAGCGGCGCGTTTCGCTACGCAACGGGCAAACCATACACGCCAATCACTGGCGCAACGTTCGACGCCACGGCCGGCATCTGGGATCCGCAGTACGCCGCGCCGAACAGCGAGCGTCTGCCCGCGTCGCAGCGATTGGATCTCGCGATGTCTCGGGTGACGCGACTCGGGCCGCGCTACATCCTCGTCTACTTCTTCTCGCTCGACAACGTGCTCAATCGCGTCAACCTGTATCAGTACGCGTACAACGCCGACTACACGCAGCGCATTCCGGTTCGCAGCCTGTTCAATCGATCGATCTACTTCGGTGCGTCACTCACCCACCTGGAGCTCGGCAAATGATTCGCGCTCGCTATTTCGCAACCGTTGCAATCGCCGCTCTCGCATCGTGCGCCCACGCGCAGGAGACCGCGGCGCCACCAAAATGGGCCGACACGCTTCGTGCGGAGCTCGCCAAAGCCTCGATCGCGAACGATGCGGCCACCCTCACGGCGACGCGCACTCTCGCGGATCGTGTGGCATCCGCTTTCCCGAATGACGGACTGATTCTGCACTATCAGGCGTTCGCGATGTACCGGCAGGCGATCGTCATGGGAAACTCGCCGGAAGCGGGGCCGCTGCTCGATCGCGCGAAGGATGTGTTCGAGCGATCGCTCGCGCTGCATCCCATCGCCGAGACACACGCGCTGCTGGCGGCGATCGACGGCCAGCTCATCGCGCGCGATCCATCGAGGGCCATGCTGCTGGGCATCGCGGCGGGGCGCTCGAGCTCGGCCGCGCTGTCGATGAGTCCAGCCAATCCGCGGGTCTGGCTGGTCCGTGGTCAGGGCTCGATCTTTACGCCCGAAGAGTACGGCGGCGGGCTCAAAGCCGCGAAGGAGCAACTGACCAGGGCGGTCGAGCTCTTCGAGAAGGATGCGCCGAAGCCCGGCGAGCCGACGTGGGGAAAGGCGGAGGCGTACGCTTGGCTCGGTCAGGTGTATGAAAAACTCGGCGACAGGACAAAGGCCGCGGACGCGTACAAGACGGCGTTGACGATCGCGCCGGAGTATGGATATGCGAAAGCGCTCGCGGCGGCATTGAAGTAATCGAAACACCGAGATGCTTCAGGTTCCGGGAGGAATCGTGACACGAGCTCGCCGTCCAATCTGGATCTGGGTCACGCTCGCCTGGCTGGTGTTCGGCGTGCTGTACGCGTACCCGATGTGGGCAGCAGTCAACGGCTCGATCACCGCGTGGCAGTCAGTCGCGCGCGGCCTGATGCATGTCGCGCCCGTGGCTCTCGGTGGCATCGGCATCTGGTGGGTCACCGGCGTCGTGAGCTGGCCGCCTCGCAGTCGATGGACTTTCTTCGCGCTGCACGTCTTGATCGCTTGCACGTTCGGCGTTTTGTGGCTGCTCATCGACACGTCTGGCATCGCGCGCAGCATCGGCTACACGGCCGCGTTCCAGATCGTGGGCGTCTTCGCCGGATTCCAAGTACTCGATGGCGTTCTCGTATACGCGTCGATCGCCGCAATCTCATACGTGATTCGAATCGCGAAGCGACTGCGAGAGCAGGAGGCCCGCGCGGCGCGCGCGGAGTCGCTTCGTATGCGCGCGGAGCTCGCGGCGATTCGCGGGCGCCTCAATCCGCATTTTCTCTTCAACACGCTGCACACGCTCACCGCGCTCGTTCGACGAGATCCGGAGACGGCGGAGCGCGCGCTCGAGCGCTTCGGTGACATGCTGCGATATGTGCTCGATGTGAAACGCTCGACGCGCGAGGACGTCTCGCTCGCCGACGAGCTCGAGTTCGTGCGCAGCTATCTCTCGCTCGAGCAACTCCGATTGGGCGATCGCCTGCTTGCCGAGGAGCGCATTGATCCCGACGCGCTCGATTGCCGCATTCCCTCGCTCACGCTCCAGCCAATCGTCGAAAACGCGATCAAGTACGGCATCGCACCTCGCGCGCGCGGCGGACGTGTCGAGATCGTCGCGTCGCTCGGCGATGACGCGCTTACTCTCGAGGTGCGAGACGATGGACCAGGTACCGCCAGCACGGTACTCGACATCGCCGCCGGGATGGGTCTGCGTGCGGTTCGGCAGGCGCTCGAGACGAGGTACAGCGGCCAGGCGCAATTCAACGTCGTGACGGCGCCCGGCGAAGGATTCGCGGTGACGATGGCTCTGCCGATTCAGACCACGGCCGAGTTGCGCGCAACGGTGCCGTCATGAAGACTCGCGCGATCGTGGTGGAGGACGAGCCGATTGCTCGCCAACAGCTCCGCGACCTGTTGACTGAAGTCGACTGGATCGAGTGCGTTGGCGAGGCGGCTGATGGACGGAGCGCCGTCGCCACGATCGATGCGCTCGAGCCGGATCTCGTCTTTCTCGACATCGAGATGCCCGAGATGAGCGGGCTCGATGTGCTCGGCGCGATTCAGCACGAACCGGCCGTCGTGTTCACGACGGCCTACGACAAGTTCGCAGTGACCGCGTTCGAGCTCGAGGCAATCGACTATCTGCTCAAGCCGTTTGGCCGCGACCGGCTGCACGCTGCGTTGGAGCGCGTTCGCCGAGCGGTGACTGAGGAGTCGGATGTGCCGGTGGCACGACGTGCGCACGAGGCACTCGACCAACTTTCGGGTGATGGACCGCTGACGCGGCTCTTCGTTCGAGATCGAGGTCGAATTCTGCCGCTCTCGGTTCAGGACATCGAGCGCCTCGAGGCCGATGACGATTACGTCGCGGTCCATGTGCATGGCCGTCGCTTTCTCGTCTATCTCAACATGAACGAGTTCGAGGCGCGGCTCGATCCGACTCGGTTTCTTCGAATTCACCGATCGCACATCGTGAACCTCGACCACGTCGCGGCAATGGTCCCGTTCGACGCGACTCGGCTCCAGATCGAGATGAAGGACAGGACGAAGCTGATCGCGAGCCGGACGAAATCCAGGGAGTTGAGGAGTTTGGCGATCTAGCCGCGGGAAGAGGGAGGCGGGAAGCGGGAACGACCCAGAAGGGTCCTGTCTTCACGCCAACGGCGGAGTTGAATGTCGGGCACGGGCGAGTCAGTTTCCGGCATGCCTCTCGCCAAAGATCTCGACTCGTACATCGCCGGCAACCGCGTCACCGCCCGCGATGAGCTGTTCGAATTCCTCCGCATTCCGAGCGTGAGCTGCCGCTCGGAGCACAATCCCGACACGGCACGCGCGGCCGAATGGGTTGCTGGCTCGTTGCGCGGAATCGGGCTCAAAGCCACGATCCATCCGACGAAGGGTCACCCCATCGTGGTCGGCGAGTGGCGGAATGCGCCCGCTGGTGCGCAAACCGTGCTCATCTACGGGCACTACGACGTGCAGCCTGTCGAGCCGCTCGAGCTGTGGGATAGTCCGCCCTTCGAGCCGACGGTGCGCGACGGAAAGATCTTCGCGCGCGGATCCGTCGACGACAAAGGCCAGCTGTTCCTGCACATCAAAGCCCTGCAGGCGCATCTCGCGGCGCGCGGCACGCTGCCGGTGAACGTCATCGTGCTCGCCGAAGGCGAGGAGGAAGTCGGCAGCGAAAACCTCGAGGCGTTCATCGAGGCGCATAAGACACTGCTTGCATGCGACGCGGTGGTCATCTCGGACTCCGCGATGTTCGCGCCAGGTCTGCCGTCGATTCTGTCGTCGCTGCGTGGAATCGCCTATTTCCAAATCGACGTTCAAGGCCCGGTCGGCGATCTACACTCGGGGATCTACGGCGGCGCGATCATGAATCCCGCGATGGCGCTCGCGCGCATCCTCGCGACGATGCACGATGCGGACGGACACATCGTGATTCCCGGGTTCTACGACAAGGTGCGCGATTGGGGCGACGCGTGGCGGAAGCAGGTGCAATCGCTGCCGTTCAAGGATGAGACCTTTCGGCACGAGACAGGTTCACCGGAGCTCGCCGGCGAAAAGGGCTATTCGACGCTCGAGCGCGTGTGGATGCGCCCCACCTGTGAAGTGAACGGCTTGCTGAGCGGCTACACGGGCGAAGGCGCGAAGACGGTGCTGCCTGCGAAGGCGATGGCAAAAGTGAGCTGCCGTCTCGTGCCCGATCAGACGCCGGACGAGATCGAAACGCTCATGCGCGCGCATGTGCAGCGGGTCGCGCCAAAGGGAGTGACGGTAAAAGTCACGCACCTGCACGGCGGACGTCCGTGGCGCGCCGATCTTGGCGGGCCGCTCTTCGACGCCGCGCGCCGTGCGCTCGCGGCGGCGTTCGATCGCGAGCCGGTGATCACCGGCGAAGGCGGATCGATTCCGGTCGTCGGCGATTTTCAGAGAATACTCAACGCGCCGGTTCTGTTGGTCGGATTCGGTTTGCCGGGAGAGAACGCTCACGCGCCCAACGAGTGGATCAGCGAGGACAACTACCATCGCGGAACGCTGGCGATGGCGGCGCTGTGGGACGAGCTTGCGCAGGCTTGAACGACCGGCGGCGGGGGACCGGCGACGGGCGGCGGGCGAAAACCCGCCGCCGACGGGCGATGGGCGGCCGGACGTCAGAGAGGAGCGGCGGCCTCGGCCAGCCATCGCCACGTCCGATTTTCCTGGTCCTTCAATCCGCCGGCCGCCCGTCGCCCGTCGCCGGTCCCCCGCCGCCGGTAGTTCTAGAATCTCCACTCTCTCATGATGAACCCACCCCACGCCGTCACCGTGCGGATGGGCTGCGAGTTGAGCTGAGGCTCGAGCAGCAGAATTCGCGGTGCGACGCTCGCGTTGAAAGTCCATCCGTCCGCGGTGCGATGCTCGATGCCCGCGCCGAACAGCGACGCCTGCGTCTGCACGGTGACGAACGTTCGAGGATTGATGTACTTGCCCGCCTCGATCTTCGTCTGCGTGAGGAAGTTGCCGACAAAATTGCCTGACGGGACGTCGCCCGGTGTGATGTCGAAGACGTCGGTGCCGAACGCGCGGCCCGCCTGCATCTCGACCTGATCCACCGCGACGCCGAGCGCGACGCCGGCGAGTCGCCGAACGGCGTACTGCGCGCCGACACCGAACAATTCAGTGGTCGCCGCTGATCCGGCGATACTCGAGGATGCCGACCCAAGGAGCGATGTGGTCGACTGGCCAAAGGCGAGAAGCGTGAGCAGCTCCGATTGCGTGCGGGGCGGCTGTGCATCGCTCTCGAGCGAGAGCTTCGGCTTGCGCAGTGTGCCGCCGATCGACACGCGGATGTTGATCGCGCCGCGCGCCGCGGTTTGAACCTGGTACTCGCCGGTGATCTGCAACGTCGGATTGACGTCGGGACTCCCGATGAACAGCGCCGAGCCGCGCTTGATCTGAAATCGCCGGCTCAAAAAGTTGTACTCGCCGCGATCCGTGCTCACGACGCCCGTGATGTCGAACGCTTCACTCTCGGAGTGAATGATCAGCGGGTCGTCGGTGTAGATCTCGACGTTCGCCTCCCGGTTGCGAACCCACGTGTTGTGCCTGATGCCAAGCGTGACCTCCATCTTCAGGTTCGCCAGCAAGGGACTCGGCGAAGGAAACAATTCGCGGTCGCTCGCGAGCGCGGTATCGAGCACGTTGAAGAGCGCCGGATCACCGGCGCCGATGACGTGCTGTCCCGTTGGCTCCGGCGCGTAGATCACGCCTTGCGTGACCGTCGCGTTGCCGTTGAGGTTCGCCGTCTGAAAGGGTCCCGTGAGCGAAGCGTTCGCGTCGACGCGCACCTTGCCCCATTTGTTATTGAGCAGCTCAGCCCCGCTCGATATGAGGGACAGGTTGAACGTGGGCTCGCGCCAGTCGCCGACGGCGAGCGTTCCTTTGACGCGCACGGGTCCTTTCGACCACCCAGCGAGTGAGTCGACGTAAACGGTATCGTCGAGCATCCGCACGAATCCGTTGATGCTCTCGATGGTCGCTCCCGTCGATGAGATCGTCATCGTCGCATTGTCGACGAGCAGCGCACCGGTGAGCGAGGGCCGTCGTAGAGTGCCGCGCATCGCGATGCGTCCAGCCGCGTGGCCGTGCACGTTGCTCACGACGTCGGTCATCTGCGGGATGAGATCGATCGGCAAGCTGTCGCCCGTGATGTCCACCGCCATCGGCCGCGGCAACAAGCGATCGCCACTGACGCCGGTGACCGCGAGATTGAGCGGTAGCTGCGCGTCCGCCGTGGTGACGACCTCGCCCGTCTTTCGCAGCGCTTCGGCATGCGAGATGAGTAGTTCGTTCGCGTAGCTGAACGTGCCGCGCACGTCGGGCACCTTCGTCGCATTCCACGCCCCATTCACGATTCCGAACGCGCCCTTGAACACGGGTGCGCTGAGCGAGCCGGTCATGTTGCCGTGCAGCATCAACAACCCGGCAAGATTGACGTCGGTCTGGGTGATGTCCACGATGTTCGACAGCGGGAAGTTGTCGAGCTCGAGGCGAAAATCAGCGCTCCCCGCGGTTGGCAAGAGTCCGTTCGCGTATAGCCGGCCGGCGCCGCGATTACGGAGCTCGAAATCGGCGACGCGCACGCCGGGCGCACCCCACGTAATGAGCGACGGTCGCATCAGCGTCCACGCGACGGTGTCGAACTGGAACTTCATATCCGTGAGCTTGAGCTGCTTCTGCGCGGGAAACAACGCGTAGTCGCCCATCGCGCTGTAGCGCCGCTGCTGATCTTCGATGACGGCCAGCTGAATTTGTCCGCCGGGCGTTCGATAGCTGACGCGCGCCAGGAGCGAGTCGAATGCAAAGCCCATCACGCTCAGGCCGTCGGCGTCGAGCGCGACGGCGAGAGTCGCAGTCGGCGTGCGGGCATTGCGCCACGCGAACTCGCTCTTGAAGGCTCGCGCGTAGTTGCCGCGGATATTGACATTCGTACCGCCCGCGCGCCCTTGCAGTGTGAAATCGTAAATGTTGCCGCTGACCGTGCCGGCGACGAACGCCGACCCGCTGATGGTGTCTCCCGCGACGGGCTTCGGCGGACTGACGACGAGCCGCGGCGGCGGCTGTCCGCTGATCAATCGCTGCATTTCCGTCGACCGCGCGCGTCGCGCGGAATCGGAACGGGCGCGCGCAAAGATACGCGCCGTGACGCCAGGACGCGGCGCCACGACCGCCTGTGTCGTCGCGGATTTTGGCAACCACCGATTGAAGACGCCGAGTGAATCGGCGGCGACGTTGAACTTGATCTCGCCCGCGTGATCGTGCGTGATGCCGAACGTTCCCGATGCGCGCGCGACCGTATGCTTGACGCCGACATACAACGTCGCCAGATCGGCGGTCCCGTGACCGATGTTCACTTTCACTGACGCGGTGTCGACGCCGATGCTGTCGATGCTCGATTTCTTGAAGTCCGCGGCGACCGCTCCCTGCATCGTCGCGGGATCGACTCCGCGTCCTTTCGCTACGACGTTCGCCGTGATTCTGGTGCGCGGCGCCCTGCTGAGCACGGTGCTGAGATTCACTGCGGCCAGCTGCGAGACGAGATCGTATCCCACATCCGGGCTCGCAATGTCGAGCGTGCCGCGCGCGGCGAACCGGCCGCCGTCGGGCAGGGTAAAGTCGCCTCGAACGTTCAGGTTCCTCGCCGTGCCCGAGAGATGAAACGGCCCCACGACAGATCCGTGCAATCCGGCCGAAGGGAAGAAGCGTCCTACTTCGACCAGTGATGCCGGACGCGCGCGGCCATCCACGACAAATCCAGAGGCGCCGCCGAGGTGAACCGTCGCGGTGCCGTCGAGCGCGGAGAATGTTCCGCGATCGCGATGATCGACATTCGCAATGATTCGAAGCTCGCCCACCGTCGAACCGTTCAACGTCGCGGTGCCGGAAACCGTGCCCGCGATGGGAAGCGTGGGATACCACGTGCGCGCCATCGCGACCTGCACCGGCAAGAGCCGCAGCCGCAGATCGCTTGCGCGCATTCCATTGCCGGGAAATCCCACGCCGCCAACAGCGGTGATGCGGCTCGTGCCGGCGCTCACGTCTCTGAACGTCACGTCGCCGCTCACCGACATGAAGTTGCGTCCGCCGCTCACGATGCCGCGCCCGGACAGCGTGCCGCGGCGCGGGGATCTGAGATGCGGAATCAACTGCTCGAGCGTTCTCGTTTCGATGTCAGAGAAGCGAAGATCCGTGTTGTGGATCGTGATCGTGTCGTCGAGCGTGATGCCGAACTTTCCGCTCGCGCGTGCGGGACCGAGCGCGACGGTCATGTTCGTCAACTGATAATCCTGAAGCGCGCCGACCCAGGCGAGCTTGAGGTTGAACGCGCCGCGTCCCTCGGCCGGCAGACGCGGATACACCCAGCGCATGTCGGTGAAGGCGGCCGGGTCGGCGCGCATCGTCAACGCGAGATCGCCTGTTTCGAAGTTGTAGATGCCGTCACCGTGCACCTTCGACTTCGGGAACGCAGCGTGCGCGTCCTTCCACCAGACGGAGTCGTTGTTGAACGGAAAGATGCCTTTGAGATCGCGAACGTTCGCCGCCGGCGGACGAAACGGATACGCGGTCATCGTCGCCGCCGAGACCTCCAGCAATCGATTCTTCACGCCCGGTTGCGAGAGCCGGAGCAGCGGAATCGTCGCGCTGACCGTGTCGAGCTGAACGATCTTCTGGTATCCGCCAGGCGCGCGCCGAATGAGCAAACGACCTCGGCCGCGCAGCGCCTCACTGATGGCGCTGTCGCGCGCGCGTGCGCTCAGTCCTCGATTCGGGTGCCACGGTGAGCGCACGATCAACTGTCCGCCGATCACCGTCCCGTTGGTGAATCGCAACCAGTCGCCCCACTTCGTCTGTTCCGACGCTGGCTTCGGCGTGGTGTCGCGCGGGAAAATGTTCTGCCAGTTCCAATGGCCGACCGGCGGATGATCGAGCACGACGACGGGGCGCAGCGCGACGGCGCGATCGACCGAGATGCGTTTCCGAAACAGAGCGAGAATCGAGTAGTTGCCGCGAAACGACTCCACGGCGACGAATGGATTTCCAGCGCTGTCCGTGATCGACACGTTGTGCAGCGTCATGCCGATGAGCAGGTTGCCGGAGATTCGCCCGATGCGCGCTTCGCCGTGGATGTGTTCGTTGACCCAATTCTGCGCGACGCGACGCACGCGTTCGCGCCCCCAGTCGGTGTCGGTGATCACGAGCACCGCCAACACCGCGAGCAGGATCAGTCCGAAGAAAATCGACGTGGCGACGAAGAAAGCGCGCGCCCAGTGCAGCCGGTTCGGGTCTTCGACGAGCGCGATCTGTGCCGGCGGCAGATCGCGGTCGCTGTCGCGCCGCGCTCGGCGTCCGGGATGCTCGTCGCCATGCCGTCCGCCCGGTTCCGCCACTAGTACGCCTCGCCGATGGAGAAGTGCAGCGAGATGTAGTCGAGAATCGTGTGGCCCTGTCGCCACGTGCGCGTGAGTGGGAGTGAAACGATTCGGATCACTCCCGTGCTGTCCGGCACCGCCGTCACGACGCGAAGCGACTCGGAACGATTCGGATTCAGGCCGAGGTCGAAACGAACGGGACCGACGCCTGTCATGTAGCGAATGCCGGCACCCGGCGTGATCGCGCCGGTGCCCTTCACGAAGTTGCCGAGCGTTTGCAGGCCTTGGATGTTCGCGGAGCCCACCACGGCCCAGTCGACGAACACCGCGCCGACGAAATTCTTGAAAACGGTTCCCTGCGGCAGCGGTACGCGGTACTCGACGCTGCCCTCGAGCAGCGTCGTTCCGCCGAGTGGCTGCGGCAGGAAATCTCCGTTCGAGAGACCTGGCGAAGCCGGGTTGCAGAACTTGACCAGGTCAGCCCGCAATCCGCATTTCCCGCCGCCAACGCTCGTCGCGCCGCGCACCAGCGTCGAGTCGACGATCGTGAGGACGCGCGGCCCCAACATGTTCTCGGCGTAGCCACGCACCGAGTTGGCGCCGCCGGCGTAGAAGCGTTTACGCGGATGAATGACGCCGCTGTCGGGGCCGGACGTGATCGCCTTGACCCATCCACCTGCGATTCGCGCCGAATACACTTTCTTCGTGCCGCTGAAGTGTCCGTACAACGAGGCATCGAAGAAGACGCGATTGTAGCGATAATCCGAGCCGGTGAACGCCGACGCGTTCTCGAACTCGAAACGCGCGACATATCCTTTGGTCGGCGAGAATGGAGCGTCCGAGCGGTCGATGAAGCCCGTGAGCGTGAGCGGCGAAAGTGCCTGGTGCGAGCGCAGCGCGTTGATCGTGCCGTTGTCGCAGACGCCGTAGTTCACGCAGAAGTATGTGTCGCTCGCCTCGACGCGATTGAGCTCGTACTTGTAGTTGAGGCTGACCGGAGCGCGGGGTTTGACCTCGTGCGTGTACGTGAACTGTCCGCCGTAGCCGCGGTCGACGAACACGCCCGGATTGATCGTCCGGTGCGAGAATGCGCCGACGGCGATCGCGTCCGACGGACGAAGAAAATCGGGCTGTTTGAAATCGACGCTTGCGGTGTACGTCGGCTGCAGGAATGGCGTGGCATTGGTACCAAGCTCCTGCCTGAGATTTCGGAACGGGCCCTTGCCCTCGAGCGAGCCGGCGAAGAGGTTGCCGACCGTCGCGTCGAGATCGAGACGGCGAGCGCCGCCGAACAGCGAGTACGACGTGTAGTGCGTTTGGAACTGGAAGAAGTCGACCGTGTTGAACCCCGGTCCCATCCGCGCTTCGTGGAGCGGGGCTTCGGTGACAGCGACGTCGACATCCTTGATGCTGTCGGGCTGCGGCGGCACCTGGACCGTGGCCAGCTTGAACAGGTTCGACTCGTAGAGGTTGCGCTGGCTCTCGAGGACGTCGGACAGCCGGAAGATGTCGCCCGTGTGAAAGGTGAGCGCGTTGCGCACGACTTTTTCAGCGACGGCGTGCACGCCGCTGACGGTGATCTTGCCGACGACCGTGCGATGGTTCGGCACGAACGTGAGCGTGACGTCGGCGAGATGCTCGGCTTCGTTCACCACGACGCTCGTGTCGACGACGGCGTCGCCGTAGCCCTGGTCCCACATCTCGTCCTGGAACATCACGCGCATCGAGTCGAGCCGTACGAGGTCGAGCGGATCGTTGGCGTGCAGGAGCGTGAGCCGTTTGCGCGTCTTATCGCTGATCAGCGTCGAGTCGTAGAACATCGACAGCTTGCGGACGATCGTCGGCGGGCCTTCGGCGACCTTGAAGGTCACTTTCACCTGGCGAGTGCCGGTGGGCGTGACGACGGTGTCGACTTCGCTATCGCGCCACCCGCGCTTCCAGTAGTACAGGCGGATGCGGATGATGTCGCGCGCCAGCTCGTCTTCGTCGAGGTAGTACTTGTCCTCGAACGTCGGCGAGTGGCTGAACAGACAGAAGATCTCGATGACAAAACTTCGACAGCTCGACGCGCGTGTCGAAATGCTCTTCTCGAGGTCCTGCACGTCAACGTGCTTGACCCCTTCCATGACGAGGCGGCGAACCTCGGGCGGTGCGGTGTCGCGCTGTTGCGCCGGCAGCGCCGCCGCACACGCCACGACGCACGCCCAGGCGAGTGCTAAGCGACGCATGACCGTCGTTGGAAGAGCAAAGCCTAGACCGCTTGCTCCTCTCGGGCCCGGTTGGCGTTGGACTACGGGCTTAGCATAGCGAGGCGGGCCGCGGGCGAATCGGGGGTGGTCGTCCTCGCGCGACCTATGGCAATGCTGCCGGAACTGCCTTGGCAGCATTGCCCCCGGCTCGCGCTGCGGGCGCCCACCCCCGATTCGCCCACCCCTCACTCGCTACGCGCGAGCCACAACGGTCGAAGGGAGAGTCAGCGGAGATGGCATCGCGAGGGCGTCGCGCGCTGAACGACTGCGTGCTCGCCCCACGTCGTCGAACGCGCTACCCACATTGCGAATCGCGCCGACTTCACGAACGACGCGTCTGCTGTTGCTGTAGTGAAAGACGCTTCGCGTCGCGCGTCGTTCCGTTGTCAGCTACAATCCAGCCAACAAAGCGTCGTTCGAAGGAGTCGCCGCGATTCGCTTGATCAACCACTCCATGGCAGACTGCGGCGGCATCTGGCTCAAGCCTCGACGCAGCGTGTACACGCTGTCGATCTGATCCGGACGGAAGAGCTTCTCTTCGCGCCGCGTTCCGCTGGTGCCGATGTCGATCGCGGGATAGATGCGCTTCTCGGCCAGGCTGCGATCGAGCTTGATCTCGCAGTTACCCGTGCCCTTGAACTCCTCGAAGATCACGTCGTCCATGCGCGAGCCCGTTTCGACCAGCGCCGTGGCGATGATCGTCAGCGAGCCGCCGCCCGACGTCGCGGGAATCGAGCGCGCCGAGCCGAAGAATGCTTTCGGCTTCGCCATCGCCGTCGCATCGAGACCGCCAGACAGCGTACGACCGGTGCCGCGCTCCGCCGTGTTGTGCGCGCGCGCCATGCGGGTGAGCGAGTCGAGCACGATGACGACGTCCTTGCCCGCTTCGACCAGGCGATGCGCGCGGTTCAACACCATCTCGGTGACCTCGACGTGTCGCTGCGCGGGTTGGTCGAAGCTCGACGAGATGACCTCACCGACGCCCCACGAGATCGCTTCGCTGACTTCCTCGGGACGTTCGTCGACGAGGAGAATGAGCAGCACTGCGTTCGGGTGATTGACCGCCACGCCTTCGGTGATCGCGTGAAGCAGCGTCGTCTTACCGGCACGGGCCGGCGCGACGATGAGCGCGCGCTGGCCATAGCCGATCGGCGCGATGAGATCGATCGCTCGGCGCGTGAGCTCCGGACCACCCTTCGCCGGACGTCCCGTCTCCATGAACAGCTTGCGTTCCGGGTAGGACGCTGGGAGCGAATTGAACTCCGGACGACGTGCTGCCGATGCCGGATCGGCGTCGTTGATCGACTTGATCTCGACGAC
>Ga0070679_100000980_pt1 | contig 24879 bp, 18 predicted proteins | sample KBSC63BmetaG_FD_65652 | JGI IMG/M metagenome (GOLD analysis project Ga0070679, IMG submission 65652) | Corn rhizosphere microbial communities from Kellogg Biological Station, Michigan, USA - KBS C6-3B metaG | ecosystem: Host-associated > Plants > Roots > Rhizosphere | place: USA: Michigan... | reverse complement strand
GCGGCGTGGGCGGCATGTGATTGCCCGGCTTCACCGCTTGCGCGTCGGCCACCCAGCGGCGCAGGTGCTCGCGGACGTTCGGCAGCGACCCCGCGGCCAGCGTGATCCGGCTGGCCACGTGGGTCAGGTCGGGCCCCATCGTCGCGCCCGCGGGCGTGCCGGCCACGCGATGGCACATCACGCAGGTGCCGTGCAGGAACAGCTGCTCTCCCCGCTGCGCCTCGGCGCCCAGCGCCGCCGGGGCGGGGCGCCTTTGCGCGGCCAGCCACGCCTGGAACGTCTCCTCGGGCTCCGCGATCACCAGAAAGCCCATCTGCGCGTGCTGCGCGCCGCAGAACTCGGCGCACTGCCCGCGGAACACGCCCGGTCGATCGGCCTGGATGTACGTGGTCGAGTCGTGGCCGGGGATCAGATCACGCTTGCCGTGCAGCTCGGGCACCCAGAAGCTGTGGATCACGTCGCGCGACACCAGCTGCAGCAGCACCGGCCGGCCCACCGGCACGTGCAGCTCGTTCGCGGTGACGACCATCTGATCGGGCGCCGTGCCGGGGTAGTGCAGCTCCCACCACCACTGCCGGCCGATCACCTGGACGGTCAGGACGTCCTTCGCGCCGCGCATCGGGTTCAGCTCGTGCCCGCCGCGGATGCTGACCACCAGCAGCGCGATCAGCGTCAGCGCCGTCAACACGCCGCCGACGGCGACCAGGCGCAGCCGCGCCGACTCGTCCATGGCCGCCCCGCCCGGCCGCAGCACGCCCAGCAGCAGCAGCGCCAGCACGACGACGTAAACCACCAAGCACACGCCGAAGAAGGCCCAGAACACCTGCGCCAGACGCGCGGCCTGCGGCCCCGCCGGCGCCAGCGCGTAGCCCGACGCGGGGATCATGGCGCTGGCGCCCCCTGCGCCCGCACCGGCTGCTGCGTGGTCATCGTGCTCTCGGCCGGCTTCACCTGCATGCTGTCGTCGCGGCCGGGCGCCCAGAAGCCGCCCGTCAGGCCCGACATCGAACGGACATAGGCGACGAGCTGTGCCACCTGGAAGTCGGGGATCTTCCCCCGGAACGACGGCATGCCGTTCGGCCGCCCTTCCAAGATCGTCGCGTAGATGTTCTCGGGCGCGCTGCCGTAGATCCACTTGGCGTCCATCAAGGCCGGTCCGATGCCGCCCCCGCCGTGCGCGTGGCAGCCGGTGCAGTTGTAGGCGGCGAACAGGCGCTTCCCCTCGTTCATGGCATACGCGTTTTCTTGATCCTTCTTCAGCGTGCCGGTGATGGCGCCCGGCACCCCTCCCGCGAACAAGGTGCTCAGCACGACGCCGCCTTCCGTCTTCGACACCGCCTGCGTGGGGCGCAGGTCACGGCTCTCGCGTTTGCAGGCAGGGGCGATCATCAGCGCCGCGCTCATCAGGGCCAGCAGGTGCATCCTCATGGCAGCGCGAACACGTACAGCGTGCCCCCCTTGCTGGTGCGGCCAGGCAGGTCCTTCATGACGGCGCCCCAGCCGTTCGCGGCGGTGGCGTCACGCGTATCCAGGTCACCGCTGACCACCGACCCGGCCCAGCCACCCACGCCCGAGAACACCGCCACGTACTGCTTGCCGTCGGGACCGCGGTAGCTGACCGGCTGCCCGATGACGCCCGAGCCCGTCTGGAACTTCCACAGCACCACGCCGGTGCGAGCGTCCAGCGCCTTGAACCAGCCCTCCATGTTGCCGTAGAAGACCAGCCCGCCCGCCGTCGCCAGCGCGCCGCTCCAGGCAGGAAACGTCTCGCTGACCGACCACATCGGCTTGCCGGCCACCGGGTCCCATGCGGTGAAGGCGCCCCGATTGCCTCCCGGACCCGCGTGATACCGGACGTTGACCCCGACGTAGGGCGTGCCGGCGATGTAGCTGGCGTCGGTCGCCTCGATGTCCTCGCACAGGTTGTTGTGCGGGATGTAGAACCAACCCGTCTGGGGCGAGAAGGCCATCGGCTGCCAGTCCTTCGCCCCCGGCGCCGACGGACAGACGTCGCGCACCACGCGTCCTTGCCGGGGCATCTTCTCTTCCGCTGGGATCAGGCGGCCCGTCTCCAGGTTCACGCCGTGGCTGGAATTCACGGGCGCGAACGGCTTCGCGGACAGGACCTGCCCGGTCGTGCGATCGAGCAGATAGAAGTATCCGTTGCGATCGGCGTGCCCCAGCACTTGCCGCGTGCGGCCCCCGATGGGCAGATCGACCAGCACGTCCTCGTTGATGCCGTCGTGGTCGTACAGGTCGTGGGGACTCCATTGATAGAACCAGACCGCCTGGCCGCTGTCGGGGCGGCGGGCGAAGATGCCCGCGGTCCACTTGTTCTCGCCGGGTCGCAGCTCCGGGTTCCACACGCCGGGATTCGCGGTGCCGTAGTAGACGAGATCGAGGGCCGGGTCGTACGAGACGAACCCCCACACCGTGCCGCCGCCCTGACGCCAGTGCTCGGGCGGCCAGCTGTGAATGCCCAGGTCGCGGCCGCGATCCTGCTCGTAGTAGGGATGAAAGTCCGCGCCGATCAGGCAATCGGCGTCGGGACCGGTGCTGTACGCGCGCCACAGCAGCTTGCCGGAGTCGGCGTCCAGGGCGGCCAGCCAGCCGCGCACGCCGAACTCGCCGCCGCTGTTGCCGACCAGCACCTTCCCCTTCACCACCAGCGGCGCCATCGTCATCGACTCGCCCTGGTTGATGTCGCCCAGCCGGGTTCGCCACGCCTCCTTGCCGGTCGCGGTGTCGACCGCGACGGTGTAGTCGTCCAGCGTGTTGAAGAACAGCTTGCCCTGCCAGAACGCCGGACCGCGATTGACGACGTCGCAGCACGCGACGCCCTGTGCGGCGGCGCTGGGCTGGGGCTCGTAGATCCACTTCGGCGGACCGCCGGGGTTGCGCAGATCGAACGCGTAGGCGCGGTTCGGAAACGGCGTCACCAGGTACAGCGTGTCCCCGATGATCAGGGGGGCGCCTTCGTGACCCTTGGGGATGCCCGTCGAGAACGTCCAGGCCACCTTCAGGCGGGCGACGTTCTTCGTGGTCAGCTCGCCCAGTTCGCTGAAACGTCGGTTCTGGTAGTCCTTGCCCACCATGGGCCAATCTCCGTCGGAGGCCGGCGACGCGGCGTCGGCGGAGGCGCGGGCGGCGACCGCGGCGCGTTCGCGGCAGCCCGCGAGCGCCAGGGCCAGCAGCGCGCAGGCCGCGGCAGAGAAGAAGGATGACGAAAGGACGTTCCGTGATGGGGGCTGCAGTGCTTCGTGCATGGGGCGTCGGCGATGATTCGATGGGTTCGCGCCGTGGATTTGTAAAGACCGGCGCGCGCTCGGCGGCTCACCGGCACTGACGCGTCTCGTGTATGAATCCCCCGGGTCTACGATCGGTGCCTTCGCCCGCGTTGTCGGTCAGGGCTTACTTCTCCCCGCCGCGACGTCAATCTGTGCGCCGATGCTGGATGCATGGATGGCGCCGCACGGGCTGGATTGGTTTCGTGCCCGCCGCTTCGGTCGGGGACCGTATGCCGGCGCGGGTTCGGCCGCCGCGGCGATTCCGTTGTTGCAACGGGAAACCATGGACCGGGTGCTGCGCAGCCCGTCGCCGGTCGACCTGATGACGGTGGCGGCCGGGCAGCTGGTCGAAACGCCGGCGCCGCGCGGCTGGGAGGACGTGCAGCGGTTGATGGGCCGGGGCGTCAGCGTGGTGGTGCGCGGCGGTGAGGCCCACGACGCTGGGCTGAGAACGCTGGCTGATGAATTCGAGGCCACCTTCGCTGGCGAGACGCACGTTCAGCTGTACGCCACCCCGGGGGGGACGAACAGCTATGGATGGCACTACGACTTCGAAGACGTCTTCATCGCGCAGACGGCGGGCGCCAAGGACTATTACTTCCGCGCCAACACCGTGGCGACCGATTCCGTGCTGGGTGATGCGCTGGACTTCACCGCGATACGCCGCGAGACCTCGCCCATCTTCTCGGCCCGGCTGATCGCTGGTGACTGGCTGTACATCCCCGCGCGCTGGTGGCACCTGGTGAAGTGCACCGAGGACGCGCTGTCCATCTCGGTGGGCGTCATGTCACTCGAGGCGCTGGCGCGCGCGCGACGTCTGCCGCCGGGGTGGTTCGGCCTCGGTTCGTAGCCGGCCTCGCTCGGAGCCCCGCGCCGCTCCCCGGCGGCGCGAGGTCCGAACGACCTCAGTTACGGCGCCCCGCCGGCCCCACCAGCCCCGCCGTTGCCGCCAGCCCCGCCGTTGCCGCCGGCCTCGCCGTTGCCGCCGGCCCCGCCGTTGCCGCCGGCCCCGCTGTTACCCCCGGCACCGCCTCGACCGCCGTTGCCGCCGGCCCCGCCCGCGCCGCCGTTGTCCAGCGCCGCCAGGAGCGTCTGGGCGAGGGTCAGGTGCATCTCGACCGCCGTCCGCTCGGCCTGCACCTCGGTCCGTAGCGCCGTCGACGTGACCTGAGGCAGCAGCACGTTGTTGATCAGATCCAGGACCGACATGTGCAGCGCGATCTGCTCCTGGACGAAGCCCCGATTGAATTCGGCCATGGGGGTCATCCACAGGGTGCTGATCGCGGCGTTCGCCATGTCGGCGACCATCTGGCGCTGCGGGCTGTCGCTGACGGTGAAGCCGTCGGATTGCACCAGCGCGTTCAGGCGCATCTCGGCCGCCGTGTGATCCGAACGGATCTGCATCGAGAACGCCTGCACCTCACCCTCGGTGGCGCGAACGTCCGCGATGTCGGCCGTATGCACCTCGCCGGCGTTCGCCTCGAGCAAGACGGCGATGATCTGTCCGTCGGACAGCATCGCCGTCGCACCCGCTCCGCCGCCCGCGCCGCCCGTCGCCGCGCGGCCGCCAGCACCGGCTTCGCCCGCCTGGCCGCCGTGGCCGCCGTTTCCGCCTGTGCCGAAGGTACCGCCGCTGCCCAGGCCGCCCCCGGACCCGGCGTGGCCGCTGCCACCAGAGCCGGTGGTGCCCGCATGACCGCCGGCGCCGTTCACCCCGCCGCTACCGCCGTGTCCGGCCCCTCCCGTACCGTTCAGGCCGCCCGCGCCACCGCTGCCGGACCGACCGGCCACGCCGCTGTCGGGGTTGCTGTTGTTGTTGTCCGAGCAGCCGGCCGCGCCCAGCGCGGCGGCTGCCGTGAAGGCGATCGCGTATCTCAGGTTCTTCGCGTATCTCATGGCAAAACTCCCATCTGTGTAGCGTCAGACTTCGGGTCCCTGGGCGCCCGTGTCAGCGGCCGGTGCCCTGGCCCGTCGTGCCCGTGCCCGTAGCCGTGCCGGAGCCCGTGTCGGTGGCGGTCCCGCCGTGGTGATGCGAGCGCGCGTGAGATCGACTGCCGCTGCCCGAGGACTCCGTCGACGTTCCCGTCGCCCCGGTAGCAGCCGAGCCGGTGCCCGTGGCGCTGCTCCCGGAGGTCCCCGTCGTGCCGGTGGCGCCCGTCGTGCCGGTGGCGCCCGTCGTGCCGGTCGTGCCGGTCGTGCCGGTGGTGCCGGTCCTGCCGGTTGCCCCGGTCGTGCCGGAGCCTGTGGACCCCGAACCCATCGAGCCGGTGGCGGTCCCCGTGCGCGAGGAGCCCGAGCCCATCGTGCCCGCCCCGGTGCCCGCGCCATTGGTACCCGAACCCGTGCTTGTCGCCGTGCCCGCGCGTGGCGTGCCGGTGCCGGTGCCGGTGCCGGTGCCCCCCTGCGCGAACGCGGTCACCGAAAGGCAAAACGCGAACGCCAACGACATTGCTCCGATGCGAATCAGCTTCTTCATCACATGTCTCCTTGTCTGTACACGCAGCGCCGCGGCTGTCACCGCGTCCCGACCGCCGTGTTTCTGGTTGTTCACGCGACGCGAGCGACGATCAGTCGTCGCGGCCCCGCTTGGGTTTCGTCGGCGTCCCTCAAGCAATGGCTGGACCGTCGTCTAACTGGCGCTCGCGCGGCAGTGGCCGCCTGCCCGCTCCGCGGCGTCCCGTTACGAACGGCAGTCAGCCGTGTCCATCACGCGTGCAAGCGGTGCACGCAGGGCAGCGGGGACGCGGGGATGGTCATTGTCGCGAGGTCGTCACGGCAGGCTCTGTTTCGCCGCCCAGGCGTCGCGCCAGGGATCGCGCCGCCCGCGCAGCAGCGCCGCGACGTTGCCGATGTGGAACGCGGCGGGGTCCATGCGTGGCGTCAGCTCGGACCAAGCCACGGGAAACGAGACCGGCGCGCCCAGCCTGGCCCGCAGCGAGAACGCTGCCACCGCCGTGTTGGTGCGGTTGTTGCGAAGCGCGTCGATCAGGATCAGCCCCTCGCGCCCGCGCTTCGCCCAGGTCGTGGTGTATCGCCCCGGATCGTGCTGGACCAGCGCCGCCGCGACGGTGCGCGCGAACGCCAGGCACGCGTCGATCTGGGTGGGCTGGATCGGCACCACCACGTGCAATCCCTTCCCGCCAGTGGTCTTCACCCACGATCGCAGCTTCACGTCCTTGAGGACGTCCCGCACCAGCTGCGCCGCCTCGACGACGGACGGCCAGGCCACGGCGGGCCCCGGGTCCAGATCGATCACCACGCGATCGTGCAGGTAAGGTGCTTCGGCGCGGGCGTTCCAGGTGTGGACCTCGACGACGTCCATCTGCGCCAGCGCCACCAGCGCCTCCCGATTGTCGGCCACCAGGTACTCGCCGGTCTTGCGCAGCTCCTCGATCTGCACGCGGCGCAGGGCGGAAGGTCCCCAGGCGCGGCCGTGACGCAACATCTGGCAGCCCCCCTTGTCGGCGGCCGGATCGATCGTGGTCCCACAGCGCAGCAGCGTCAGCGGACGGCCCTTCACGTGGGGCACCATCCAGTCGGCCACGGCGTCGTAGTACCGCGCCACCTCCACCTTGCTGACCGGCGGCTCGGCGAAGATCAGGCGTTCGGGGTGGCTGATACCGATGCCGGCCACGGTGGGGCGTGCCGCCGTCGCGGACGCACGCTTAGCGGGCACGGGCGCGGCTTGTTCGCGCTGGACGTCGGCGGCGGGCTTGTCGTCGCGCAGGCCCTGCATGGACGGATGGCGCACGTGACCGTCGTCGGTCCATTCGCTGAACGCGACCTCGGCGACCAGCTCGGGACGGACCCAGTGGGCGTGGCGGCGGAGCCAGCTATCCGATACGGGCGGGTCGAACGGCGAGGTGCGCGCCGCCAGCGCGTCCAGCCGGGCGCGCAGCTTACGCAGGTAGGGCCCCGTCCAGCCCGGGCCCGTGCCCACCTTGCCCGCCCAGCGTAGCCCGCCGGCCTCGTGGACGCCCAGCAGCAGCGAGCCCACCGCCTCGCGCGAGCCCTCGGGGTCGGTGTAGCCGCCAATGACGAACTCCTGCCTGTGCAGGCACTTCGTCTTGACCCAGTCGAGGTTCCGGCCGGGACGATAGGGCGTACCCACACGCTTCGACACGACGCCCTCCAGGCCCAGCTTGCACGCCTGACCCAGAAACGCAGGGCCGTCGCCGCGGACGTGGTCCGAGAAGCGCAGCACGCCGTCGCCGGTCTCCGCCAGCAGCGCGCGCAGCCGCTCCTTTCGCCGCTCGATGGGCTGCTGGCGCAGGTCCTCGCCGTCCACCGCCAGCAGATCGAACGCGAAGTAGACCAGCGCCGTGTCGGCGCGGCGGTTCTGCAGCGACTGGAAGCTGGTCAGTCCGCTCGGCAGCACCACGGCCACCTCGCCGTCCAGCAGCGCGCGCCGCGCCGCCAGCGCCGCGCCTGCGGTGGCCACGCTCTTGAACTCGGCGGTCCAGTCGTTGCCGCGCCGGCTCCACAGGCTGACGGCGCCGCCGTCCTTGCGCAGGCCGATGCGGTAGCCGTCGAACTTCTGCTCGTGCAGCCAGCCGTCTCCGGCGGGCGCTTCGCTGACCAGCGTCGCCAGTTGGGCGGTGTAGTCGAGGGGGGAGCGGGCAGCGCCGCGCATTCCATGAAGGTACGGGAGCAGGCCAGCCGAGGAAAGCCACGCCGCGAACAGGCACGGTGACGCCTTTCGCGGGCGGGGCCGCGACTTACATTTTCGAATCGATGCCAGCGACTTCGGGTACCGGCCGGCGGCGCGTGAGCTGGCCGTCGACCTTCTGGATCGTCCGCCACGGTCAAAGCGCGGGGAACGCCGCCGCCGACCAGGCCAACGCCGCGGCCAGCGCCAGCATCGACATCGCCGAGCGCGACGCCGACGTGCCGCTGTCGGCGCTGGGGGAACGCCAGGCGGCCGCGCTGGGGCGCTGGTTCGCGGCGATGCCGGCGACCGAGCGACCGACGCTGATCCTCAGCTCGCCCTACGTGCGCGCCGTGCAGACGGCCCGCATCGTCGCCGGCGGTCTGAAGGGGGACGTGCCGGTGGTCGCCGACGAGCGCCTGCGGGAGAAGGATCTGGGAACGCTGGATCGGCTGACCCGCCGCGGGTGGGCCGAGCGGTATCCCGAGCAAGCGGAGGCGCGCCAGCGGCTGGGAAAGTTCTACTACCGGGCGCCCGGCGGCGAGAGCTGGTGCGACGTCATTCTGCGGGTGCGCAGCGTGGCGGACGAGCTGCAGCTGCGGTACGCGGCCGAGCGCCCGCTGATCGTGGCGCATCAGGTGGTGGTGCTGTGCCTGCGCTACGTGATCGAGCGGCTGGACGAGGCGGCCATCCTGCGCATCGACGCCGCCGCAGAGGTGGCGAACTGCTCGGTGACCTCCTATGCAGGCGATGGCGACGCGTCCTCGCCGAGGCTGGCGCTGTACAACCACGTGGCGCCGCTGGAGCAGGCAAACGAAGCCGTCACGGCGGCCACCGACGCCCCGGTGGCGCCCCGGTGATGGCGCGCGGGCGAAGCCACGGGGGCAAGGTACGGCCCGTCACCATCGACGCGAGGTTGCTGCGGCGGTGGCCGGTGCCACGGCCCGACACCGCGAAAGGGAAGGAGGGGCGCGGGTCGTTGCTGGTCGTGGGGGGCTGCCAGCAGGTCCCGGGCGCCGTGGTGCTGGCAGGCCTGGCCGCCTTGCGGGTGGGCGTGGGCCGGCTGCAGCTGGCCACCGCTGCCGGCGTCGCGCCGGCCGTCGGCGTGGCGCTGCCGGAGGCGCGCGTGTCGGGCCTGCGGCAGCGGCCGGATGGCGAGATCGACGCTGGCGGCTGCCGGGTGATGCGGTCCGAACTGGAAGGCAAAGAGGCCGTGCTGATCGGCCCGGGCATGGGGCCTCGGGGGGCCAGCGCCGCGGGGGCGCTGCTGCGGCAGTGGGTTCGTGCCGGCGCCGGATGCCCGGTGGTGCTGGACGCAGGCGGCCTGATGGCGTTGCGCGGGCCCCTGGCGCCCCGGCGCGCTCCCTCGTCGTGCCTGGTCGCGACGCCGCACGCCGGCGAGATGGCGCAGCTGTGGGACACCGACCGGGCGGAGGTGCAGAGGCGCCCGCTGGAGGTCGCGCTCGCTGCGGCGAAGGAGCTGTCAGCCATCGTGGCGCTGAAGGGCGAGACGACGTTCGTGGTCACGCCCGACGGCGACGCGTTCGTCAACCGGGCGGGCAGCGCCGGCCTGGGGACGTCGGGCTCGGGCGACGTGCTGGCCGGGATCGTCGCCGGCCTGTGCGCGCGCGGCGCCAGCCCGGTGCAGGCGACGGTGTGGGCGGTGTTCGTCCACGCCCGGGCCGGCGAGCGGCTGGCGCGGCGGATCGCGCCGCTCGGCTTCCTCGCCCGCGAGCTGCTGGACGAGCTGCCGGGGCTGATGCAGTCGCTGTCGCCTTTTCTCGAATGACCGAACCCACTCTTCGATGCGTCGGCTTCCGCGTCGGGCGACGAGGCTCAGTTCCAGAAGCCGATCGACAGGCCGCCGTTCTTGTATCGATCGGCGAAGTCGCCGGCGATCGAGACGGAGACGCGTCGCTCGTGGCCGCCGAAATGAAAGGCGAACACGCGCACCTCGGCGCCGCCGGTGCCGTGGGGGCGCGCCGACGTCTCCGCGAAGCGCGAGGCCTCGTCGTAGAAGCCGGCTCGCAGGCGCAGCCAGCCGCGAATCACCTCCGACTCGAGCCCCAGCCGCGGCGTGAAGCTGGCGTTGCGCCCCGACGCCTGCAATTGCTTCGCGGCGAACGCCTCCATCCCGTAGCCGTTATTGACCGCGCCGACGATGGTCAGGTCCACGGCGACCGTCAACTGCCGCTCGTCCCGGTAGTCGCCGCCTATGGGGTGGTTCCACGGCGTCGGGCCGAACCGCCAGGCGCCGCCCACGGTGGCCGACCAGGGGACGATGGCCTCATTCGGCAGCTTGTAGCCGTCGCAGTCAGTGGGATCGCACTTGTAGTTGACGGAGGCGGTGTTGACGGGCAGGGCGCCGCTGAACGCCACGCGGAAGTCCTGTTCCCGGGGCTTCCAGACCACGCCCGCCTCGCCCGACAGGCCGAAGCTGGTGAACAGGGTGTCGCCGCCCATCAGCGTGTAGACGTTCAGCGCGCCGCCGCGCAGGCCCAGGCCCGCGGCGATGTCCCCACCGGCGAACGTGCGCGCCAGCGCCACGTGGCCGATGAATGACCGGACGCCCAGCCCACCGCCTGCCTCGGGCGCGATCTCGTGGGCGGTGTAGCCGCCATCCAGGGACAGGCCCCAGTTCCCGTACTGCAGCAGCAGTCCCGCCGCGCCCAGCAGCGAACGATGTACGCTGGTGACCGCCTGCCCGTTGTTGTTCGAGTCCTGGCCGTCCACTGGAACGTACGAGTTGAAGTACACGTTCCAGGCGAACTTGTCGGCGTGGGTCTCGGGGCGCACCGCGGCCGACGCGGGGTTCGTGTAAAGGCCCGCCGCCCCCTCGGCGACCGAGTTGACCGCGCCCGCCATGGCGATGAGGCGCGGCGAACCCAGGGCGGGCTGTTCGAACAGATCGATGTTGAAGTCGTGGCCGGTGATGGATGGGAACGCCTCCTGAGCCCGCGCGCGCTGGGAGCCAAGGACGCACGAGACCAGCGCCACGACGAGGGCGAACCACGGTCGAGCGGGGGCGCGGGAGAAAATGGCAGATGGCCGCATCGTCCGGTCACGCCGAGGCGCGCGGCAGCACGCGCGACACCAGATGGGTCAGGGGCCGGCGCACCGACCAGCCGCCGAACGCAAGCACGGCCCACGCCACGCTCGCCGCCGCGAAGGCGAGGCGGACCGGCCAGCGATGTCCAGCGGCGTCGAGCCCCCGCCACAGCACGAGGGCGAACGCCAGCAAGCCCAGGCAGCCCGCCGCCGCCCCGATCGCCTCGCATATCCCGGCGCGCCGGGCCCGCGCGCCGCGCGCCGCGGGACCCGCCTCGCGGTTCTGCAGCCGCTCGGTCGTCACCAGCCCGATGGGGAAGATGGCCGGAAAGGCGAGGAACAGGCCGCCGATGACGGGGCCCATCGTCTTCGCGATCAGTCCCGTCGCCACCGTGACCAGCCCACCGGCCACGAAGCGCACCACGTGTCCCTGCCATCGCGTGTGCCGCAACAGCCGCAGATCCGCCCGCACCCTCATGTCACCCTCAGCAGGGTGGCCCAGCCCATCACCGCGGCGGCCGCCCAGACGGCGCCGCACTTCCAGGCGGCGGTGCCCGGACGAACCCCGGCGCGGCGGATCAGCAACGCGACCGCGTTCGTGTACAGAAAGAAGGCCAGGGCGCCCACCGCCATCGAACGCGCGGCCAGCGCCGCGTTCGATGGCCCCTCGCGGCCAATCGTCAGTGACATCGTGGCCAGCGCCACCGAGGGGGCCGCCGCGAAGGTGCCGGCGAAGGTCTTCGGCTTCCACAGGTCGCCGAGCAGCGAAAAGGACGAGACCAGCGCGCCGCCCACCAGGAAGCGCAGCAGCAGTTCTGGCGCGCCGGTCACCAGGTCCCCGGGTCGACGTTCGACATGACGTGGATGAATCTAAGGCGGTCGCGGGTAACCGAAAGTGTCACCGCGACCGCCGGAGCGGCCGCTTACACCAGCGGCGGATCGGTCTCTCGCGCGTGATGGCGATGCTGGCCGATCGCCGTCACGAAATCGGGCAGCACGTCCTCCGCGTCGGCTTGCTTGCGGACGATCAGGCCCGGATCGGGCTCGCCCGACGGCAGCACCGACGGGATGCCCGCGCTCTCCAGCAGGTCGCCGGCCTCGCCCAGCGCCAGGATGGGTTTGGCGTGCCGGTACTGGTCCTTCAGGAATTCCATGGCGTGACCCAGACCGCCGAGCATGATGATCGCCTGCTTGCCGCCCGGAACGGCCGCGGCGTCGTACAGCACCGAGGGCATGTTCTCGAACGTGGCGTCCACCTCGATGGCGACGCCGTCCGCGCCGGTGACCGTGCCCAGTCGCGCCCCCACGTAGCGCGGGACCGCGCCTTGCGCCAGCAGGCCGTCGTGCAGCGCCTGGGCGGCCGCGCCGTCGACGCCGTCAGCGACGAAGATCGCCACCCGTCGGGTGCGGATGCTGCCGTCGCCCGGGCGGGCGAACAGCGACAGGGGAGGCGAGCGATCGATCTCGGGCCGGGGCGGTCGCTTGATGGCGCGGGGCAGCGGCTCGGGCACCTCGATGCCCAGCCCCTCGGCCACCCGCTCGGCCAGATCGTCGTCGACGTTGGCCAGCGAGGCGACCATGCGCTTGCGTATCGCGGGCACCTGCACGCGCGACAGCTCGAAGCGGAAGGCGCGTACGATGTGCGCCTTCTCGACGTCGGTCTGGCTGTTCCAGAACAGGGTCGCCTGCAGGTAGTGCTCCGCGAACTTCTCCGGCTTGCCGCGCACCTTGTCGGCCTCGATGGGCTCGCGGAACGACGTGAACCCGGCGGCGCCCGCCTGGAACGGACAGCCGCCGCCCAGCGAGTTCGGCTCGTAGGCGACACGCCCCCGGTTGATGGCCTGGCGGTGCATGCCGTCGCGCTGGTTGTTGTGGACCTGCGCCACCGAGGCGTTGATGGGGATCTCGTGGAAGTTGGGCCCACCCAGCCGCGAGATCTGCGTGTCCTGGTACGAGTGATTGCGTCCCGCCAGCAGCGGATCGTTCGAGAAGTCGATGCCCGGGACGACGTTGGCCGTGCAGAAGGCCACCTGCTCCGTCTCGCCGAAGAAGTAGTCCGGATTGCGGTTGAGGACCATCTTTCCCACCGGCGTCAGCGGGACCAGCTCCTCCGGGATGATCTTGGTCGAGTCGAGCACGTCGAAGCTGAAGGACTCCGCCTGCTTCTCCGAGAACATCTGGAAGCACAGCTCCCACTCCGGGTAGGCGCCGGCCTCGATCGCCTCCCACAGATCGCGGCGGTGGAAGTCGGGATCGGCGCCCGAGATCTTCACCGCCTCGTCCCAGTCCAGGCTGTGCGTACCGGCCACCGGGTTCCAGTGGAACTTCACGAACGTCGACTTGCCGCGCGCGTTCACCAGCCGGAACGTGTGCACGCCAAAACCCTGCATCATGCGGTAGCTGCGCGGGATGCCCCGATCCGACATCGCCCACATCAGAACGTGCGTCGATTCCGGCATCAGCGAGACGAAGTCCCAGAAGGTGTCGTGCGCCGTCGACGCCTGGGGCATCGCGAAGTGCGGCTCGGGCTTGGCGGCGTGGACCAGGTCGGGGAACTTCATGGCGTCCTGGATGAAGAAGACGGGGATGTTGTTGCCCACCAGATCCCAGTTGCCCTGGTCGGTGTAGAACTTCACGGCGAAGCCACGGATGTCGCGGGCGGTGTCCGTCGACCCGCGCTCGCCGATCACGGTCGAGAACCGCGTGAACACGGGCGTGCGCTTGCCCGCCTCGGCGAACAGCGAGGCGCGGGTCACCTCGGTCATGGGCTGGTAGCACTCGAAATAGCCGTGCGCCGCCGAGCCGCGGGCGTGCACCACGCGCTCGGGGATCCGCTCGTGGTCGAAGTGGGTGATCTTCTCGCGGAGGATGAAGTCCTCCAGCAGGGTCGGCCCCCGCAAGCCGGCCTTCAGCGAGTTCTGGTTGTCGGCGACCGGGACGCCCATGTTCGTGGTCAGCGCCCGGGCCGTCGAATCGACGCGCACGCGATCGAGCGGCGTGTTGGATGGGTTGAACCCCAGCTTCGTCGGACCGTCGCCCGTCTTGTCCGACAGGTTCGCTTCGGTCAGGGTGCTGCCGGTGATCGCCGGATCCGGGACGTCGGTGATCGCGCCTTGCGGCGGCAGGGCCGATGCGTCGCCATACTCGGCGGCCTTGGTGCGATTGAAGGGCATGGCGGCCGCCAGCTGTTCGGCGCCGTCCATCTTCTGATCCAGGACGTCGGCCGCGGCGGCCATATCGGCGTCCGACGGACCGCTGACGGTCGAACGGGCGCCGACGGACGCTCCCGAGGCGCGCGCCCCCTTCTTCACCGGCGTCCTTGCCGGCGGCTTGGCGGAATTCTTGGACGACGGTTTCGAAAAGGACGGCTTCTTCGTGGCCATGACGCTCCGGTGGTGAGGGGTCGACGGAAGGTGCCGGCAGAACGTAAGACGTCGAAGGCCAGAGGGAAGCGGAGAATGACGCGCGCCAGGGAGTTCAGGGGAACTCCCTGGCGCAGGTCAATGATCGAGGGTCGTGCTAGGGCGCTAGGCGGCGCCGCTGTGGTCGTCGGAGGGAGGAGGGACCGAGGTCAGCAGCGGACGGCGCCGGCGCCCGGCGGCGCCGCGGTACTCGCGCAGGCGATAGTGCACCGTTCGCAAGGACAGGCCCAGGATCTCGGCCGTTCGGGACGGGCTGTGCCCGCACGACTCGTACGTCCGCAGGATGGCGTAACGCTCCAGCTCCCGGAACGTGGAGCCGGGGATGGCGGGCCGGTCGGCAGGCAACTCGCCGCCGACGTCCAGGACCACCACCGCCGTCGCCGCGGGCCAGCGCTCGCGAAGGTGCAGCTCGGCCGGCAGATCGTTCCAGGTGGCCCGGCGGCCGCGCGACACGATCATCAGCCGCTCCAGCACGTTCTCCAGCTCCCGGACATTGCCCGGCCAGTGGTAGCGCGACAGGGCCTCCGTCACCTCGTCGCTCAGCTCGGGCGGCGGCATTCCCAGCTCCAGGGACAGCCGGCTGAGGATCTGGGTTGTCAGCGGCTCCAGGTCGCCCGGCCGCTCGCGCAGCGCCGGCAGGTGCAGCACCATGACGTTCAGCCGGTAAAACAGGTCGGGGCGGAAGGTGCCGTCCTGCACCATCAGGCGCAGGTCGCGGTTGGTGGCCGCGATGACCCGCACGTCGACGGACAGGGTCTGCGAGCCGCCCACACGCTCGAAACGGCGTTCCTGCAGCACGCGCAGCAGCTTCACCTGCAGGGCTGGCGACAGCTCGCCGATCTCGTCGAGGAACAGCGTACCGCCGTCCGCCAGCTTGAAGCGCCCCTCCCGGCGGCAGTGCGCGCCCGTGAACGCGCCCTTCTCGTGACCGAACAGCTCCGTCTCCAGCAGTGCCTCGGACAGCGCCGCGCAGTTCACCGCCACGAACGGGCGCTTGCGCCGCGGTGACCCCTGGTGAATGGCCTGCGCGATCCGCTCCTTGCCGCTGCCCGTCTCGCCCTGCAGCAGGACCGTCGTCTTCGTGGGCGCGACCAGCGCCACTTCGCTCAGCACCGCCTTCATCGCGTCGCTCTCGCCGACCAGGCCCTGGCCCAGGACCGCGCCCGCCATGCCGCGCGTGCGATCGATCGGCGTCACCGCCCGGCGGCGCGGGATGATGCGGGCCACCGCCTCCTGCAGCTGGAGAGGCGGCGCGGCAGGCTCGCGCGGCGCTTCGCTGGGCACGGCCACGTACGAGTCGACGCCCAGTTGCATGATCCGGACGGCCTCCTCCACGCTGGGGTGCGCGCTGGTGACCACCACGGGCAGCAGCGGTCGCAGCCGTCGCAGGGTCTCGATCACCTCCAGCGACGTACCGGAGCGGTGGTCGAGTTCGACGATGGCGCCCTGGAGGTCGCGCGTCCGCAAGACCTCGAGCACGTCTCCGACGTTGTCGGCTTCTTCGAGGGCCACCTCGTCAGATTGAAAGAACGTCCGCTGTCGGTCGAGAAAGACCCTCTCTCCTACGACGAGAAAGGTGGCTTGATTCCCTCCTGGAATCGGGCTGCAGATTTCGATCTCCGTGGACACGCTGGCCTCCTCTGCGTTGCGCCCTTGATGGATCGTTCGTCTGTCCACGGCACGACGCAGGCCCGAACGATGTATTCCGATCGGGGCGAGGCTCCTGACAAGGCGGTGCACCAACCACAGCGCACCGCCGGCGCATGCAAGTCCGATGCGGGGTGTAAGGGCGCGAAACCAGGTGCGTGGCGTTACCGTCCGGGAGCGAAACGCCGCCCGCAGTGTCGGAAACAGGTAACGGTCACGTCTGAGCGGTCGGTCGCGCGACGGCCCGACCAGCGGGAACCGCGCGTGCACGCCTTGCACGCACTGCACGGAGTGCATCGTCCCAAGCCTTACGCCCTCCAGATCGCGCCACAGTTTCCTGGCACATCCGCTGCATGGTGCGGGCGCATGTCCAGGAGCTGGGGCCGACTTACCAACGACGTCCAGGGACGCGACGTCGCGTGACCCCCCGAAGACAGAGAAGACAGAAAAGACATAACGGTAAGCAACAGCGAAACGGAATGGATCGCGGTCGTGCTCGGTGGTCCCGGTCTGTCCGGTCACTCGCCGCCGCGGGGGAGACGTGATGGGAAAGCCGCTGGACATCGTGGTGCTGGGATTGTCGATCACCTCGTCGTGGGGCAATGGCCACGCCACGACTTACCGCGGCCTGCTGCGCGCGCTGGCGGCGCGCGGGCACCGCGTGCTGTTCCTGGAGCGCGATGCGCCCCGCTACGCGCGGGCGCGCGATCAGATCACGGCGCCCTGTTGCGAGATCGGCCTGTACGGCAGCCGGGAAGAGCTGGCTGACCGGTACCAGGCGCGGGTGCGTGACGCCGACCTGGTGATGGTGGGCTCGTCCGTCCCGGAAGGCCAGGCGGTGATCGACTGGGTTCAGGCCACCGCGCGCGGCGTGGTGACATTCTATGACCTGGACACGCCGATCACGGTGGCTCAGCTGTCGGCCGACAGGTGCGAGTACCTGGCGCGCCGGCAGGTGCCTCGCTTCGACATGTACTTCTCGTTCACGGGCGGACCGATCCTGCGCAAGCTGGAGCGGGTCTTCGGGGCGCCGCGCGCGCGGCCGCTGTACTGCGCGTTCGATCCGGCGGAGTGCTTCCCGGTCGCCGTCGCGCCGCGCTGGGACCTGGCGTACATGGGGACGTACAGCGCCGACCGGCAAGAGTCGCTGCGCCAGATGCTGATGTTGCCCGCGGTGCACGATTCGGCGCTGCGGCTGGCGGTGGTGGGGGCGCTGTATCCGCCCGGGTTGCGCTGGCCGGAGAACGTCGAGCGGATCGAGCACTTGCCGCCTGCGGAGCACCGGAGCTTTTTCGCGGCCCAGCGCTGGACGCTGAACCTGACCCGCGCCGACATGCGCGATGCCGGTTACTCGCCGAGCGCGCGGCTCTTCGAGGCAGCGGCGTGCGGCGTGCCCGTCATCTCGGACGAGTGGCCCGGCGTGCACGAGTTCTTCGAGCCGGGGCGCGAGATCATGATCGCGCGGTCGTGCGCGGAGGTGCGCCAGTTGCTGGCGCTGCCGCCCGAGGTGGCCGCGCAGGTCGGCCGCCAGGCGCGACGGCGCGCGCTGGCCGAGCACACAGCCACGCGCCGCGCCGAGTACCTCCAGGGACAGATAGACTTCGTTCTGGCCCGCCGCGCCCGGGCCCCACGGCCCGCGCGCCCGGCCGCCCAACCCGCGCTGCCGCCGATCATCATCCAACCCCTGATCGCGCGCCCCGTGGAAGAAGCCCCGCCCGCCGAGTAGCGACCCGTCCGCACGGGGCTCACGTCCGAGCTCGGGTCGATGACCTTCCCGGCCGGCGCGTCGCCGCGACGGCCGATCCGCCGTCGCGCTCGCGGAAGGGTTGGCCCGTCACATGGCCTCGTTCCGCGAGCGCCGGGTCGGCCACGCCGCCGGCGCGGCGTGGCCCAATCGGGATTCTTGCGGCGGTTCGCGGCCTGCGCGTCGCCGGCCGCGCCCGACCGACTTCGCTAGTATCGCTGCCGTTCGGCGTCCTGCTCGGCGCGGGCCGCGCCCATCGCCGTCTTCACCTTCTTCGTCTCTTCCGGCGGCGGCAGCACGGCCTTCATGCCCAGCGACTTGATCCACAGCTCGCGGCACCAGCCGCGCGAGTGGTACAGGTGCTCGTCCTCCTGGTCCTCGATCAGGTCGCACGCCTCCCGGAGCGTTTGCGCGCCTTTGCCCGTCAGCTGTTCGGCCGCCTTGGTCAGCAGCTCCCAGTTCAGGTGGTCCTTCGTCTCGGCCAGCACCACCGCCTCGCACGCCACGATCTCGGCCGCGGAAGCATCCCCCGCCGCTTGCGCCTTCTGCATGGCCTGCACCAGCGCCTGGCCGACGCCCCGGACGACGTCGCGCCCAGGCGACTCCTGCGTCGGGTCGATGCCCAGCGCCTGGCAGACGCCCTCCAGCGCCGAGACATGCGTTCGAGTCTGTTCCAGGTAACGCTGCCATTCGTCCTTGAGATCCTCGTTCAGGACACATTGCAAGGCGGTGGTGTAGATCTCCATACCGCCCTTCTCGTGTTCGAGTGACTGCAGGACCAGTTCTTCCACTTGCTCCGCGTTCATTTGGCTCTCCCGGTGAAGGTTCGATTGCAGCGAACTTCCAGACGGGCGCGAACCATGCAAACCGCCGACCGACCCGGCGTGGGGTGGCGCAAGGTCGCGCGGGGGATGATGCCGGGGGGCCGTGGGTTCGGCGCTAGCGTGTCGTTGCACCGTTTGCAGGTGGTGAATCGCTGCTCGCCGCCGATTGAATGGCCGCCACCTCGTCGCGCGACAGCGCGATCCGGCGCGCCGCCCAGTTCTCTTCCAGGTGCTCGACGCGGCTGGTGCCCGGGATGGGCAGGATCGCCGGCGAGCGGGCCAGCAGCCAGGCCAGGCCGATCTGGGCAGGGGTGGCGCCATGTCGCTGGGCGGCCGCCGCGATCGTGGCGCTGGGCTGGTTCATGCTCCCAGCGCCCAGCGGGAAGAATGGCAGGAAGGCGATGTTCTTCTCGGTGCAAAGGTCCAGCACCGCTTCGGGATCATCGATCTCGGCGTGGGACTGCCGGGCCAGCGCGCCGCCGCCGCCCCCGGCGTTGAACATGTTTTGCACGGCCACGATGGGCGTGCGCGCCAGCGCCGTGCGCAGCTCGCGGGCGTCGACGTTGCTCAGGGCCAGGTGCCGGATCTTGCCTTCGGCCTGCAGCTGTAACAGAGCGTCCAGGGACTCCATCAGCGGCACGCCGGCGGCGGGGATGTTGCGCAGGTGCACGACGTCCAGCCGCTCCAGCCGCAGCGTGCGCAGGTCCTCCTCGGCCCCTCGCCGCAGCTCTTCGGGGCGCAGCGCCGGGGCCCAGCTCTTGTCGGGTCGCCGGCAGCCCCCCAGCTTGGTGGCGATCACCAGCTGGGATGGATAGGGATGCAACGCCTCGGCGATCAGCTGGTTGGCGACCAGCGGGCCGTAGTACCAGCTGGTGTCGATGAAGTCGATGCCCAGCTCGACCGCGCGGCGCAGGACGTGACGTGCGCGGGCGGGATCGTCGGGCGGCCCCCAGACGTCCTTACCGGGCAGGCGCATGGCGCCGTAGCCCATGCGCTGGACCTCGAGCGCGCCGAGGCGAATGGTGGCGGGAGGAACGACCTGGTCATCGAGAGGCGCGGAGCTGTTCATGCGACGAGGATGCACGCGCCACGCCGCCGAGCCTTGGGCGATGTTGGCCTCGCGTCATGGTCGTCGTTCTGGCTTCGCGCAGGCTACGGGCATACGCCCCCGGCGTGATGCCCATGATGCGCCGGAAGTGCCGGTGCAGCTGGCTCTCGTCGTAGAAGCCGACGTCCTGCGCCGCCTGCGCGACGCGCACCCCCCGCAGGAGCAGCTCGCGGGCGGGCGCGACCCGCAGGTAGGTCAGGTACTCGTAAGGCGGCAGGCCGACCTCGTGACGGAAGGCCCGCACCAGATGGAATTTGTCGAGCGCCGCGTGCGCCGCCAGATCGTCCAGCGTCACCTTCCCGGCCAGCGCCTCGTGCAGGTAGGCGCGGGCGCGGCGCACGGCGCGTGGCGCCCGGGCCGCCGGGCCGCGCAGGTGGTCTTGGCGCGGTCCTCACGCTCCACCCGCAGCATGGTCGTCACCGAAGGGCTCTCGGGACGCCAAAATCGAACACTTCTGATGGGGCCCCGCACGGCGCTCGAGGACACCGCGGAAGTCTAGGTCCCGCGCGGCCGAGACGCTTGGGCGATCTTGGCGGCGGCCGCTCCGGTCAGCGGCCTGGCCGGCGCGCCTTGGGGCGTCCGGTCTGGAACGACGTGATCAACGCCTCCAGCCCCAGGCGCCACAGCTTGTAATCGAGGGGCAGTCGCGCCGGCAGCAGCGCCCCGATCTCGCGCTCGATGGCCTGCTCGACCTCGCGCGCGAACCTTGCGTCCCGGCTGAACAGGTTCAGCTCTTCGTAGCCGTCATGCGACAGCCGGGTGAAGTTCGTCGAGCCGAGATCGACCCAGGCGCCGTCGCCCACGATGGCCTTTCCGTGGACCATGGTGGGGTGCAGGATCAGGCGCAGGTTCGGGGGGCTGCCGGTCCGGCGCAGCAGCCGCGCGCACGAGAACAGGTTCAGATCGCCGCCCACGTCGGCCCGCGCCGCCGTCAGCAACGTGACCCGCACCCCGCGCGCGACGGCACGGCACAGCGCTTCGGTGGCGCCGCGATCCCCCAGATAGGCCATGGCGATCGTCAGCCGCTGTCGCGTGCTGTCGATCAGCGCCAGCCGCTGCGCCGCCAGCGATTCGCCCGTACGTTCGTTCCCCTCCGAGGCGTGCAACAGGAAGTCGAACGCCCGCCGGGCATCGAAGCGGGCCCGCCCTTCGTAGCGATCGTTCAGCCGGGCCACCGCGTCGCCTCCCGTGACCTCGACCATGAAGTCGACGTTGACGTCGCGAAAGTCGTCCCCGATGCCCATGCCCCCCAGGATGATCGTCTCCTCGTCGAACACGTACAGCTTGGCGTGGTCGAATCGCTTCTCGTTCACCAGGCGGACCCGGGGGTGGCTGCTCAGCTCGTGGGCCAGCGCGCTCGGCAGCTGCCGCAGCGAACCCCACCGGCCGTAGAAGAACATCAGGCCCCACAGCTGCCAGCGGGCGTTGAAGTCGATCTCCTTGTGAAAGAAGCTCTGCTTCGCGCCGGCCAGGTGCTCGTAGAAGCCGCCCAGCCGATCCTTGAGGATGGTCACGTCGACGCCGCGCCGGGCGGCCCGCAGCAGGGCGCGCCCCACGGACTGGCCGGTGTCGTCGTCCCGCCACTCGAAGCTGCGCACCGTGATGCTGTGCCTGGCCTCGTCGATCCGTTGCAGGATGCGCCCGAACGCGGCTGCGCCCCCCGGCAGCAGCTCGAGGGAAGGGGTCGATTCAGGTGCCGCGGCCGGCGCGCTGGTCGACGACATCGGGATGGCCAATCTACTCGCCGCCCCCGTCCCGTGCAACGGCGCGCCAGGCATCACGCCTGGACGGCGGCGGCCCTGCGCGCCCGACGCTTCGCCGCGGGCGGGGCCGGCGCGCCCAGCGTGGCAGCCGACCGGATCAGCTGACCAGGGCGCGGCCATCCCCACGGACGACCGCGCCCATTCTTTCGCTAGCGGCGGCTGACTAGAACAGGGTCACGAACGCCCACGGTTGATTGCCCGAGGTCGTCTGGACACACCACCCGCCGTTGCGGGCGGCCGGCACCGACGACCAGTTGGTGTTGGTGCAGCTCTCCGTGACGCCGTTCACCTTCAGCGTTCGCGGGCTGACGAAGTTCCCGCAGTTGCCGCCGTGAACCTTCGACGTCGTCTGCAGGCAGACGGCGCCCGTTCCCAGGTTGCCGGACTGGTAGCTGCCGTTGATGGTGACGTTGACGGGGTTGTTGCACAGGCCCGCGCACGGGTTGCTTCCCGAGGCGGCGTTGACGGTGATGGCGATGTCGTCCGAGCCGGTCACGACGCTGTCGCTGGCCGTCAGGCGCAGGACGTAGCTGCCGGCGGCCGAGAAGGTGGCCGTGGTGGCGCGCGCGCCGGCGTTCCCGAACGTGACCGTGCCCGGCCCGCTGACCTTGGTCCAGGTGGTGGTGACGGTACCCGGCGGATTGGGCAGCCCGTCGTCCGTCGCGCTCCCCGACAGGTTGGCCGCCGACGGCAAGGTGATCGTTTGATCGGGGCCGGCGTTGGCGACCGGCGCCGTGTTCACCTGCGCATTGACGGTGATGGCGATGTCGTCGGACGTCGACAGCGCGCTGTCGCTGGCCGTCAGGCGCAGGACATAGCTGCCCGGGGCCGAGAAGCTGGCCGTGGTGGCGCGCGCGCTGGCGTTGCCGAAGGTGACGGTGCCCGGTCCGCTGACCTTGGTCCAGGTCGTGGTCAGGGTGCCCGGAGGATTGGGCAGCCCGTCGTCGGTGGCCGTGCCCGCCAGGCTGGCCGTGGCAGGCAGCGTGATGGTCTGATCGGGCCCCGCGTTGACGACCGGGGCCTGATTGACGACCTGCGGGTTGACCGTCACGCTGACGTCGTCGGACGTCGACAGCGCGCTGTCGCTGGCGGTCAGGCGCAGCACGTAGGTGCCCGCTGTCGAGAACGTGGCCGTGGTGGCGGCCAGACTGGCGTTCGCGAACGTGACGGCGCCCGGCCCGCTGATCACGGACCACGTCACCGTGACCACGCCGGGCGGGTTGGGAAGGCCGTCGTCACTCACCGCGCCGTTCAACGTGGCGCCCGCCGGCAAGGCGATCGTCTGATCGGGTCCCGCGTTCACCAGCGGGGGCTGGTTGGGCGGCGGGGTGCCCTTGTCGACCAGGAAGACCACGTCGTCGTGGTCGTCGAACGTGCCGGTCGTGCACAGCGCGGTGGCGCCGCCGAAGCGAAAGTTCGCGCGCACGGCCCACGACATCCCGCCCGTGGCGGGCAGCGTGGTGGTGAAGCTGAGCACCGTCGCGCCCGTGGTCGTCGGGGTGATGGTGGTGGCGTTCAGCAGGGTCCAGACCGGCGAGGCCGCCGTCGCGTCCGTGGTCAGGTACAGGTCCAGGTGATCGCTCGAGCTGAACGCCCAGACGGTGGCGTCGATCTTCACCGACTTGCCGGGCGCCAGGTTCGTGCCGTCCACCGTCGATACGCGCAGGCCGTCGATCGACTCGTCCGAGTGGTAGGTGCCACCCGAGCCGTCGCTGCACGTCGACCCGGCCACCGTGTTGGGCGTGTTCGATTCGGCGCCGCCGGACATGTTGCCGCGGCCGTCGATCAGGCCGCCGGTGTCGCAGAACGCGCCGGCGGTGTTGCAGCGGGGCGCCTTCAGGGCCGGGTCGTACGTCGCGTTCCCCACCGCCAGGGCCTTCGTCACGCTGAGCGAGGCGGTGGCGGTCAGGCCGTTCAGGGCGGCCGAGATGGTCGCGGTGACGTTCACGGTGGTGCTGCTCGTGTTGATGGTGAACGTGCCGCTGGTCTGACCGGCCGGGATGGCCAGCGTGCCGGGGACGGACGCGACGGGGCTGTTGCTGGTCAGGTTGACGGTCGAGCCGGTGGCGGGCGCCGGGCCGCTGAGCGTCACGGTGCCGGTCGACGTCCCGCCGCCCGCCACCGACGGTGGCGCGAGCGCCAGCGCCGACACCGTGGGCGAGGGGAGGACGGTCAGCGTCACCACGCTGGTGGTGGGCGGCGTGGTGGGGAAGGTCGCGGTCACGTTGACGCTGGTCTGCGCGGAGACCGCGGTGGACGTCAGCGAGAACGTGGCGCTGGAGCTGCCCGCCGGGACGACGACGCTGGCAGGGACGGCGACCACCGAGGGGGCGCTGCTGGTCAGGGTGACCGTCGTCGCCGACGTGGCGAGGGCCAGCAGGTTGGCCGTGCCCGTGGCCGGCTTCCCGCCTTCGAACAGCGTCGGGGTGATCGACAGGGCAGGGGAGCGGGTGGCCACGCAGGCGCCGGCCGCGTTCGAGTACTCGGTCTGCACGTCGTAGGTGGTGCCGTTGCTGCCCGTCACCGTGGCGTGCTGATCGTTGCAGATGTCGCCGATCTCCAGGTTGTCACCCTGGTCGTACCAGGCCAGCGGGGGCGCGAACGTCTGGGCCAGACCGACCTCGGCGTCGGTGATGGTCTCGACCATCTCGTGCGAGGCCACCTGCGTGACGTTGCCGAACGCGGTGGGCGCGTTGCCGCAGCCGCTCTCGCACCCCGAGCCCGCCTGAAAGTCGGGCTGCACGCCGTAGTAGACCTCGCCGAAGCCAGGCACGCTGGCGATCGTGCTGTGGTACGCGCAGAAGACCTGGCACGACGCTTCCCCTTGCGAGGTGATGGTCTTCCCGTGGGGAAAGAAGATGGCGTAGTACGTGTTGTTGTTCCCGCCCGCGTCCTTGGTGGGCGCCGGCAGGTTTCCCGACTGGATCTGCAGCGCCAGCTCGGACTGGATGTTCGAGTCGTCGATGGTGGACCCGTTGTTCGCCGCCGACGGGGTGATGGTGACCTGGGACAGGAAGCTTCCGCGACCGATGCTCTGGTTGCTGGTGGGCGACGGCAATCCGGTCGTGTTGTACTCGCTCAGCCAATCGACGTAGGCGCTGTTCAGCACCCCCTGGTAGAAGTTGCCGATGTCGGTGGTCACCTGCGGCAGGTAGCTGCCCGTGCCGTACAGGACCTGAACGACCTGCATGTTCGACACGACCCGCCCGCCGAAGTAGGTCAGTAACACCCCGGCGGGCGCGGCGGCGGCCGCCTTGCCAGCGGGGGAGGGGGAGCCGCCTCTCGTCTGACCGTGCATGAAGGCGCCGCGTAGCGCGGTCGACCTCTGCACGGCGCCACCCGGCTCGGGCGCCCGGCCCTCGGTACAGCCAGCGACGGCGAGCGCCGC
>Ga0070679_100000979_pt1 | contig 24893 bp, 24 predicted proteins | sample KBSC63BmetaG_FD_65652 | JGI IMG/M metagenome (GOLD analysis project Ga0070679, IMG submission 65652) | Corn rhizosphere microbial communities from Kellogg Biological Station, Michigan, USA - KBS C6-3B metaG | ecosystem: Host-associated > Plants > Roots > Rhizosphere | place: USA: Michigan... | reverse complement strand
CGTCGTCCTGTTCAGCGATCTGCTCGGCAGCGACGGCGACGTGCGCCACCTGCTGCGCGGGCTGCGCGCGCGCAAGCACGACGTCGTCGTCTTCCATCTGCTCGACAAGGACGAGCTGACGCTGCCGTTCGAGGGCACCACCATCTTCGAGTCGATGGAGGACGATCAGAAGCTCGTCGCCGATCCCGGCGACGTGCGCAAGGCGTACCTGGCGGAGATCGCGCGCTTCATCGAGAGCTATCGCACGACGCTGCGTGAGGGCGACGTCGAGTATCACCTCGTCGATACCTCCGATGCGCCGTCGGACGTGCTGGTGCGGTTTCTGACGGGCGCGTATCGCACGCGCGGGAAACGCTGATGACCGCCGAGGTGCATCCGTGAGCTTCCTCGCGCCTGGTTATGTATTTCTGACGCTACTGTTCGCGGTTCCGATCGCGATCCATCTCATCGGGCGCAGCCGCGCCAAGGTGCGCCGCTTCGCCGCCATCGAGCTGTTGATGCGCAGCGACAAGCGCGTCGCGCGCAGAACGAAGATTCGCCAGTGGCTGCTCCTGCTCTTGCGCGCGCTGGCCATCGCCGCCGTGCCGCTCATCCTGGCCAAGCCGTTCGTCGAGGCGGCGAGCGACGACCTGCCGGCGACGGCGGTCGGCGGCGCGCAATCGGCCGTGCTCGTCATCGACGACTCGATGTCGATGTCCGGCGAGCGCCGCGGACAGTCGCTCCTCGAAGCGGCGCGCACGCGCGCCCGCCGCATCCTGGAGGCGCTCGGCAGCGAGTCCGACGCCGCCATCGTGCTGGCCTCGCGCGGCGGCGGCGCGCCGGTGCCGCAGCTCACGGCCGATCGCGCCAAGCTCGAGCGCGCGGTGACCGACGTGCGTCCGACTTATCGTCCAACTGACATAACCGGCGCGCTCAAGCGTGCCGCGCAGATCCTCGAGAGCGCCGCGCGCCCCGAGCGTCGCGTCTACTTATTGTCCGATTTGGCGGCGCACGGCTTCTCCGGCGAGCCGCCCTGGGCCGCCGGCCGCGGGCCCGAGCTGGTGCCGATCGATCTCACCGACGGCAAGCCGCTCGCCAACCGCGCCATCGTCGATCTCAAGACCGAGCCCGCGGCGCATCTTGGCCCGCGCGGCGTGCGCGTGTCGATCGAAGTGGCAAACTTCGGCGCCGAAGCGCTAAAAGATCTGGCGGTCACGCTGCGCGTCGACGGCAAGCCGGTGACCAAGGGGCTGCTCGACGTGCCGGCGCACGGCCGCGCGACGAAGCGCTTCTTCCACGTGTTCACGCCGTCGAGCAACGAGAGCGAAATCGGCGTCCACGAGCTCGCCGGCGAGCTGCCGCCCGACGCGCTCACCGCCGACGATCGCCGCTTCGCGCGCGTCGAGGTGCGGCGCGATCTGCGCGTCCTCGTCGTCGACGGCGATCCGCGCACCTCGCGCCGCGACGACGAGGTGTTCTACCTGGAAACCGCGCTGCGCCCGGGCGATCGCGACGACTCGCAGCTCGAGGTCACGACCGTGGCGCCCGACGAGGTCGGCAATCGCCGGCTCGCCGACTTCGACGTCGTCTTTCTGTGCAACGTCAAAGCCCCCGACGGCGCGGCGCTCAAGGACTACGTGCAGCACGGCGGCGGCCTCTTCGTCGCGCTCGGCGACAACGTCGACGCCGACGCCTACAACGACGCGTTCGGCGATTTGCTGCCGCAGCCGCTGCAGGCGCTGCGCACCGTCGGCGCGACCGCCGCCGATCGCGACGACGGCGAGCGGCAAGCGGCCGGCGCCGGACAGCGCCTGGCGCGCATCGATCGCAATCATCCGTTGTTGGCGCCGCTCGCCGAGCAGCACGCCGTCGAGGCGCTGGAAGCGGCGCGCTTCTCCCGCTACGCGCTGTTTCGCCCGACCGCGGAAGCGCAACGCCAGGTGCTGCTCCGCTTCGCCGACGGCGCGCCGGCGCTGATCGAATCGCGCTACGGCGAAGGCCGCGTGCTCCTGTGGGCATCGACGATCGATCGCGACTGGACCAACCTGCCCATTCAGCCGGCGTTCCTGCCGCTGGTGCAACAGTCGACGCGCTACCTGGCGCGCGCGCCGATGCGCGAGCCCGAGGCGCCGCTCGTCGTCGGGCAGCACCACGAGATCGCGCTGCATGACGGCGACCTTCGCGTCGAAGTGACGCAACCATCGGGCCGGCAGCGCACCTTCGATCGCGACAAGGTCGTAGGCCGCAAGGCGCTGGCCTTCGACGCCACCGACGAGCCCGGCATCTATCGCGTCGCCAGCGCCGGCCGCGACGGCGTCATGCGCCCGCGACGCGACGCGACGTTCGTCGTCAACGTCGACGCGACCGAGTCGGACCTGACGCCCATCGACGCTGTCCGCTTGAAGCAGCTCGCCGCCGGCGGCGGCGCCAAATTGGCCGCCTCGGTGCCGAAGCGCCGCGTCGAGCTCTGGCACACCCTCGGCGCCGCGCTCCTGATCCTGCTGCTCGGCGAAGCGCTGCTCTTGCGCCGAAAATAATCAACGCGCGCGCGCGGCCAGCTTGTCGTGCTCGGCGAGCGGCAGCGAGCGCCAATCGCTGGTTGCGTCGGATCTACGCAAAGTCGCGCGGAAGGCGCGCACGCGCGCTGCGCTCTCGCTCACGCGCGCCGCCAAGGCCGCGTCGTGCGCGGCGAAGTCGAGCGACTCCTCGGCGGCGCGCTGCACCTCGGCGTCGCGGCAGGCGAGGAAGCAGTCGCAGCCGGCGGCGAGCGAGCGGCGCACCACCTCCGGCGTCGGCCAGCGCTCGTGCACCGCCTTCATGTCGAGATCGTCGGAGACGATGACGCCGGAGTAACCGAGCTCTCCGCGCGCCACGTCGCCGAGCCAGCGCTTCGACATCGTCGCCGGCTCGGCATCGATCGCGGGGTAGACGACGTGCGCCGTCATCAGCATCGGCACGCGCGCCTCCGCCGCCGCGGCGAACGGCACCAGCTCGACGTCGCGCAAGCGCCGCTCGTCGGCGTCGACGCGCGGCAGCTCGAGGTGCGAGTCGGTCGCGGTGTCGCCATGCCCGGGAAAGTGCTTGCCGCAGCCGCGCACGCCCGCCGACTCGAGCCCGCGCCAGAACGCCAACGCCTGCGCCGCGGCGCTGCGCGCGTCGGTGCCGAAGGCGCGATCTCCGATGATCGGGTTGGCCGGATTGGTGTGCACGTCGAGCACCGGCGCGTAGTCGACGTTGAAGCCGAGCGCGGCGACCTCGAGCGCCATCGCGCGCCCGACCGCCTCGGTGTACGCCAGATCGCCGACGGCGGCGACGCGCGCCATCGCCGGCCAGACGGTGAGCGGCGCCTTGATGCGCTGCACGCGTCCGCCCTCCTGATCGAGGCTGACCACGATCGGCGGTCCGTCGGCGGGCGCGGCGTCCTGCAGCGCCCGCGTCAGCGTCGCGATCTCGTCGGGCGTGCCAAGGTTGCGCGCGAACAGAATGACGCCCATCGCGCGCCCGGCGGAAATCCGCGCCACCAGATCGGGCGGCGCCGTCTTGCCTTCGAATCCGAAGAGGATGAGCTCGCCGCCGCGCGGGGTCGTCACATGGCCGAGCATACCAGCGCCTGCTGGCCGTCGGTACATTGCCGCACGATGGTCATCGTCACGTGCACCAGATGCTCGCCCGAGACGATGTCGAATTCCTTGTTCGGCACCGCGTCGGGATACGGCGCGTCGATCTTGTCGACGACGAGCGTATTCGGGCAGGTCGACGCCAAGAGCTGCGGAGCCGTCTTGCCGCTGACGGCGAAGCCGAGCGTGAACGGCGGCTGATCGACGCCATCGAGCATCGCCGCCGGGCACAGCTGGCTCGTCGGCATCGGGTTCGGCAGCACGGCGCTCCACGATCCGCCGTTGGGACAAGGACGAATCGCCTCACCGGGCGCGGTCGTCGGATCGATCGGCAGCGTGCACTTCACATTCGCGCGCTGCGTGAACATCGATCGCACGCAACCGATGACGTCGCCGCACGCGGTCTGCTCGCAGGTGCGGTAGCGATCGCACAGCGCCGTACCCTGCATGAGCATCGTGTCCGTCCCATCGACCACGCACTCCTCGGTGTACGCGACGCCGTTGTGATCGGCGCAGCGACGACCGGCGACGCGGCAGACGCCCTGCCCATCGGTGTTCCAGCATGGCAGGTTGCGATCCGCCGGCTCGTCGAGGAACTGCTGCCCGTCGCACACCGGCACCGGCGGCGGCGCGCCCTTGGGCGTCAGCTCGCAGCCGGCGGTGTCGATGAGCCGATCGAAGCTGGTGACGACGCGCGTGTCGCAGCCCGCGCCGCTGCCGTCGCCGATCCACGGCTCGCCGGGCGTGCACACGCATGCGCCGTCGGCGGCCACGTATTGCGGCGCGCCCGGCTTACTGTCGCGAAAGAGAAAGATCTGCGCCGTGCGCTCGAGCACCTCGCCTTGCATGAGCGGATGCGCGTCGAACGACGCTTCGCCGAGCAGCGTGCCGTCGGCGCCGTAGGCGAGCGCGGCGACGTAGAGCTGCTCCGACAGATCGGTCGTATGCGACGGCGTGATGAGAAACTGGTACGGCTTCTTCGACAGCTCGCGCCCCGTCACGTCGCGCGTCGTGTGATTCGCCGGCGACACGCCGACCCACCGCTCGCACCACGACGGATGCGCGACCACGAAGTCGAGCTTGGTGATCCCAGCTTCGACCGACGAGCCGTCGCCGAGCGGCCCTTGCACCTCGACGATGAGCCCCGTCTCGCGCTTGCACGCGCCGAGCAGCGTGATCGCCGCTAGCGCGACGACGGCCGCCACGCGCGACGCGCACAATCTCACGGACACCTGCCCGATCCCTGATTGCACGGCTGATCCGTCAGACACTCGTTGCATGCCACTCCGCCGAAGCAATCGGCGTTGGCGCACATATCCATCTTCGCCTTTTCAGCGGCGCAATGGCCGGTGCTGTCGCAATAGAACGTCGTCAAGCAGTCGGTATCGGCCGCGCACGTCAGGCGGCACATGTTCGTCATCGCATCGCAGGCATATCCGCCGCACGACGTCGTCATCGTCACGCAGCTGCCGCTCGCGCACGTCGCTGTCGTCTGCGATCCGCCCGCGCACGACGCCGGCACGCACGTCGTCGGGCAGCATTGCCCGGTCGCTGCGCAGCTGTTGCTGCCCGAACAATAGTTGCAAGGCGACATCGCGCAGTCTTCGGTCGCGCACGACGACCCCGCCGCATGCCGCGCCGTGCACGTGCCGCCGCCCGCGGACGAGCAATAGTCGCTCGAGATGCAGTCGGCGTCGCTGGCGCAATTCGCCTGGCAGCCGTCGCCGGTCGCGTTGCACTTGATCGTGCCGTTGGCGCAGCTCACCGCGGCGCCGCTGGCGCACGAGCCCATGCCGTTGCACGCCGCCGGCGCGACCTTCGCCGCCGTGTTGCCGGCGCCCGCCGTGCACACCGACGGGCAGACGGTGCCGCCGCCGGGATACGTGCAAGCGTTCGTGGTGACGCCGTTGCACGTGCCCGCGCACATCGCGCTGCCCGCGTTGCACGCGGCGCGCGGCGGAACCGGCGCGCCAGTCACCGCGGTGCACGTGCCGAGGCTGCCCGCGACGTTGCACGCCTGGCACTGCTGACCGCAGGCGACGTTGCAGCAATAGCCGTCGACGCAGCGCGCGTTGAAGCACTCGCCGCTGCCACCGCAGGCGACGCCGAGGCCCTTCTTGCACGCGCCGGCGCCGTCGCACACCGTGTTGCCGCCGCCGTCGGGGCAGCCGTTGCCGGGCGCGCCCGCCGCCTGGTTCACGCAAGTGCCGTTGGCGCCCGTGCACGCCTTGCAAGTGCCGCAGCTGGCGACGCCGCAGCAATGGCCGTCGACGCAATGGCCGCTCGAGCACTGCGGATCGGCCGTGCAGGTCGCGCCGTTGCCGGCGACGCAGCTGCCCGCCGGCGGCGCGCCCTGGCACGTCAGGCCCGATCCGCACGCGCCGACCGCGCCGCACGAGCAGCTGCTGTTCAAGCACTCGTTCGTCGTCGTCGGCAGCGTCGCCTGGCAGTTGTTGCCGCACGAGCCGCAGAACTGATAGTCGCTCGTCGTGTCGCGGCAGCCGTTGCCGCCGCAGCAGGTCGGCTTGAGCGCGTTGCCGGTGCCGGCCTTGCCGCAGTCGTCTTTGCCGTCGACGAACCCGGCGCCCGCGCATGCGTCGTCGGTGCCGTTGCAGATCTCGGGCGCGCCCGGATGCACCGTCGACACCAGGTCGTTGCAGTCGTTGCAGCCGAGGATGCCGGCGCCGAGCGTCGGCCCGCAGCCGGTGCACGCCAGGTACTTGTCGCCGTCGACGTCGCGCTCGTTGACGAGCAGGTTGCCGACGAGCCCGTCGCAATCGTCGTCGAGGCCGTTGCACTGCTCGGCGGCCGGGCACACCGTCACCGGATCGGGCGCCATCGACGAGCAGACCCACCACGCCGTCGACGCCGGCGCGCGCCCGAACGACTCGAAGCAGTTGGTCTGGCTCATGTCGCAGCCGACGACGATGCCCGCCTTGCACTGCCCGACGTTGATGCCGCACGGCATGCCCTTGACCGCGAGGTTCTTGCCCTCGGGCGCGTCGACGCGTCCGTCGCAGTCGTCGTCCTTCGGCGCCACCGGATCGCAGCTCTGCGGCTTCGGCTGTCCCGCGCCGAAGCAGCCGATCGGCTTGCCCGGCGCCGACTCGCCCGGGCAGAAGGTTCGGGCCGCGCCCATCAGCGCCGGGTCGACGACGGGAATCGCGCTCGAGCAGACGCAGCTGCCCTTGGTCTTGGCGCACTCGCCGCTGTTCGAGTCGGTGCACGCGACGATCGCGCCGGCGGCGACGAGCGGCTTGCCCATCGGATCGGGGTTGCCCTCATCGATGAGCCCGTCGCAGTCGTTGTCCTTGCCGTCGCACAGCTCGACGGCGAACGGATGCACCGTCGGATCGTTGTCGTTGCAGTCGGGCCCGTTGGGCGTGCCGACGTAGCCGTCGCCGTCGGCGTCGCCGGTGCAATCGGGCGTGCCCTGCGGCGTGCAGTTTTCCTTGAACGTGGGCCGGTTCGATTTGCAGTTCACCGGCGCCGACGGGAAGGTCGTCGGATCGTTGTCGTCGCAGTCGAGCGTGACGTTGCCCGGGTTGCAGTTCTTGCCGTTGATCATCGCCACGCCCGGCCAGCCGTCGCCGTCGACGTCGCAGCCGGGATCGATGAGCGCCGGGCAGCCTTCGTACGCCTTGCCGTTGCAGTCGGCGTCACCGACGAGCCCGCCGAACGCATTGATCTTCGCCGTGCCGGCGATCGCCTTCGGCTCGTAGATGCCGCGGCACAATCCGCGCAACGCGGCGGCGAGCTTGGCCACGCTCGACGAGCCGCCCTCGACGCCGCCGGCCGGCGCGGTCGCGCCCGGAAAGACGCCCGCGTCGTCGTCGTTGCAGTCGATCATGCCCGGATGCTTGTCGTTGGCGTCGGGGCACTTGTTGGCCGGATTCGGATCGAGCCGCTGGAAGCCGTCGCCGTCGAGATCGCAGGGCACGCAGCCCTCGCCGACGGTGTTGTTGCAGTTGAGGTCCTTCGTCGATCCGCACGGCTCGAGCGCGCCGGGGTGCGTGTTGGGATCGTTGTCGTCGCAGTCGTAGACGACGCCGTTGACCGTCGCCGGGTAGCCGTCGCAGTCGGCGTCGACGACGCACGTCGTGTCGTTCGCCGGATCGTTGACGACCGCGCGGCAGCTCTCGTCGATGCCGTCGCCGCAGCGCGACGTCGGGCATAGGTCGGTGCCGAGGAAGTTGGTGTTCTCGTCGGGCGTGCCGCGCTTGCCGAGGCTATAGCCGCAGCAGTTCGGCGGATCCGGGAAGGGATCGACGTCGGTCGGATGATGGCGCTTGGGATCGTTGTCGTCGCAGTCGTGGCCGCGGACGTCGTGGTCGCCGTCTTTGTCGACGCACTGCTCGTCGGCGTTGCCGTCGCAGTTCTCGTCGTAGTTGTCGCCGCAAATCTCGAGCGCGAACGGATTGATCTGCGCCGGCATGAGCGACACCGGCGTGCCGTCGGCGGCGACGGGCATGGTGTCCTTGTCGTTGCAGTCGAGCACGTCGGCGTGGTTGGCGTAGAGCGTCGCGGCTTCGGGCACGTGCGCGATGAACGCACCGGCGTCGGGAAAATAATCGCCGTCGGCGTCGTCGCCCGGCGGGACGGTCAAAAGCCGCGCCGTCACGTTGCTGGCGCCGTCGACGTGCAGCTTGCCCGCCCAGAACAGCACGGTCGCCGAAGCCGCCGGCTTGCCGTCGTCGATCTCGCCGATGACGCCGACGAGCAACAACGTAAAGTGGCCGCCGCGCGACAGCTTGAGCGCGAGCTTGAGCTTGTCCTTGGTCAGATCGAGCTCCAGCCCCGGCGACGATACCGGAATGAAGCCGCTCGAGTAGACGATCATCTGCGCATCGTCATCGTGCAAAAACAGCTGGTACTGCTCGACCGGCGCATCGGCCGTGACCGTCAAGAGCACCGCGTCCGCTCCATGGCAGCCCGCGCTCATTGCGAGCACGCAGGCAACCAAAGCCGCGCGTAGACGATCCATCCCGCTACATCATAGCCCGTCCTTGACGGTACCGGGAAGCCTACCTATAGTCGCGGCCCTCTATGAACACGACGAGCCGTCTGGAGGTTCGAATGCGCCGGTGGTCGATCCTGCTCGTCCCCGCCGCTGTACTGCTGACCCTCGCGGCGGCCAACCCTGCATATGCTCAGTTCGGTCCGGGCGGCGGCATGCGCCCTGGCGGACAGCCGCAGGGGAATCCGTCGCAAATGGGTCCCGAGGAGAAGGAAGAGGGCCCCGCCGAAAGCGCGCCCGAGCAGCAGGCCGAAAATCCGGCGCTGCAGCCGCTCCCCGCATGGCCGCAACAGCGTGAAAAGACACTCCAGTTCTTCGAGCTGCACGGATACATCCGCTTCCGCTCCTACCTGTTCCACGCGCTGAACATGGGCATCTGGCAGGGCCCGATGGGTCCGCAGGCGCCGTTCACCATCCCGTATACCGAGTTCGGCTCGAACGGCATGTCGGCGACGTCGACGAACCCGGCGTCCAGCTGCGCGCAGCGCGACAAATCGAACTGCCGCACCGACAACCTGACGTCGGCCGACATGCGCCTGCGGCTCGAGCCGACGGTCAACGTCACCGAGCAGGTGCGCGTCAAAGCGCAGCTCGACGTGTTCGACAACATGGTCCTGGGGTCGACCCCGGAGAGCTACTACATTAATAGAGGGGCCGGCGGGGCCGCCGCGACCACCGACGTTCCGCTGGTCGGCTTCGCGCGCACGCAGAACGCGCCCTCGGCCGGCATCAACTCCGTTTACGACTCGGTCCGCGCCAAGCGCGCCTGGGCCGAAGTGCGCACGCCGTTCGGCGAGCTCCGCTTCGGCCGCATGCCCTCGCACTGGGGCCTCGGCATGCTCGTCAACAACGGCGACTGCCTCGACTGCGACTTCGGCGTCAACGCCGACCGCGTCATGTTCGCGACCAAGTTGTGGGGCCACTTCATCGCGTTCATGTGGGATTGGGTCGCGACCGGCCCGACGACGCAGCTCATCGGACCGCAGCAGGGACAGGGCGTCTTCTACAACGCCGACACGCTCGACGACGTCTCGCAGTGGATCCTCGCCCTCGGCAAGCAGGACAAGCCCGAAGAGCTCAAAGAGAAGCTCGATCAGGGCAAGGTCGTCTTCAACTACGGCGGCTACTTCGTCTATCGCCAGCAGGATTGGGATCAGACGGGCGCGCTGCAGCCGTCGGGCAACACCTATCAGGCGCTGCAGAACGGGATCCATCCGCGCCAGGCCAAGGCGTTCATCGGCGACATCTGGCTGCGCCTCAACTGGAAGAAGCTGCACATCGAAGGCGAAGGCGCGCTCATCGCCGGCACCATCGGCAACCTGACCGACCTGTTCCCGGCGGTGAAGGGCTCGACGTCGATCTTGTCGGGCGGCTTCGTCGTCAAGGCCGACTACAAGCTGCTCCACGACGCGCTCAAGATCTTCGTCGAGGTCGGCTACGCCTCGGGCGACGACGCCGAGGATCCGAACGCCAACGTCAACTATCGCCTCGCGAACCTGGTGCCGGTCAACAACGCGATTCACCGCTTCACGTTCGATCCCGACTACCACGTCGACTTGATCTTGTTCCGCCGCATCCTCGGCACGGTCAACAATGCGACCTACTTCAAGCCCGGCGTCAGCTACGACATCGTCGACAACTTCGGCGCGCGCGTCGACATCATGTACGCGATCGCCAACCGTCCGGTCGCGTACCCGGGCAACAGCTACAACCTCGGCCTCGAGATCGACGCGCAGCTCATGTACAAGAACGAGGAAGAGGGCTTCTACGCCGGTCTCGTCTACGGCGTGCTCTTCCCCTTCGCCGGGCTCGGTCTGCCGGGCAGCATCTACGGCGCGCAGTATGCCAAAGACTCGCCCGACATCGCGCAGACGTTCCAGGCGCGCCTCATCGTCAAATTCTAACGATTCGCTAGCAACTTCTTCGCGCGCTCGTCGATAATCTCGACGTGGCAAAAGCGAGCACGCGCTTCGTCTGTCAGCATTGCGGCTATGCGTCGAGCAAGTGGCTCGGCCGCTGTCCCGAATGCGGCGAGTGGAATTCGCTCGTCGAGGAGGCGACGCAGTCGGGCAAGCCCGCCGGCGCGGTGACGTCGGCGGAGAAGCCGCGCTCGATCGCCGGCGTCGAGGTCGATCATGCGCCGCGCATGAAGACCGGGATCCACGAGCTCGATCGCGTGCTCGGCGGCGGGCTCGTCGCCGGATCGCTGGTGCTGCTCGGCGGCGATCCCGGCATCGGCAAGTCGACGCTCTTGTTGCAAGCGCTCGACGGTGTGGCGCGCGCGGGCAAGAAGGTCTTGTACGTGTCGGGCGAGGAGTCGGTGCAGCAGACGGCGCTGCGCGCGGGAAGGCTCGGCGTGCGCACCGAGTCGCTGCATGTCCTGGCGGAGACGCAGCTCGAGCGCATCCTCGACGAGGCGACGGCGATGCGGCCGGCGGTCCTCGCCGTCGACTCGGTGCAGACGATGCACGCGGCGTCGCTCGAATCGATCCCGGGATCCGTCGGCCAGGTGCGCGAGACGGCGGGGCGCCTGTTGACGTTCGCCAAGACCAAGGGCGTGCCGGTGGTCCTCGTCGGGCACGTCACCAAGGACGGCTCGCTCGCCGGGCCGAAGACGCTCGAGCACGTCGTCGACTGCGTCCTCTACTTCGAGGGCGAGCGCACGCACAACTATCGCGTCTTGCGCACGACCAAGAATCGCTTCGGCTCGACGAACGAGATTGGCGTCTTCGAGATGCGCGCCGAAGGGCTCGGCGAGGTCGCCAATCCGTCGGCGCTGTTCCTCGCCGAGCGGCCGGTCGGCGCGCCGGGATCGATCGTCGTCGCGTCGGTCGAGGGATCGCGGCCGATCCTCGTCGAGATCCAGGCGCTCGTAGCGCACGCGGCCGGGATGCCGCGGCGGACGGCGCTCGGGATCGATCCCAATCGCGTGTCGCTGTTGCTCGCCGTCATCGAGCGCCGCGCCGGCATCGATGTGCTCGGGCAGGACGTCTTCGTCAACGTCGCCGGCGGCGTGCGGCTGTCGGAGCCGGCGAGCGATCTCGGCGTGCTGGCGGCGGTGGCGTCGTCGGCGCGCAGCCGCCCGGTCGATCCGCACACGCTCTGCTTCGGCGAAGTCGGCCTGGCCGGCGAGGTGCGCGCGGTCGGCGGTGCCGAGCTGCGGCTGGCAGAGGCGAAGAAGCTCGGCTTCCGTCGCTGCGTCATGCCCGAGCTGTCGCGGACGCAGCTCCTCGGCAAGCCCGAGCTCGAGCTGGTCGGCGTGCGCGACGTCGGCAGCGCGCTCGAAGCGCTGCTCGGCTGATCAGTCCTGCATCGTGAGCCGCGTCGTCGCCGGCACCGGCATGAACGTGTCGACGATGATGTTGTCGGCGGAGTCGAAGCTGCACGCGTAGTGCTGCAGCGGATGCGGCGCCGGCGGGCTCGTCACCTGGCCGTTGAAGTCGTACGTCGACGTGTGGCACGGGCACAAGAAGCCCTGCTGCTGGTTGACGAAGTTGACGATGCAGCCCTGATGCGTGCACGTCGCCGTCATCGCGTAGATGCCGAGATCGTCGCGCAAGACGAACATGTGCGCGCAGGCGAAGAAGCGGATGTGCCCGACTTGCAGCGTCGACTCGGGGCCGGCGTCGAGCTTGCCGCTGCACACCGCCTGCTCGAGATCCTCGTTCGGAGCCGCGAGATCCTGCGGCATCGCCAGGTCCGGTGGCGGCGGCGTCGCGCCATTGCCGCACGCGCCAGCGGCCAACCCGCAGCCGGTGACAACGCAGAACTGCCGGCGCGTCAGCTCACTCATCGGCGCCTCGCAGCACGCGCTCGAGCGGACCGGCGACGAGGGCGACGTGCAAGTAGATGCCCGGCAGCCAGCGCGGCACGCCGCCGAGGTCGGGATGGCGATAGTAGAAGAAGCCGAGCGCCGACCAGGCGCCCTCGAACGCCGAGCCCGCGACCGCCATCACCAGCGAGTAGGCGATGAGCCAGGTCGCGCGCCCGCGCACCACGCGCGCCAGCCACCAGCCGACGAGCAGCGCCAGCGTGACGTTCGGACGATCGGCCGGCGCGTACGAGGTGAACGCGTAGGCGACGATGAACGCGATGCCGTCGCCGGCGATCTCGCGCACCGTCGGTGGTTCGGCCGCGCGCGCACCGAAGAGCCGCCGAATCGGCGTCGCCCCGGCGACGGCGGCCAGCGACGCGGCCGCGAACAGCAGCGGCACCCACCACGCCTGGTCCCATACGACCGGGTGCACGTAGTAGAGGACGCCATGCGTCGCGTGCAGGTGATCGCACACGGTGCAGATGGCGGCGCCGCAGAGTGCGAGAATGAGCCAGCGCATCGTCGTTGGTCCCGGCGCCTCTATCTATTAATGAGGCGTCCCGCCGAGCTCTTTGATGTGCTTGCGCACGATGTCCGCCTCTTTGGGATCTTGCTGCCCCTTGAGGTCGAGGTACTGGTTCCACTCGGCGATGGCTTCGTCGTTCCGCTTCTGCTGCGCCAACATGACGCCGAGGTCGTAGTGCGCGACCGCCAGCCGGCTGTCGAGCTGGATTGCCTTCTGGTACTCGGAGATCGCCTCTTGCGTCATGTTCTTGCGCCGATAGACGACGCCGAGGTTGAAGTGCGTGTCGGCGGCGTCCGGCTTGAGCTCGAGCGCCTTCTGCAGATACTTGAGCGCCTCGTCGATCTTGTTGGTCTGGCGATAGGCGACGCCCAGGTTCGACAACGCGCCCGCGTCCTTCGGGTCGAGCATGACCGCCTTCTCGAGGTGCGGGATCGCTTTGCCGTAGTCCTTCTTCTCGCGATAGATCTTGCCGAGCGACGACTGCCACGTCGCATCGTTCGGATTGATCTCGACCGCCTTGTCGAGCTCGCGCTGGGCGTCGTCGACCTTGCCCATGCGGTAGTAGGTCATGCCGAGGCTGGCGTGGGCGTCGGCTGTCTTCGGCTGCAGCTTGACCGCCTTCTCCAGGTGGTCGGCGGCGTCCTGCAGCTGGTTCCTCATCTTATAGGTGACGCCGAGCGAGAACTCCGCGGCCGCGTAATCGTGGCGCAGCTTGATCGCCTCGAGGAATTCCTGAATAGCCTCGTCGGTCTTGTTCTGCTGCTTGAACGCCAGGCCGGCGCGATAGTGCGCGTCGGCTTCGTCGGCGCCGGCGACGCTCGGGAGCATCAGCGCGAGCGCGAGGGGGAACGCGAGTTTACGCATGCACGCAGACTATCAGTTTCTCCCGGCGGACGGCAACGCGCCGGCCACCTCGACGGTCGCTTCGCTCAGCGCCTCGGCGGCGATGTCGAAGTCGCCGCCGGCTTGGGTCAGCTCCTCGACGACCGGCGCGAGCTCGCTGCCCATCCGCGCCGCGTCGGCCGACCGGTGCCGCAGCGCCGCCCAGCGTAGCCGCTCGAGCGTCGCCACCTGGTGCTCGAGCCGGGCGAGGGCGCGCTCGCGACCGTTGGCGATCTCCTCGACGTACGCCAGCTGTGCCGACAGCGCCTCGCGCGCCCGCGCGAGCTCGGCCCGCGCCAACGGATCGTTCGACGACTCGAGCCGGCGCCCAACCAGCTGCAGCCGCTCCTTCAGATCCTCGGGCAGCGAGCGCGACGCCTCGGCCTCGAGCTCGCGCCAGCGCGTGCCGAAACGGGTCATCTTGCCGACGAGCTCGTCGGCTGCCGCGCGCGCGGCCGGCGCCTCGCCGCCGATGGCCTGCACCGCGTCGCGATAGGCCGACGCCGCACGGCCAAGAAGCCGGCCGAGCTCGCTGTCGTCGGCCATCGCCCGCAGCTCGTGCTCGAGCGGCGCCCGCAACAGCGCCACGTGACGACCGACCGACGAGACGCCGACGACGAGGCCGCCGGTGGCGCCGGTGATCAGCGCCGCGACTCCGTTCGGCAGCGCGGCCAGCACGTCGGTGAGCGCGAACGCCCGGCCGATGAGCGCCGCGGTCATCGCGCCGACGGTCCCGACCAGCATCGCGACCATGCGCGACGGTCCCGGCAGCCCGCGGGCGACGCTCCCGCCGATCGCCACTCCAGCGATCGCGTTACCTACCCCACCCCCGATCTTCCCACCTGCAGCCGCGGCCAGCGCCCACAGGATCGCGGTCGACGCCGACGCTGCGCTCGTCGGTGGCACCACCGCGACACCGATGGAGAGCGCCATCAGCGCGGCCGCCAACGAAGCCGGAAGGAACAGCCCAGCCACCGCCGCGGCCCCCGCGGCCAGCGTCGCCCGGGCGACCGTGTCGTGTAACTTAGCGTGATCCTTGATTGTGGCCGGCATACTTGATCAAAACGCGCGACCGTGCGATCCGATCTACTTCATGCGTTTGGATCGCGACCCACCCCGGCCGCTCCTGTTGGACGGCGCGATGGGCACCGAGCTCGGTGCTCGCGGGTTGCGTCTGCGCGAGGAAATGGCGGACGGCTGGAACCTGTCGCGACCGGACGAGGTCCGCGCGGTCCACGCCGCCTACGTCGCCGCCGGGTCGCAAGCGATCCAGACCAACACCTTCGGCGCCACGCGACCGCGGCTCGCGCGCTTCGGCCTCGCCGATCGGCAGCGCGAAATTTGTGAAGCCGCCGTACGTCTCGCCCGCGAGGTGGCGCCGGGAGCCGCGATCATCGGCAGCCTCGGTCCGACCGGCGAGACCGTCGCCCTCGGCGGCAAGGCCGACGTCGGCCCGCTGCGCGAGGCGTTCGCCGAGGCGGCCGCCGCGCTCGCCGCCGCCGGCGCCGACGCGATCCATCTCGAGACCCAGTTTCATCCCGCGGAGTTGCAGGCCGCGATCGAGGGTGCCCGCGCCGGCGCGCCCGCGCTGCCGCTGATCGCGTCGATGGCGCTGATGCCGGGGGCCAGCGGACTGGAAACGCCGCATGGCGTGCCCATTGGCAAGATGATGCGCGCGCTCGAAGCGAACTTGCCGGACGCCGTCGGCGCCAACTGCGCCGTCGAGGCCGAGCGCATGCTGCAGGCGATCGAGCTGTTGCGCCAGCGGTTCGACCTGCCGGTCTGGGCCAAGCCGCAAGCCAAATTGTCTGACAAGTGCGCCACCGGCCGGTCGACCGAGACGCCCGAGAAGTTCGCGCGTCACGCCCGCGCGCTGTTCGACGCCGGCGCCTCGGCGATCGGCGGCTGTTGCGGCACGACGCCGGCGAGCATCGCCGCCCTTCGCGCCGCGCTCGATCACGAGCCGGCGAAGGTGGCGTCATGACGCTGCTGTTGGCCGCGGCGCGCCTGCTCATCGCCGCCTTCTTCGGCCTGACTACGATGCACTACGATCGCGGGCTCGCCACGCGCTTCGGCGATCCCGGCGATCATCTGACCGGCAAGCACCTGTCGTGCACGCACGAGCACATCCAGCCGGGCCAGCTCGTCTGCGCGCACCGCACCCTGCCCTGCGGCACGCCGCTCATCCTCGAAAATCCGCGCACCGGCCAGTTTGCGCTCTGCCAGGTCCTCGACCGCGGTCCGTTCGGCGCCATCCTGCCGACGGGCGAATGGGGCGTCAAGATCCACAAGAACGAGCCCGGTGACTGGCGCGGCATCCTCGATCTGTCGCCTGCCGTGGCCGACGCGCTCGGCCACAACGGCCGCGAGCGCATCCGCGTCTTTTATCAGCGCGTCTCGTCTCACCTTCGCTTCGGTCGCGAGCTACACTCTCGCTGACGTGACCCGCCCACTATTGATTGGCATCGCCGGCGGCACCGGCTCCGGCAAATCGACCGTCGCGCGCAAAATCGCCGACGGCCTTCCTGCCGACTCCGTCGCCGTCATCGACCACGACAGCTACTATCGCGATCGCTCGGACCTGTCGTTCGACGCACGCAGCAAGCTCAACTTCGACCATCCCGACGCGCTCGACAACGAGCTCCTCGTGCAGCACCTCGAGGCGTTGCGCGGCGGCCGCGGCGTCGACGTGCCGAACTACGACTTCAAGACGCATTCCCGCCTCGCGGAGCGCCGGCATGTCGACCCGCCGCGCATCCTCATCGTCGAAGGGATCCTCGTCTTCGTCGAGGAGCGCGTGCGGGCTCTGCTCGACGTCAAGATCTTCGTCGACACCGACGCCGACATCCGCGTCTTCCGCCGCATCCGCCGCGATCTCGAGCAGCGTGGCCGCAGCTTCCAGCAGGTGCGCGAGCAGTACTACGCGACCGTGCGCCCCATGCATCTGCAGTTCGTCGAGCCGTCGAAGCGTTGGGCCGATCTGATCGTGCCCGAGGGCGGCGACAATCACATCGCCATCGATCTGATCCTCGGCAAGCTGCGCCACGTACTCGGGTGACGACGATGAGCGCCCGCCCACGCGTCGCTCTCGTCACCTGCGCAGCGTTGCCGTCGCTGTACGGCGACGAGCAGGAGCTGCCGGCGCGCTTCGCCGACGCCGGTGTCGACGCCGCCCCGGTCGTCTGGAGCGACGGCGAAGTCGCGTGGTCGCGCTACGACGCGGTCGTGCTGCGGTCGACCTGGGACTACTTCCAGCGCATCGGCGAGTTCACCGCGTGGCTCGATCGCCTCGAGCGCGACAGCGTGCGCCTGCACAACCCGGTGCCGCTGGTGCGCTGGAACTTCGACAAGCGCTACCTCGCCGAGCTGCAGACGCGCGGCGTGCGCATCGCGCCGACGCGCTTCTTCGACGCCGGCGCGCGCGTCGATTTGCCGTCGCTGCTGCGCGAAAACGGCTGGTCCGAGGCCATCGTCAAGCCGGCCGTGTCGGGCGGCGCCTATCGCACGCACCGCTTCGTCGCCGCCGACGCGCCAACGGTGCAGCGCGAGCTCGACGAGATCCTGCGCACGACCGGCGCCCTGGTGCAGCCGTTCCTCGACGAGATCGCGCGCGACGGCGAATGGTCCGTCTTCTTCTTCGACTGCGTGTTCAGCCATGCCGTCATCAAGCTGCCCGCGGCCGGCGACTTCCGCGTGCAGGCGCAATTCGGCGGCACGCATCGGCCGGCCGAGCCGCCAGCGTCGCTGTTGCGCGCTGCGACCGCGGTGCTCGCCGAGCTGCCGACGCCGACGCTGTACGCGCGCATCGACGGCGTCGTGCGCGCCGGCGAATTCGAGCTCATGGAAGTCGAAGTCATCGAGCCGTATCTCTTCTTCCCCGGCTCGCCCGGCGCTGTCGATCGTTACATCGCCGCCGTTCGCGCAAGAGCCGCGCGGTAGTAGTAGTCGGCGGCACCGCGCAACTGATACGATGCGGCGATGAGAAATGGCTTCGCTTGCCTCCTCGCGCTCGCAGCCGCCGGCTGCGGGGGCAGCTCCCCGAACCAGCCCGCTCCTCCCGACATGGCACCCCCGCCGCCGCCGGCGCTGCTGCAGGCGTGCACCGACGCCATCGCCGACGTCTACACGCTGCCGGCAAACCTGCCCGCGTTCGATGCATCGCATCGCGGCGACGTGATCCGCTGCGGCTACGATCGCTACCTCTCGGCCGCCGACATCAACACGGCGATGACCGCCTACGGCTATCTCGGACCGACGCTGCCGTCGGGCGCGTGGCTGTTCCGCATCGCCTATCGCACCGAGCGCATCGCGCCGGCGGGCAGCACCACGGTTCCGGAAGGCGTGTCGAGCGCAGCGCTGTTCGTGCCCGACGTTCCGCAGGCGGGCGGTCCGCTCGTCGTCTTCGCGCACGCATCGGTCGGCATCGCGCCGGCGTGCGCGCCGTCGATGTACGATCTTCTCGGCGCGCCGATGGGCGACGATCATCGCGGCGCCGTTCTCGGCCTCGCGGCCTACGGCTGGACGACGATCGTCCCCGACTACGCGGGCTTCGGCTACGGCGAGGCGCCGGGCTGGTCGGTCGCCGAGGACGAAGCGCACAGCGTGCTCGATTCGACGCGCGCGGCGAAGCAGCTCGTCCCGTCGCTGACGGGCAAGGTGGCGTTCGTCGGCCACTCGCAGGGCGGACACGCGGTGCTCTCGGCGCAGTCGTATCGCCAGAGCTACGGCATGGAAGGCGACCTCATCGGCATCGCTGCCTACGCGCCGCTATGGCTGAGCGCGTATGCGTGGGCGGGGATCATGTCGCCGATCGGAATGTTCAACACGACCGATTCGCCGTACCCCGTCATGTACGATCTCGATTACTTCTATTCGCACGGCGAGATGTACGACGGCCCCGGCGGCGGCCTGGCGATGATCCAGCCGGCGAAGCGCGACGCGGTCAAGTCGTTCCTCATGAATCAGTGCAATCCCAATTCGCCGCCCGGCGTCGACATCACGACGCTCGGGGCGACGCCGTCGGACATTTTCGATCCGAGCTTCGTGAGCTCGGTCGCCGACTGCGGCATCGGCCTCGGCGGCTGCACCGATGCGACGGCGATGATCTGGACCGCGCGCTTCTCGGCCGATCGGCCGCCGATCGATCCGAACGGCCCGCCCATCCTCATCTACGACGGCGGCATGGATACGAACTTCCCGCCCGAGCGCGCGCAGTGCATGTACGACAAGATCAACGCCGACCTGATGGGCGCGGCCTCACCGACGACGACGATCGCGAGCTGTTTCGATCCCGACGCGCAGCACTTCGACATCATGCGCCGCGACGTCGACTATGCGAACAGCTGGATCGCCGCGCGCGCGGGTCTCGGCCCCGAGCCGGCGCCGTGCACGCCCTTCCCTTCCGGCCAGATGTGCGAGACGCCGCCGCCGAATCTCTAGCGCGGAAATTCGACGTCGCCAGCTGATGCGTCCTGTGATTCATTGGGGCCATGAAATTAGGTCCGATTCACATCCTTCGAGACGGCACCTACAACGATCTCGTCGGTCGGTTCCGCAACGTCAAGCGTGAGCTCGACGAGCTCACGAAGAGCGACTATCGCTTCACGTATCAGCGTCTCGTCGACGATCTGAAGAAATCACACAGTGAAGAAGAGGCGATGAGCCGCGCCGTCGGCGGTTCATTCGAGGTGGTTGGCGCGCTCGAGCTTGCGCTTCTGAAGCGATTCGGCCTCGCGCCCCAACATCACGTCGTCGACGTCGGTTGTGGGTCTGGGCGGCTTGCAAAACCGCTGAGTACTTTTTCCAAGGGCGGCTATCTGGGAACGGACATCGTGCCCGATCTGGTCGCGTACGCTGAACGTTTGGTGCAACGACCAGATTGGAAATTTCAGGTCGCCAAGGGGCTCACGATTCCGGAGGAGCCGGGGCGCGCCGACTTCGTCTGCTTCTTCTCGGTGCTGACTCATCTCCGGCACGAAGAATCATTCGTCTACTTGCAGGATGCGAAACGAGTCGCGAAGCCGGGCGGCAAGATCGTCTTCTCATTTCTGGAGTTCGCGGTGCCCGGTCACTGGGAGATCCTCGAATACAATCTGCGGTGCCTCGCCAGCGACCGTATCGAGCCGCTCAACCAGTTCATGAGCAGAGACATGGTCGATGCCGTCTCTCAGCATCTCGATCTCGAGATCGAGGCAATCCATCGTGGCGACGAGCCGCTCGTCGCCATCGATTCTAGCGGGACGCTTCACGCCTTCGGACAATCGGTTGCAGTGCTCCGCAAGCGGAGCTGACCTGGGCATTGCGTCGGGTCGGCAAATGCTTAGTTTGCCGACTGATGGCGACAGTGACTCCCAACGAGAAACGCCAACTCGCGGTGCTCGAAACGCGTGTCGAGCTCGCCTTGCAGGCTGCCGCAAAAGCGCCCGACGGTCTGCGCGAGCTGCTCGTCGACGCGATGTCGCGGCTGCGTGCGCTCGAGGTTGGCAGCGAAGAACGGCCGGACGCCGTCGAGAGCGTCGAGCGAGCCCTCGCCGCCCTCGAAGCGTGGCAGCGCTGGCGGCCGACGACTCAGCCGACGGCCTGACCCCAGCGCGGCGCGCTCATCGTCGATAGGTGCCGACGAGCTCGCCACGCGCGATCACGTGACCGGTGACGGCGTTGGCGAGGTCGGCCGCGCTCGCGCCCGGTCTCGAGGCGATCGTCGTATCGAGCGCGAGCACGCGAAAGCGGTAATGGTGCGTGCCGCTCGGCGGACAGATGGGCGCAAATCCACTCGTGCCGCTCGAGTTGCGCCCCGTCATTCCCTTCGTAGCCGCCATCGCCGTCGCCGCCGACTCGCTCGGCAGCGAGCGTTGCGTCGGCGGCACGTTGAATGCGACGAAGTGCTCGAACGTGCCGCTCGGCGCGTCCGGATCGTCGACGATCACGACGATGCTCTTCGTATCGGGCGGCACCGCCGTCCAGTCGATCGGCGGCGACACGCTGCGCCCGTCGCACGTGTACTCGCGCGGGATCGCTGCTCCGTTGTTGAAGGCAGGCGACGTCACCGTAATCTCGCCGACGTCGCGCGCCCGCGCCTGACCTCCGAATGCGGCGAGCACCGCGACGACGCCCGCTGTTATCGCCCACCTCATCGTTGCACCTCCAGTCCGGCTACTCGCCTTCGTGATCCGGAATGCTGCGCTCGCTGTGTTGCGCAGCAATGGGGCGTAGTGTCTCCTCGTCGCAACCTACCGGTAACAGCTGACACCAAATACGCTTGCGACCGGATGTCGCCGGTAAGGTAATACCTCTACGATGCCAGCGTGACATGGCTGTGCATGAGGCGATGGAGCCTCGGGGAGGGTGGCGATGGTGCGTGGAATGTCGGCCGTCAGTCAGTCGCTTCAGTCGTTCGTACTTTCGGGACTGCACGTCCTCGTCGTCGACGACAGTGAGCACGTGCGCGACGCGCTCGCATCGACCCTCGAATTCTTCGGGGCCATCGCGACGACCGCTGAATCGGCGGCCGAGGCGCGCAGTGTGCTCGCGCGGTCGATACCGGATGCGATTCTCAGCGACCTCAATATGCCGGACGAGGACGGCTGCACCTTCATCGCCACGCTGCGCGCCAGCGAAAATGCTGCGCGGTACACGCCGGCGGCGGTCGTAACCGCAAGCCACGACGCCGGTGATCACGCACGTGCGATTGCCAGTGGATTCTCTTTCGTCGTCGAGAAACCTTTCGAGCTCGAAGATATTGCGCGAGCGGTGCTGCTGCTCTGTTCGAATTGATGCGCGACCGCCTAATTCAGCTCGCCGCGTAACGCGACGAGCACGAAGTGCGCAAGAACGATAACCGTGCCGAGCGTGTAGTCGGCGATGAGGCTCATGACCGCCATGCAGTGGGCGGGATCCTCGGCGCGGGTGCGGCACGTCGCAATCAGGGCGCTCGCGTATTGGGACACGGCTGCGATACCCCATTGCTCGTCGACCGCAGTGCCGCATCTCTCCACAGTGGGAGGGCTGCATGACGCGAGCGTCGGTCGGAATCGCCATGTTGCTTTTCGCCGGATGCGGCGGGACGGCACCGCCGACCCGGGCGCTGACGTCCGCGTCGGAAGCGATCGGCGCGGCGAATCAAGCGGGAGCAACGACCGCACGCAGCGCCGAGCAGTACCTTGCCACCGCCCGTCGAGAGCTCGACGACGCGCGCGCGCGAATCGACGAAGGCGACAATCGCGGCGCGTATCGGTTGCTGGTGCGCGCGAAGGCGGATGCCGATCTGGCGACGGCGTTGGCGCGGCGAGAGCATCTCCAGAACGAAGCCGCCGAGCTCGGACAGCGCGCGGAAGCGCTACGCAACCAGACCCGGTTCTAGCGAGGGAAAAGATGATGCGGATATCACAGACGCTGGGTGCCGCCGCGATCTTCTTGGCTGCATGTGCCACGGCGCCACCGCGCGAGCTCGTCGATGCGCGTGCTGCGTATGAGCACGCGAGCACCGGCCCGGCGACAGCGCTGGCGCCGGGTCACCTTGCGGTCGCGCGCGACCAGCTCGCACAAGCGGAGAATGCGTACGCGTCGTCGCCGCGGTCGCCTGTCGTCCGCGATCTCGCCTACGCCGCCGAGCGGCAGGCCGAGGCCGCAGATGCTGCGGCAGGCGCCGAGCAGGCCAGGCGTGACAAAGCCGCTGCGCAGGCGCAACTCGCCGCAGCAGCGACCCAAAATCGACAACGCGCATTGTCCGCCGAGCAAGAGGCGCGGCAAGCGCAACAGCAGGCGCGCGAAGCGCAACAGCGCGCGGCGAGCGAAAGCGCGCGGCTGTCGGCTGAAGAGCAGGCGCGCACAGAGGCCGAAGCGGCAGCCGCGGGGGAACGCAACGCGCGTATTCGTGCCGAGCAGCAGTCCGCCGCGGCGATGCGTCGGCTCGAGGAGATTGCGAGCGTTCGCGAAGAGGCGCGCGGCCGCGTCATCACGCTCAACGGCAGCGTGCTGTTCGCGTCGGGCACGGCGACCATCTTGCCGAGCGCGCGACAGCGGCTCGACGACGTCGCGCTTGCGCTCGAGCACGAGCCGCGCGCTCGCTTCATCGTCGAGGGTCATACCGATTCACGCGGGTCCGACACCACGAATCTGAAGCTCTCGGACGCGCGCGCCCATGCGGTGCGCGAATATCTCGTCGATCACGGAGTCGACGCGTCGCGCATCGTCGCGGTGGGAAAAGGCGAAGAGAGCCCGATTGCGACGAACGCGACGCCGGAAGGCCGCGCCAACAATCGACGCGTCGAAATTGTCATCAACCGACGGCAAGCGGAGCGCTAATCGATGGAAACGGCCGACTCGGAGCGCAGAGAGCACGACCTGTTGGCGGGTGCGATCGATCGACGGTGTCGCGACATCATCGATCGCTGGCTGCGGCAGCTGCGCGCCGAGCTCCGGCATCGAAACGTCGAACCGACGGCGCTCGTCGACGGGATCGAAGACTACCTGAAGAACGTTGCAGCGCTGCTTCGTGGAGGAAGCTCGGGGACGGCCGGCGGTGAGCGCGTGTGGGCGGCGATTGCCAAGGAGCATGCGATCACGCGCGTGCGGCAAGGATTCGACATCGACGAGCTGATTCAAGAATTCGTGCTGCTGCGGAAGATCCTGCTCAGCGTCTTGGACGAAGAGGGCACGCTGACGAACCGCCAGCAGATCGACCGGATCGTCGATCTGATCGAAGCTGCCGTGAAATTGGCGGTTCGGAGCTATGTCGAGCATCGCGACTACCAGGCGAAACGAACCGAGGCGGAGCACATCGGTTTCGTCGCACACGAGCTGCGCAATCCGCTCAGCACGGCAATCCTGATGCAGCGGCAGCTCCGCAAAGTGCTGCCCCCGGCGACGAAATCACAGGAGCAGCTCTACGACGTCATCACTCGCAGCCACGCGCGCTTGCGCATGCTCATCGACCGGGTGTTGCTCGTCGAGCAGCTCGACGTCGGCGAGGTGGACTACCGACCGGTTTCCACGACGATCGGCGAGATCCTCGATCCAGTGCTGCCGGCCATCGTCGCGACGGCACAGGCCAAGGGCCTTCTTTTCGACGGCCAGTTCGAGCCCCATACGCCTCTCGACATCGATCCGATTCTCACGGCGTCGGCGATACAGAACCTGCTCGACAATGCCGTCAAATATACCGACCGTGGACACGTCGATCTATGGATCGAGCAGCGCCCCGACGAGATCGTCGTTCATGTTCGCGATCAGTGCGCCGGCATTCCAGAACAGGAGCTGAAGCGAATTTTCGAGCCGTTTCACCGTGGGTCGACGCACAAGCCGGGCACAGGTCTCGGGCTCGCGATCGCGCGTCGCGCAGTCGAACGGCAGGGCGGTTCGATTCACGCCGAGTCAGCGATCGGGGTCGGTTGCCATTTCTGGCTGACGCTTCCGCAATCGGTTCACTGAGCGCCGCCGGTTGCTGCTGCTCGGGCTGCTGATGTGGTCCGCGGCGCGCAAGCTCGATAAGATGGTCTCGTGCGACGACCTCCCCGTCCGGCGCGATGTGGCCTGAGGTACCTGCAGGGACTTCTCGTCGCGTGCTCGCTGACGATCTTTGCCGGCTGCGGGCACATGCTCTGCGAGGGCACTGTCACGAGCGAGAGCGACGGCTGGCAGCTGCAGTTGATGGATCTGCGCGACGGGCCCAACATGCACCGTCAGGGCAACCTCGTCTTGTTTCCCGAGAACGGCGCAAAGTTCCTCTGGGCGCACGTGATCCTGAAGAACACGGCGCCGATGCGCCGCTCCTTCGACTTCAAAACGTGCGTGCTCGACTTCGGGCAGTACGGCATTCCGGCCTCGATGATCGCGTGGAGCCTGCACATGACGAACTACGGCATGGCCACACGCAACGACTACGATTCCGGCGAGGACCGGGAGCGCTACCTCGGGTTCGCCTATCCCGTCGAGTATCTGCCGCGCGTGCTCGCGTGCGGCCCGAACGTCATCAAGCTGCAGTACACGAATCCGCCGCCGACTGCGCGCCGCGAGTGATGGGACGGCAGGCGCAGGCTGTCCGGCAGCCGGACAGGGATC
>Ga0070679_100000978_pt1 | contig 24898 bp, 19 predicted proteins | sample KBSC63BmetaG_FD_65652 | JGI IMG/M metagenome (GOLD analysis project Ga0070679, IMG submission 65652) | Corn rhizosphere microbial communities from Kellogg Biological Station, Michigan, USA - KBS C6-3B metaG | ecosystem: Host-associated > Plants > Roots > Rhizosphere | place: USA: Michigan... | reverse complement strand
GAGTTGATTACGGAACAGATTCTGTTCGTTCAGTAATATTGAATGCTGCCAACGGAAATGAAGTTTCTTCATCTATATTTTATTATCCAAGGTGGAAAGACGGATTATATTGCGATGCGAGTCAAAATCAATTCAGGCAACACCCGCTTGACTATATTGAAGGCCTCGAAATAACTATTAAGGACTGTTTACGGAAAGCAGGCAATGGCGTTGCTAAAAATATAAAAGCAATCTCTGTTGATACTACCGGCTCCTCTCCTGTGGCAGTAGATAAACACGGAACACCATTGGCTTTATTGCCGGAGTTTGAAACCAACCCCAATGCAATGTTTGTGCTATGGAAAGACCATACCTCCACAAAAGAAGCCGCCCAATTTAATGAACATGCAAAGAAATTTGGAATTAATTATTTACAATACGTTGGCGGTATTTATTCGTCTGAATGGTTTTGGAGCAAGTTATTGCATATACTTCGGGTAGGCGACTCCGTTAGAGATGCATGTTATTCATGGGTGGAGCATTGCGACTGGATTCCCTTTTTATTAACCGGGGGAAATGATGTGCATCAAATGAAACGAGGTGTTTGTTCGGCTGGTCACAAAGCCTTGTGGGCTAAGGATTACGGCGGATTGCCGCCTAATGATTTCTTTACTTCGCTAGATCCGTTACTCGCTGGATTTACTTCAAGATTATTTACAGAAACTTACACTTCCGATAAACCTGCTGGTAACCTTTCACAGGAATGGTCGGAACGTTTAGGATTATCTACTGACGTGATCATTGGTGTGGGAGCCTTTGATGCACACATGGGCGCAGTTGGCGGACAAATAGAGCCTTATCATCTTAGTAAAGTGATGGGCACATCCACCTGTGACATGCTGGTAGCGCCAATGGACGAAGTAAAAGATAAATTGATAAAAGGAATTTGCGGCCAGGTGCCGGGCTCCGTTATACCAGGCATGATGGGTATGGAAGCAGGGCAATCTGCGTTCGGCGATACCTATGCATGGTTTAGAAATTTGATCACAAATTCTTTTAAAAATATTTTAAAAAATTCTGAAGTTATTAATGAAGTAACGGCAGAACTTTTATATAAAGAATTACATGATAAATTAATTACACAACTCTCTGGTGAAGCAGCAAAGCTTTCTTTAAATGAAAATGATGAGTTAGCAATTGATTGGCTTAATGGCAGAAGAACGCCGGATGCTAACCAGGAACTTAAAACAGCAATTATAAATTTGAATTTGGGCACAGATGCATCACGCATTTTTAAAGCGTTGGTTGAAGCAACATGTTTTGGCGCAAAAGCAATTGTTGACAGGTTTAATGAAGAAGGTGTTCCAGTAAAAGGGTTGATTGGCTTAGGAGGTGTAACAAGAAAATCTCCATACGTTATGCAGGTGATGGCAGATGTGATGGATATGCCTATTCGCATTCATAAGTCAGAGCAAACATGCGCAATTGGTGCGGCAATGTTTGCTGCAACTGCTGCCGGAATTTATAATAGAGTGGAAGATGCAATGGCAGCAATGGGCCAGGGCTTTGATGCAGAATATAAACCCAATAAAGAAAAAGTTGAGCTATATAAAAAGAGGTATGAAAAATATAAAGCGTTGGGAAAATTTATTGAACAATGAGTAAATACGATGAAATAAAACACCTCGCTTATAAAGCCAACATGCAATTGCCTGAACTGGGTTTAGTGCTTTTTACATTTGGCAATGTAAGCGCTGCGGATAGAGAGGAAAGCGTGTTTGCGATAAAGCCAAGCGGTGTTCCATATTCAGAACTTTCCGAAGATAAAATGGTAATTGTTGATTTTGAAGGAAAAACTGTTGAAGGCAATTTACGCCCATCATCAGACACGCTTACACATGCCGTTTTATACAAACATTTTGAAACTATCGGCGGAATTTCGCATACGCATTCTAGTTATGCTACCGCATGGGCGCAGAGTTTGCGTGATATACCCATTTATGGAACTACACACGCTGACCACACAACTTATGATATTCCCTGTGCTGCTCCTATGAATGATGAAATGATACAAGGCGATTATGAATATCAAACCGGATTTCAAATCATGAGTGCTTTGAGAGAAAAAAATATAAGTTATGAAGAAATGGAAATGATACTGGTAGGAAACCATGCACCATTTACCTGGGGAAAAACGGCGGCAAAAGCAGTTTATAACAGCGCAGTATTGGAAGAAGTTGCGAAGATGGCCTATTTAACAGAATCAATTAAAGCAGATGCATTAAGATTAAAGGATGCATTAATAAGAAAGCATTTTGAAAGAAAACATGGACCTGGGAGTTACTACGGCCAGTCTTAAAATGAATAAATTTTAAAGGCATTTAATATGCGAAAAACATTTTTATTATTACTACTCATAAATTCATACAATCTATTTGCACAACATAAAGATTATCCTATACAGGCTGTACCGTTTACACAAGTCCATTTAAGTGATAATTTTTGGCTGCCGCGAATAAAAGTAAATGAATTGGTTACTATTCCCGCTTCGTTTGAGCGTTGTGAAAAAACAGGCCGCGTAAAAAATTTTGAAATGGCTGCCTCGCATTCAGGAAAATTCTGCACCATATACCCTTTCGATGATACAGATATTTATAAAACATTGGAAGGCGCCTCATATTCATTAAGCCTTTTTCCTGATGCCAAGCTCGAAGCCTACATGGATTCTCTTATTGCCATTGTTGCAAAGGCACAGGAACCTGACGGTTATTTATACACAGCGAGAACGATAGATCCAACACATCCCCAGGCATGGGCTGGCGTAAAGCGCTGGGTGAATGAAAGAAAATTAAGCCATGAATTATATAACGCAGGTCATTTATATGAAGCTGCCGCCGCACATTATATGGCAACAGGCAAGAAGAATCTTTTAAATATTGCATTGAAAAATGCAGATCTTGTTTGTTCGGTTTTTGGCCCCATTCCTGATCAGCAGCATACAGCGCCTGGCCATGAAGTGGTAGAAATGGGTCTGGTAAAATTATATCGTATTACCGGTAAAAAGGAATACTTAAACACAGCAAAATATTTTATTGAAGAAAGAGGCCGCGATGTAAGCTATGATTCAACCAGCAAAGATGAATGGAAGAATGGTTCTTATTGGCAGGATAATATTCCGGTTACAGAACAAACAGAAGCAGAAGGCCATGCTGTTCGTGCAGGATATTTATATTCGGCAATGGCCGATGTGGCGGCACTTACGGGAGACGAAAAGTTATTGAGCGCTGTTGATACAATTTGGGATAATGTGGTTGGAAAAAAAATGTATGTGCAAGGTGGTGTTGGGGCAATCGGGGACGGCGAACGTTTTGGCGACAATTACGAACTTCCAAATGCAACGGCTTATAATGAAACCTGCGCTGCCATTGCACAGGTATTCTGGAATGAAAGAATGTTTTTATTACATGGCGATTCAAAGTATATTGATGTGCTTGAAAAAACTTTATACAATGGTTTTATTTCGGGCGTAGGGCTTGATGGCAAATCTTTTTTTTATACAAATGCCATGCAGGTAAAAAATAGTTTTAATCATCCTGATATGGAAGCAACACGTTCAGGATGGTTTCCCTGTTCTTGTTGCCCTACAAATGTTGTACGGCTTATGCCGTCAATTCCAGGTTACGTATATGCGCAGCAAAATGATAAATTATATGCAAATCTTTTTATTGCAGGAACGACTGCGTTAAAAATAAATGGCAAAGAAGTAAGTATCATTCAGCAAAATAATTATCCATGGGATGGAGATTTAAAATTTATTATCAAACCAAAATCAGCCTTTGATTTTTCAATGCTGATACGCATTCCGGGCTGGGCAAGAAATGAAGCCATGCCTTCTGATCTTTATTCATTTTACAATAATTCTGATCAAAAAACAATCATTACAATTAACGGAAAAGAAGTTAATTGCCCTATAGAAAATGGTTATGCAATTTTAAATAGAAAATGGAAAAAGAATGACATGATAGAAGTAAGGCTTCCTATGGAAGTAAAAAAAGTTGTTGCAAATAATAATGTAAAAAGCGATGTAGGAAGAGTGGCTTTGCAACGCGGTCCAATTATGTATTGTGCTGAATGGGTTGATAATAATGGCAAAGCCGCTAACATTGTAATGCCCGTGAATACTCAGTTACAGGCTTCTTTCAATCCGGATCTTTTAAATGGAATTGAAGTTTTGAAAGCAACTGTTCCTGCAGTTGTTATTGAAGACAACGGTGAAGCTATTAAAACACAAAATCAAAACTTTATGGCTATTCCATATTATGCCTGGGCAAACAGGGGCAAAGGGGAAATGATGATGTGGTTTCCTGAGAAGGTGCATGATGTTGATTTAATCGCAGGCAGATAAAAATAACATAGCTATTTTTTGAACAGAAATTAATTATAATAAAATAAGCATGATAGACGATCTGAAAAAATTTGAAGTATGGTTTGTAACAGGCAGCCAACATTTATACGGTGAAGAAACATTAAAAAAAGTTGCAGAACATTCGCAGGTAATTGCGAAATCGTTTAATGATGCAGCAAATATTCCTGTTACAATTGTATATAAGCCAACAGTAAAAACTCCTGAAGAAATTTACAGCACCTGCATGGAAGCCAATACCGCCAGGAATTGCATTGGTATTATTGCATGGATGCATACTTTTTCTCCGGCTAAAATGTGGATCAATGGATTGAAGATTCTACAAAAACCTTTGTGCCATCTTCATACGCAATTCAATCGCGATATTCCATGGAATGAAATTGACATGGATTTTATGAACCTGAACCAAAGCGCTCATGGCGACAGGGAATTCGGCTTTATTCTAACGAGGATGCGTACACGAAGAAAAGTTATTACCGGTCATTGGGAAGATAACGAAGTACTTGAAGGTATCGATATATGGTCAAGAGCCGCCGCCGCCTGGAAGGATTGGCAGGGTGCTAAATTTGTTCGCTTTGGTGATAACATGCGCTATGTGGCCGTAACTGATGGCGATAAAGTAGAAGCAGAATTAAAATTTGGTTATTCTGTAAACACCCATGGTATAGGCGATTTGGTAAATGTAATTAATGATGTTAGCGATAAAGATATTGATGAATTATGCACTACTTACGGTAACGCCTATACGCTGACCGATAATTTAAAAAAAGATGGCAATAATTATTCTTCGTTACGTGATGCGGCAAGAATAGAAATAGGCCTTCGAAGATTTCTGGAACAAAATAATTTCAAAGGATTTACGAATACATTTGAAGACTTACATGGCATGGCTCAATTGCCCGGGATAGCCTCTCAGCGCCTGATGGCTGATGGATATGGCTTTGCAGCAGAAGGTGATTGGAAAACGGCTGCGTTGGTTCGTGCTATGAAAGTGATGGCAAGCGGTCTGGATGGAGGCAATTCTTTTATGGAAGATTATACATACCATTTTAAACCGGGCAATGAAATGGTATTGGGTTCTCACATGCTTGAAATTTGCCCGTCAATTGCTGATGGCAAGCCTTCCTGCGAAATTCATCCTTTAGGTATTGGTGGCAAAGCAGACCCTGTGCGTTTAGTCTTCAACGTTGGTAGCGGTGAAGCGTTGAATGCTTCCATTATTGATATGGGAAATAGGTTTCGCCTGCTCGTAAATGAAGTGGAAGCGGTTGCCCCTGAAAACGCTTTACCAAATCTTCCTGTTGCAAGAGTATTATGGAAACCCAAGCCGGATATGGCAACTGGCTGCACTGCGTGGATATTGGCCGGAGGCGCTCACCACACTTGTTTCAGCCAGAACTTAACATCGGAACATCTCGAAGATTTTGCTGATATGGCAGGGATTGAAGTTGTATTTATTGATGGAGAAACAAGATTGAGAGGTCTGAAAGATCAGCTTCGCTGGAGCGAAGTTTACTATCAGTTAAACAATAAATAATCTGCAAACTATAAATTGATTCTGTTTATTTTAGTTTACCGAAAATATAAATGAGAATGCTTTCACGATGTAATAAACCATAAACTCTTGCGGAAGGAAAGGCAGGATTTAGAATAACTTAAACTTTTTTTATTAAAACCAAAAACAATTGCTATGAACCAAAGTCTTGCCTTTCCGGATTATGCGGTGTTTATTATTTATTTTCTTTTTGTAGCTGGCTATGGCTATTTTGTTTATAATAAACGAAAAAGAAATGAACACGATGCAAAAGGATTTTTTCTTGCTGAAGGCAACCTCACCTGGTGGGCAATCGGCGCCTCATTAATTGCATCAAATATATCAGCAGAGCAATTTGTAGGCATGAGCGGTGAAGGCTTTTTCCTTGGTATTGCAGTAGCAGCTTACGAGTGGATCGCCGCAGTAGCGCTTATAATAGTTGCAATTTGGTTTATCCCTGTTTATCTTAAGAATCATATTTATACAATGCCCCAATTCTTAAAAGTGAGGTATAACGAATCTGTGGCATTGATTATGGCGATCTTTTGGTTATTTCTTTATGTATTGGTTAATCTTACTTCTATTTTATATCTAGGTGCTGTGGCAATAAATGGACTGGCAGGTGGGCAGTATCTTCACATTATTATGATTGGCCTTTCCATTTTTGCATTGTTGATATCTCTTGGCGGCATGAAGGTAATAGCCTATACAGATGTGATACAAGTGGCTGTATTAGCAATTGGCGGGTTAATTACCACTTACATAGCATTAACCGTTGTGGGCGATAAACTTGGCGTAGGAGCTAATGCTATAGCAGGCTTTAAAGCCCTGATGCATAATGCTCCTGAACATTTTAAAATGATTATTCCAAGGCCCACAGCGATTTCCACACAAACTGAAGTTGATAAATACATCAGCTTCCCGGGTATTCTTTCTTATCTCGCCGGCATCTGGATCATTAATTTAAACTATTGGGGATGCAATCAATATATTACACAAAGGGCGTTGGGCGCTGATTTGCACACAGCAAGAACAGGGATTCTCTTTGCCGGTTTTTTGAAATTATTAATGCCCCTTATTGTAATGTTGCCCGGTATTGCAGCTTATGTATTGTATTCAAAAGGTTACCTGCCTAAACTGGTTGGTGGCAAAGACGGAGCCTATTCTGCAGTACTGGAATTTTTACCAACGGGACTGAAAGGCCTATCTGTAGCGGCGTTGACAGCGGCAATTGTAGCATCGTTAGCAGGAAAAGTAAACAGCATTTCCACTATATATACTCTGGACATTCACAAAAAATATTTTGAAAGAAAAGCTGATGAAAAAAAACAGGTAATCATTGGGAAGTTCGCTGTTTTTGCAGCCATGATAGTTGCTTTGTTATTTACATGGAATGATTTGTTGGGAATTGGTGGCAAAGGCGGATTTACATTTATTCAACAATATACGGGCTATATCAGTCCTGGTGTTTTTGCTATGTTTTTACTGGGAATGTTCTGGAAAAGAACAACAGGCGCCGCAGCAATTGTAGGCGTATTATTGGGCTTTTTATTATCTGTTCTTTTTAATGATTTCGCACCTCAATTATTTGGGAATGATACATTTTTATACACAGCTTATCACACCATCAACGATAAAGGGAAAGATATTTTTGTAATACCGTTCCATATCTGCATGGGGCTATCATTTCTAATTACAATGATTGTGATGATTGCTATAAGCCTTGCGGGACCAAAAATAAATCCAAAAGCATTTGAGCTCGATAAGAGCATGTTTAAATTAAGACCTCAAACAATTCTATTAATAGTACTTACCTTATTGCTTATTACAGCATTGTATGTTAAGTTCTGGTAACCCTATTAATTATCTAAAAAAACAAAAGAACCTTTAAAAATAAAAAAAACATATGAACATTATCAATGAATATAAAGAGCACGATAGCATGCCTATTGCAGTTGATTGCATCATCTTTGGTTTTGATGGAAAAGATTTAAAAGCATTGCTGATAAAAAGAGGTTTTGAGCCAGGCTTCGGAAAATGGTCTTTAATGGGTGGCTTTGTAACACTGCAGGAAAGCATTGATAAAGGCGCTGCACGGATTCTTGAGGCACTAACCGGGCTTACCGATATTTACATGGAACAGTTGTATTGTTTTGGAGAAGTAAACCGCGACCCCGGCGGCAGAGTGATTTCAGTTGCCTATTATGCCTTAATAAAAATTGACGACTACTCTGAAGAATTAGTAAAAAAACATAATGCCAAATGGTATAATATAAAAAATATACCCCCGATGATCTTCGATCATAAAAAAATGATATTGATGGCGAAGGAGCGCCTGCAGCAAAAAGTAGCCACTCATCCTATCGGCTTTGAGCTATTGCCTGAAAAATTTACACTCGCCCAGCTGCAAAATCTTTATGAAGCCATTTATGAAACAAGCTTCGATAAGAGAAATTTTTTGAGAAAAATATTATCACTTGATATCCTGCAAAAGTTGAACGAGAAGGAAAAATTGCTCTCAAGACGTGGAAGCTTCTATTATATGTTCGATCACAAAAAGTATATAAAGCTTGAACAGGAAGGATTGAAATTTGTGTAACATTTATTAAGCCATAAGACTACGTGGAATGTTATTATATGAAGTTGCTCCTTACCAGGAATTCACAACGTTTCATTATAGAGCTTTTCCGTTATACATCCACTAGCAGATTAATATATACAATAACCCAGTGACATAGACGCAGTTTATTTAAAAGAACAATAAGTTTTAAAAAATAAAATAGAAAATCGAGTCACTCTGATCTTACGATTATTAAAAACCAATATCACACAGCATCCTATTATTATATTTCCAATTCAATATAATTTATTTTCGTTTAGGCGTAACCGTAATTTTACTGTTTAACAATCGTACGTTTACTATATTTATTTTCAATGTTATAGTTTAACTTTGAAAAAGTTTACCTATATCCTGTAACAATATTAATTCCCTGAGAAACCGAACATTTGCCCAAGGATTTCCTTGGGTTTTTCTTTTAGCGCATCTGAGTTCGTTTAAAATCTTTGAGGGGATTTGTCGTGTATACAAGTTTGCTCAGTTACAAAAAGTAAGAATATTTATTTCGTGTAGCCGCTCCCGTTATCTACTTGTAAATTTCTTTAAAATTAAAGTACATTAAATATATAGCGCTGCAAACGCAGCAAACAATGCTGGTATCATTATAATTATCCCCAGTTTAAAAAAAGTAATCCCACTTACGTTTTCACCTTCCCGCCGTAGTGCTACGAGCCATAGTATTGTAGCCAGCGAGCCCGTAACAGAAAGGTTCGGCCCCAAGTCAACACCAACGAGAATAAAGCTTCTTATAATCTCAGGCACACTTCCAGTTCTTACTATATTACCCCCTATAAGGCCGGATGGCAAATTATTAGTAAGATTGCTTACAAAAGCTATAATAGTTCCACTACTCCAGGCGGTAGCAGTCACGGATTTGGCAGCACCATCCCTTACTGCTTTACTTATTACGTTAATAAAAGCGGTTTTATTTAATGCTTCCACAATTATAAACAGCCCTGCAACCAAGGGAAGTACTGACCATGAAACGCCCCTTATTATCATGCCGGGCCTTTTATCACCTACTATCAAAACTATACCTGTGATACAAGCCCCACAAATAGCGGTGGGCAAACCTAACTGAATTCCATTAGCAGAGGAAATCATTAGTACTACTGCTGTTATGATTATACCAATGCCTGTTATTTTACCGCCTATGGAAAGCTTAGGTATATTAATTTCTGATTCAATTTTTGCTTTTAAATATTTTCGTTGTGTCAAATACAATAAGAAATATGTAACTGAGATAGCAAAAAGCGATGGTAAAAAATAAATTGAAATCCACTGACTTAAATGAGGCATTCGCGATCTATATATAACCAAATTAGCGGGATTGGAAATGGGAAGAACGAAAGATGCAGCATTTGCTATGAAAGCGCATATAAAAAGATAGGGGAGCGGTTTCTCAACCTTTGCTGATTTGACTGCGGCTGCAACAGCGGGCGTAAGAACTACAGCAGTTGCATCGTTTGATAAAAATGTGGTCACAACAATACCTACTGCATAAATTAAAAAAAATAATTTTTTGCCTGAGCCTGTTGCATGTCTCGTTGCGTGAGCGGCAAACCAATCAAAGAGTTTTTCTTCCCTTGCGACCTCAGCAAGCAACATCATGCCGGTAAGAAAAAGATAAACATCTGTACCCTTATTAATGGCTAATAAAGCTTCCTGCGGCAAAATCAACTGCATTATCAATAAAAGTAATGAGCCCGCTACAACCCATATTGCTTCCGGTAAATTATAAGGACGTATGATAACACCTGCTGTTGATAAAATTGCAATACTCCATATAATTATGTGGCTCAGCATGTTTAATTTCTAAAAATACCGACAGTTAACAACATATAGTAAAATACATTGTTGTAAATCCTAAAAATTACAAATCATCAAAAAGTGGAATGAACAATTAGTGTACCCGTGTTAGTTGGGCATAGTTGTTTATGCGTCGTGCATCCATTTCCTGAAGGCAGGGGCCGTTTCCTGGCTGACAACTATAGAATGATTTATATCAGGAATTGTAATATCCAGAAGCAGCTTTACTTTCTCAAAAGATTTGAAGCTTTTAACGTAGTTAATATTTACAATGTATTGCCGGTTTACCCTGAAAAAAACGTTTGAATCAAGTTCGCTTTCAAGTTCGCTTAATGTTTTATCGGTAATATATTTTTTGGTATTATAATCCATTACATACACTAACTTATTTTGTGTATAAATCAAAACCACCTCTTCTAGCTTTAAAGCAATATTCTCAATTCCCTTTTTCACAAGCAGCCTGGTTTTTTTACGATGGTTAATGAATTTCTCAAGATTTTCGATTGGTAACTGTACGCTTGTGTGAGAAAAATGTTCCTGCAGCTTATTATATTTTAAAAGCGCTTTTTCAAGATCCATTTTATCCACAGGTTTTAACAGGTAATCAATACCGTTATTCTCAAAGGCCATCATCATGTATTCATCATAGCCGGTAATAAATATCACGGGGATATAAACACCCGCGTGGCTGAATATATCAAACGATAAACCATCTGCCAATTGTACATCACTAAAAATAATATCTGCTTCTGGTTGAGTAGAAATATAATCGATACTTTCTTTAATTGAATTAAGCCTTGCAATAATATTTACAGGCGTTGACACCTGTGAAAGTGTTTTTATCAATGCTTCCATTGCAGGCTTTTCATCTTCAATAATTATAGCGTTAAGCATAGTTATGCGTTTGATTTTATAATGGGTAATTTTATCGTGTATTCGTAATCGTTAGTTTCAATGAGAATATCTTTGTTGCAAAGCATCTTATAACGGGAACTGAGATTGCGCAATCCAATACCTGTGGAATTTGCAGAGTAAGATTTTGGAAGTTTGTTATTCTTTACAAGTATGTATTCGCCATTTGTGATCACTCGTATGTACAAAGGATTTGCATCAGTAAATTCATTATGCTTTATTGCATTTTCAACTGCCACCTGCAATGCATAAGGTAATATCATTAGCGATCCTTCCTCGGTTTTATTTAATTCCGTTGCGAGGTGCAGTTTATTATCATGGCGAACTTGTAACAGGAAAAAATAATTTCCAATAAATTCAAGTTCATTTTGCAGCGTTATCAGATCCCTGTCTTTATTAATAAGAAAATATTTATATACGGAAGCGAGTTTGCTATTAAATTCATGAGCAGTTTCGGGGTCGCTCAAAATCAGGTATGAAAGGGCATTTAATGAATTAAAAATGAAATGAGGTTCTAGTTCATTTTTTAGTAAAGACATCTCGGCTTTGGACCTTTCCCAATCAAGCTGGTCAACAATCTTTGTATCGAGCTCACGCTCTTTACTAAGAAATAATATTTCATACACCAAAGTAAAAACTATAACTGCCAATGCCGAAAAACAAATACATTTTAGCATGGAATCCCATGTAAAATTTTCTTTGGAAATTCTAAACCAGATCAATGAAAATATACCTGTTGTTGCTGCGCCAAATAAAGCATTGATCAGTGAAATAGAACCGATCTTAATGAAAGGATTTTGTTTTACTGTGAACAGATACCTGGTTTTATGGTGAAGCCATGCGGCACTCGTCCATATGCAAAAAGACATTAAAATAAAATATATAAAAGAAGCAACCAGCTCAAGATTGGAATATAACTGGTAAGTAATAACGCCTGAAAAAAAAGGTATGATAACTCCCAGAAGCGGAATAAAAATAATTCTCATCAATTGGTCCTTTATCATCGCAGGAGGGTTAAGATGTACAAAAATGGTTATTCAAAGGATCAAATGGACTCCAAAACTATTTTTATATACTATTATAAAACAGCAAATTTGTTTTCATGGCAAATTTCAATTATAAGTGGTTGGATTTTTATAATAGTATTACAAAAACACAGGAGTCTATTTCCCTGAAAAGCTGGCTAAAGAGTAATATAATTTTACAAGGGAAATTACTTCATCAAAAAAATGGGAACGGCTTTAATTCTTTTGTGATATAGAACTGGCACCGCTGCTGGCCACATCTCTTTTATCCGGATCGCCGTGATAGAACAGAGTGCTTGCACCGCTCGCAGAAGCAGTAATTGAATTGGTTACTGTTATGCGTACGTCAGATGCGCCTGACAATTTTGCAATACAGTGTTCAGTTGCGAGATCATAACTTTTTATATCGCTTGCACCACTTGCATCAAGCTTTAAATTCTGCGTGTTGCCATTTAACTTAACGGTTGAAGCTCCAGTAAGCTCAATGCTAAGGTTAGTCAACTTCACAGGGCCTGTAATATCGCAGGCGCCCGAAAGCTTTACCAAAATGCTATTTCCGTTAAGTGAATTATTTATGTAAAAATTGCAGGCGCCGGAACCTTCAATGCTTTCAAGTGTTTTAAAAGAAATATAGGCTCTCAACTTTTTATTAGATGAATTGCGCCTCGAGTTGCGATCGTTATAAGTAATCACAAGCACATCATTCTCTATTTCTGTCTTAATATTGTCAATATTCTCTTTGTCAGCTGCACTGACAGCCAGCGAATAATTTTCTCCCTGTGATAAATACACATCAATACCGCCAGAAACTTTTATCCCTGTAAAAGACGTTACATTTCTTACCTCAGCGTTTGCATCATTAATAATAGTTTCCTGTGCAAAAACTTGTGAACCTATAACTGTAAATAAGAGAATAAAAATTGATTTCATAAATAGTTTTTATGTGTAACGATTATAAAAAATAAAAGTTACAATTTTTTGGAAATTAAAAAATAAGCAGTTTACCTTTGCGATCTAACAATTTTTGTTACCGGGGTGCTTCCAACTGAGGTTGGGATGCTGAGAAATACCCGCAGACCTGATCAGGATAATGCCTGCGAAGGGAGGACGAAAAAATTCCACCTCTTTTTCATGTCGTTGTCCTGCTCATAAAGCAACCAACATGAAAAAAATTATATTTCTAATTGTATTTTTAGCTGCTTCTTTTTTATGCCAGGCGCAGGATACACTGCAACACAAACTGACCGATACGCTCATGTTGGATAATATTGAAATAACTTCTATACGAGCAAGTGATAAAGCACCTTTTACTAAAATGAACATTAGTAAGCAGGAGATTGAAAAAACCAATCTCGGGCAGGATCTTCCATTTGTTTTAAACCAAACACCTTCTGTTGTTATTAATTCCGATGCGGGTAACGGCATCGGCTACACGGGAATTCATATTCGCGGCTCCGATGCTTCACGAATAAATGTTACGCTCAACGGAATTCCTTATAATGATGCCGAAAGCCAGGGAACTTTTTTTGTTGATTTGCCGGATATAGTTTCTTCTGTAAATTCCATTCAAATACAACGTGGGGCAGGAACATCATCAAATGGCGCGGGTGCATTTGGCGCAACCATTAATCTTTCAACAAATGAAGTAAATAAAGAAAAATATTTCGAACTTAATAATACTTATGGTTCATTTAATTCATGGAAAAATACTTTAAAAATTGGTACCGGTTTATTGAAAAACCATTTTACGTTAGATGCCCGCTTATCAAGAATTAGCAGTGATGGATACATTGACAGGGCAACCTCTAACCTTAAATCATTTTTTGTGAGTGGCGCTTATATCAATAAAAATAGTTCATTGCGCTTTAATATTTTAAGTGGAAAGGAAAAAACCTACCAGGCATGGTATGGTGTTCCTGAAAGTTATTTAGACAGCGACCGGACCTACAATCCTGCAGGGACAGAAAAGCCCGGTTCACCATATAGCAATGAAACGGATAATTATGTACAAACGCATTATCAGCTTTTTTATAATCATAAAATAAGTACTGCTGTTAGTTTTAATACTGCTGTATTTCTTACAAGAGGAAAAGGATATTATGAAGAGTATCGTGCCGATGAAACCTACAGCAAATACGGGTTGCCTGATTATATCAGCAACAGTGACACAATATTAACGACCAACCTTATACGAAGGTTATGGCTTGATAATTATTTTTATGGAGTAATTTTTTCATTGCAATATCAAAAAATTAAAACCCATATAACTCTTGGCGGCGGTTGGGATGAATACGATGGAAAGCATTACGATATTGTAACCTGGGCTCAACAAGGCTTTCCAAAAGACTATACTTATTTTAATGCGCCTGCTACAAAAAGAGATTTTAATTTATATGGAAAACTGCTGCAAACATTGGGTTCAGGATTGTCAGGATTTGCAGATATACAGGGAAGATTTGTTAATTACAATATAAAAGGCTTTGATTCAAATCCCGAAATTATAATTGATAAGAATTACACTTTCATAAATCCCAAGATCGGGCTTTCTTACAACACGCATGACTTCCAGGCTTATGCTTCTTATTCAATTGCTGCAAAAGAGCCCAACCGTGATGATTTTGAAGCTGGTATAAATGAAATGCCAAAACCGGAAATATTACACGATTTCGAGTTAGGGATAAATAGGAAAAATAGTTCTTTTACCTGGGGCGCTACTTTCTATTACATGAATTATCATAATCAATTAGTAACAACAGGAAAGATAAATGATGTAGGCGCATACACACGAACCAATGCTTCTCAAAGTTACCGGCTTGGCGCTGAATTGGAAGCTGGTAAACAATTTGCAAAATGGATAAACGTTTCAGGAAACATTGCTTTCAGTAAAAACAAAATAAAAAACTTCACTGAATATATAGATGACTATGATAATGGCGGGCAGATAGAAAATCTATACTACAATACTGATATTTCATTTTCGCCAGCCATTGTAGGCGCTGCAAGCGTAAATATTATACCAATCCTAAATAGTGAAATAAGTTTTCAGTCCAAATATGTAAGCAGGCAATTTCTTGATAATACTTCTCACATCAACCGCAGTATTGATCCATATTATGTGCAAACTGCAAGATTATCTTATCAACTTAAGACAAGAAAAATTTTTAAAACTATTGATTTTATTTTCCAGGTAAATAATCTTTTCAATAAAAAATACGAGCCTAATGGATATACATATCCATATATAAGTAGTGGGGAAATGACAGTAGAAAATTCTTATTTCCCTATGGCTGGTACGAATTTTTTAGCGGCAATAAATATAAAATTATAGAGTAAGGGCACCTGATAAGTAAGAAGTATCAGGCTTCGGGCGCCTAAATTCATGTTTCAGTAATCCTTATTTTTCTTGGTTGTTTTTGTCTTCTATTTTGCGCATGAAATTTTCTCATGTGCTTTTTAGTTTTAGCACATTACCGAGCGGGCATTCCTGTCCGCTTTTATTATTTCTAAATTTGCAACTGCTCAATTACCAATGCATTACTTATTACTTAAATTTTTCCTGCCAGGCCAGCATGCCCCCCGAAAGATTTTTGGTATTACCAAAACCCATTGAATCAAGTATCCTTGCTGCAATTCCACTCCTGTTGCCACTGCGACAATAAAAAATCAGTTCTTCATTTTTAAGTCCATCAATCTCTTCAGTTTGCATAGATTGAATTTCTCCCAAAGGAATCAATTTACCACCTATATTAAACTCAGCATTTTCATAAGGTTCTCTTACATCAACGAGATTCAATTTTTCACCGGCATCCAATCTTTTTTTTACTTCTTCAGGAGATATGTTTGTCATACATCAATAATTTATTTCTTCTCAATAGTATCAGCTTTGGGCATAATTATTTTAGTTGTATCCGGCACAGGGGGATCAGACGAAATCCATAAATCTATTGTTTGCCCGGGTTGTATAAAATTTGGCTCATCCTGATCATTCAAAGCTTGAGGGTTTTGCTTAAATACATAAGCCTTGGATGTGTCTGTTATATTACCCGAAGGCACCAATGCTGCCAGTGTAATACCTTTTGCGTTAAGTTCTGCTTTAGCTTCTTCAAGCGTGAGGCCGTATAATGCTGGAACCTGGATCTGTAGTTGAGCAAGGCCACCGCCAATAACAAGGTCAATAGCAGAACCCCAAATAAGCTTGGTTCCCGGAAGTATTTTATTGCCCTTAAATTTTTGTTCAAGTATCGTTCCCTTCATAAAATCCGGGCGATAAGTAGTATCTCCTAATTTTAAATGGCTTTTGTAAATACGCTCCAAAGCGAATCGCAAGCTAAGGCCTTCAATCTTGGGCATTTCAACCATGGGTAATACTACAGGGTTTACATTTAGAAATACTGTCCTGTTTACCTTCACGGTTGCACCAGCATCAGGCAACTGTTTTTCTACAGTGTTTAAGGGAAGACTGTCATTGTACAAAGAGTCAGTTATGATTACATCAAATCCCTGATCTTCCAGGTATTTAACAGCTTCGTCTACCTTTTTACCTTCTACAGAAGGTACCTTAAGATAGCTCCCATGATTAGTAAACCAGCTTAGCGATTGCAAAAATAAATATCCAATAAGAACAATTAATAAAATTGCTGCAAGAAGGTTAACCCAAAAAGGTTGTTTGGAAATAAATTTAAACACGAAAAATATATAAGTTAAAAGATAAAACCGGCTGCAATTTAATAAGTTTTAATTATGTAGGCATTCTTCCAGTAAAGCTGTATAAAATTGTTGCAAGGTCCAGCCATATTTTTGAACTTGTTGCGGGACAATGCTAGCCTCGCTTTGGCCGGGAACTGTATTTATTTCAAGCATGTATGGCAGTTGTTCTTTTTCATTATAGATAAAATCAATCCGAACCACTCCCCTGCAATTAAAAAGGCGGTATATTTTAGTAGCATCATTTTTTATTTGGATAGCAATGTCTTCACCTATTTCGGCAGGCGTTACTTCATTACTTGCTCCGTGATATTTTGCTTCATAATCGAAGAATTTATTTTTTGAAATTACTTCTGTTATCGGCAATGTAATAATCTCTCCATTTGCTTTAAAGACACCGACCGTAAACTCGCGGCCTTCTATAAATTCTTCTACTAATACCTGGTCGTCTTCTTTAAATGCCTTTTCAATAGCGTTACCTAATTCTTCAGAAGGTAAATCCACTTTTGACATCCCTATGCTTGATCCACCGTTATTTGGCTTTACAAATACGGGAAACTTCAGGTTTTTTACCCGTTCATCAGGGCTATTAAAATTATTTTTAAATAATAAAACAGAATTAGAAACTTTGATGCCGCCTGCACCCGCTACAGCAACAGTATATCTTTTATTGAAAGTAATGGCGGATGTAGCACAGTCGCAGGAAGTATAAGGAATATGCAACATATCGAAATATCCCTGCAACTTACCGTCTTCGCCCGGCGTACCGTGGATGCCAATTAATACGGCATCGAACGTTATTGGTTCATCTTCAAGTATAATTGAAAAATCATTTTTATTTACTTCAATTTTATCCCCGTTTGGTAATTCATAAAACCATCCATCAATAGTAATATCAATTTTATATAATTCATATCTTTCTTTATCAATGTTTTTTTCAAAAGTTACAGAAGACTTATATGATATTTCGGCTTCGCCGGAAAAGCCTCCTGTTACAAATGCAATCTTTGGTTTCATTTATTAGCTGTTTTATTTGTACTGAATTGTTAAAGTCATTAACTACCGGCTATTGGCCACTTACTATTGCCCTATTCCCTCATTTCCTGTATCTAATTTAAATTTCCATTTTCCATCTTTCTGTTTTTTCCAAATGCTCACGTAAGTGCCTTTCAAAACAGTATCTTTCAGGGCAAGTTTATATATTCCAAAAGTGTATCCCAGTTCGCCGGATGCAGCGACTTCACCACCGCCGGGAGACCAAGTAAGTGTATAAGATGAATCATTAACCTGGCTTAAATAATCAATAGCATTAGCGCCGATTATTGGTAAATGGTTTGGCCTTAGCAATATACCTTCATTGTCGATATATTCTATGAAAGCTCTTTTCATTCCTTCTTTTTTACTAAGCTCAGAAAAGGCTTTATCAGTTTTCAAAATTTCATCCGCAGAAATTTTTTTCACAACATTTTTTTTCTCTTTACACGATCCAAATATTAAAATCGTGCAAATGAAAGCTGGTAAAACGAGCCGTATTTTTTTCAAAAGCAATTGCAATTTTTAATTAGAAAAAAGGCGAAAGTATTTTTTCAATACCCTCGCCAAAACAGGAAATATCACCTGCATAATAGGCCAGCGGCCTTAAATATTTTACATGTGCAGTTTCTCTTTTTTTGCAAGAAGTTGATCTACAGTTTCCTGATACATTTCATCTGGTACGCAACAATCAACAGGGCAAACGGCTGCGCACTGCGGTTCCTCATGAAATCCCTGGCACTCCGTGCATTTATTGGGCACAATATAATACGTGTCTGTTGCAATAGGTTCATTTCTTTGTTCTGCATCCATAAGTGAACCGTCCATCAGTTTCACATCACCTTTTACAGTGGTACCATCCGCAATAGCCCATTCTACGCCGCCTTCATAAATTGCGTTGTTAGGGCATTCTGGTTCACATGCGCCGCAGTTAATACATTCATCAGTAATTTTTATAGCCATACTTTTTATTTATTCATTTAACAGGTGCAAATAAAATACGAATTTTGCCTCCTTAATTTCTTTACAAATATATAACAGATACAAGATAATTTTTTTATCAAAATGAATTTATTAAAAAGAATTGATCTATTAGAAACACTCGGAAAGTATTTGACGGATGACGATGAACAATTAAATGCCGTAAAGCAAAAAGCCTTTGAAAAAAATAAATGGTTTACAAAAGAATTTATAAACCTTTCTTTTAAAAATATTGCTGCTCAATTTTTAAATAATGAAAAACTGGAAGCCTGGGCGAAGCATTATCACCTTGATGATAATATTGTACCAAAAAATATAGGTATTGTTATGGCTGGAAATATCCCGCTTGTTGGCTTTCACGATTTTTTATGCGCTTTCGTATGTGGGCATAAACAAACTATAAAGCTTTCGGAAAAAGATAATGTGCTTATGAAACACATTGCCGATAAACTAACAGAATGGGATAAGGAAGTGAGCGAATTCGTTCGCTTTGCTGATCTTCTAAAAAATTGTGATGCTTATATTGCTACTGGCAGTAATAATTCTTCAAGGTATTTTAAATATTATTTTGGAAAATATCCATCTGTAATTCGTGGTAATAAAACTTCAGTTGCTGTTTTATCAGGAAATGAAACAGATGAAGAATTAAGTTTGCTTGCAGATGATGTTCACACTTATTTTGGCCTCGGGTGCCGAAACATAACTAAACTGTATGTTCCGCAGAATTATAATTTTATCCCGCTATTAACGTCTTTTAAAAAGTATAACTACTTTAAAGACCATTCAAAATACAGGAACAATTATGATTACAATCTTGCATTGCTTATAATGAATAATGTGGCATACATGACGAATGAAAGCATTATTCTTGTTGAAAACGAACATATATTTTCGCCTGTAAGTAACCTGTATTATAATTTTTATAACGACAAATCCGTTTTAGTAAGTGAATTGAAAAGAAATGAAAATATACAATGTATCGTTGGACAAAAAGAAATAGAATTTGGAAAAGCACAACAGCCTGGCTTATTTGATTATGCAGACGGCGTGGATATAATGGGGTTTCTATTAACCCTATAACACTGAAATTTTTTCATTCTTTATAAAAATTTGTCGCATGCTATTGCCATTATTGCTTAAATTAAATTGATTAAATTACATCTACGAAAACCTTACTAATTGTTTGTTAAAGGTAAATAAGCAATAATGCTTTTTCTATTCAGTTGTTTTAATTTTAAAGACGTACCTTTTTTTTGAGGCATAAGTTTTGAGCGTTAATTGTAAATTGAATTATACAAATAAAATTTCCATAAATGAAAACAAAAAGTATTCTACTTACAGTGCTTATAAGCGCTTTAACCACAATGGCTGTTATTTTGGGATATAACAAATACCAGCATTCAAACAACAATCCTAACTTCCAGGCAGCAAATATTCCTTCGAACTATAAGTATGCCGGCTTTTTTGACAGCAATGGCAATCCAACCGGTGGGCCGGTAGATTTTACAGCCGCGGCAGAAGCTGCTATACCAACGGTTGTTCATATAAAAACTAAAACTAATCCACGCCAGATAAGCAATAATCTTCCTAATCAAAAAAATCCTTTCTCCCAATTATTTGGAGATGATGGCGATTTATTTAACCAGTTTTTTGACAATGGAAGACAGCGCCGTATCTATCCTTCTATAGGTATGGGTTCGGGCGTCATTATCAGTGACGATGGCTATATTGTTACAAATAACCATGTGGTGGCAGGAGCCGATGAAGTAACGGTTACTTTAAGTGACAGAAAAACTTATACCGCTAAGGTTATAGGTTCCGATCCTTCCTATGACCTCGCAGTAGTAAAAGTAGATGCTAAAAATTTACCGTTTATGTTATATGGCAATTCTGCGGATGTAAAAATTGGTCAATGGGTATTAGCTCTTGGTTATCCTCTAAATCTTGATGCAACAGTTACAGCGGGCATTATCAGCGCAAAATCAAGATCATTAGGATTGAATCACGATAGAACGGGCGGTACTTCCATGGCCGTGGAATCATTTTTACAAACTGATGCAGCAGTTAACCCGGGAAATAGCGGTGGCGCATTAATTAATACAAACGGACAGCTTATTGGGATTAACTCTGCGATAGCATCTCCTACAGGATATTATAATGGATACTCTTATGCAATCCCAGTTGATATAGTAAAGAAAGTGGTAAATGACCTTGTAAAATATGGCAGCGTGCAAAGAGGATTTTTGGGAGCTATGTTTATTGATGCAAGCAGGCTTAATGACCAGGATAAGAAAAAACAAAATATCCCTACTGATATTGATGGAATATATATAACTGATCTTACAAAAGATGGCGCAGCGTTAGAAGCAGGCATTAAAAAAGGCGACGTTATTAAAAAGATAAACGACGTTAATATCGGCTCCGGTTCAGAGTTACAGGAAGAATTAAGCAACTTTAGGCCGGGTGATAAAGTAAATGTTACTATAGAAAGAAATGGTGACTTAAAAACAATACCGGTTACTTTAAAAAATAATGCAGGTACTTATGCTATTGTAAAACCTGCAGGCATGATAGATAAGCTGGGAGCTGAACTGGAAACACTTGATCCAAAGAAAGCAAAAGAATATGGAATAGATGGCGGTGTTGTTGTAAAGAAAATTAACCAGGGAGCAATAGATGATCAAACACGGATGAGAGATGGTTTTATTATAACTGAGGCAAACGGTAAAACAGTAAAATCTATTGATGACCTTAAGAATATAATTGGCACAGGTAGCCAGGTAACTATTAAAGGCATCTATCCCGGATATACTGAACCTTTCGAGTATCCGTTGGAGTTAGATGATTCAGCAGAATAAATTTATTTCAATTGAAATATTCAGTTATTAGCCGGGTGATGCCCCGGCTTTTTTTATTGATAAATACCTAGGTGAAAATTATACTTTCCGAAAGTAGAAAATATGATAATAAAGTATACTTATTAATTTCCTGAATTGAATTACATCAGTTTCGCATGTGCCATGCCTTGAGTTTTGTAAAAGCACGTAAACCGGCGTGAGAAAGAGTTGCACCAAATCCGGAATGTTTTCTACCGCTCCACGGAAGAGCAGGGCTTACCCTGTCGCAACAGTTCCAATAACCACTTCCAGCATTCACTTTTTGTAAAATATTTTCTGCTCTTGATTTATTTGAAGAATAAACAGAAGCAGTTAAACCATATTCAGTATCCTGCATTAGGTCAACCGCTTCTTCATCATTTTGCACTTTCATAATTCCTATAATTGGCCCGAATGATTCTTCTTTCATAACAAGCATATCATGATTGACATCTGTAAGAATTGTCGGTTCAAAATAATATCCCTTTTTATCAATCCGCTTTCCGCCGGTTACAAGCCTGGCGCCTTTTTGCAAAGCATCTTTTATTTGTTCTTCTATAACATGCAATTGTTCTTTTCTTGTTAACGGCCCGAAATAAATTCCGTCTTCAGTTGGCAAACCTGTTTTATATGATTTTACTTCTTTTAAAAAATCAGCTACGTATTCATCATATACTTTTTCGTGTACATAAATTCTTTCTACAGAACAGCAACTTTGGCCATTGTTATAAAAAGCGCCATCGGCAGTGCCTGCTGCTACTGAATTAATATCAGTTACATCATCAGCAACATATAAGGGATCCTTGCCGCCCAATTCGCATTGGCATGGAACCATTTTAGCTGAAACTTTTTCATAAATATATTTCCCGGTTTTATAAGAACCTGTAAAGAAATATCCGTCAAAAGGAAGTTGCAGCAATAATTCTCCTGCATGCTTTGCGCCAATTGCTATGCGAAAAATATTTTCGTGTAGCCCTGCCTGTTGTAATAGTTTTTCTATTTCTAAACCAGTAAGCGTCGCATGTTCTGATGGTTTATACATTACAGCATTACCGGCTAACAATGCCGGAATAAAGACATTTACGCCAACGAGATAAGGATAATTCCATGCAGAAATATTGCAGACTATACCCAAAGGCTCATAAGAAATTTTTTCTACCAAATCCTCTGATGCATTCATTATTTCATCTGCTAAATATTTTTCAGCATTTTCTGTAAGCCAGTTAATACGGTTAACAGCGCCATTAATTTCATTTCGCGATTGTTGCAAAGGCTTCCCTACTTCACTTGTAAGAACAAGGGCAAGGCGTTCAATATTTTCTTTCAGCAGAAAAGAAAACTGTTTCAGGATTTGTATTCTTTCAGCAAGCGAAATGCTTTGCCATCCTGGTTGCGCAGCTTGTAAAGATTTGAATTTTTCAGCTATAACCTCCTGTGAATCTTCTTCAATTTCTCTAATAATTTCTTCAGTGGCAGGATTAATGATCTTCATAAATATTATTATTGAATTGTTTCACAAACAACATCCAAAAAACTATGTTTTATATTTTTTGTAAATACACTTTCCTGGTTTGCCATTCTTTCTGGATGCCATTGTACCAACATAATAAATGATTTTCCCTCCGGCTCTCTTCTTTCCATTCCTTCTATAATTCCATCAGGGGATAATGCATTTGCCACCAACCCAAAACCAGGCATATCAACACTTTGGTGATGAGCGCTGTTTATGGTTCCACTATGTTCTCCAATAATTTTATGCAGGGTTGAGTTAGTATCTATATCAATTAAATGTTCCCTATCTTTTCCTTCCTTAAATTTTCCATGATTAAATTTTCCAAAGGCAGGAATATCAGGAACTAATGTGCCTCCAAAATAAACGTTTACAAACTGCAGGCCGCGGCAAATTCCTAAAAGCGGTTTTTGATTTTCTTCAGTGTGCTGCATTATTTTCCATTCAAATTCGTCTCTTTTTTCATCAATATCTTTTGGATTAACATAAGTGAGAAAATCAGGCTGGTTATACAATCTTGGGTTAATATCGCAACCACCTGACAAAATAATTCCATCACATTTTTCAATATCGCTAAAATTATTTTTATTATAGCTAAGCGTAATAATTTCTACACCAGGCTCTTCTTTGATCCAGTTTTCATAATTAGAATGTTTAGAACCTTCACTTATTCCTATAATTATTTTTCTCATTTTTTATTAAAATGCATTTAAGTATAATTGTTTGAAATCCTCTCTTGTAACCGGTTTCGGGTTATTAGGATGCGCAAAATCTGCAACCGCAAGATCAGCTAATTTTTCAATATGTTCTTCTTTAACGCCAATATCTTTAAGCTTGTGAGGAATGTTTATTTTATCGTTCAGGTCATGCAAATATTGTACAACGCCCTCTCCCGTTTCATGTTCCAATTCAAGCGTCCTCGCTATTCTTTTAAATTTATGTTCGAATCCTTCAATATTAAATTGCATGCCGTAAGGAATGTTTACAGCATTCGCCAAACCATGATGTGTATCGAGCAACGACGATAAAGGATGCGCTAATGAATGTACAACGCCAAGTCCTTTTTGAAAAGCTACTGCTCCCATTAAAGAAGCGATCAGCATTTTACTTCTTGACTCAAGGTCAGGATGATTGACTGCCTTTTCCAAAGATTGATTGATTAAGGAAATTCCTTCCAAAGCAATACCATCGCACATTGGATGCGGCATCTTTGCAAGAAACGCTTCCATATTATGCGTTAGCGCATCCATGCCGGTAGCAGCGGTTATAAATGCAGGCAAATCCATTGTTAGCAAAGGATCAGCAAAAACTATTTTAGCCAAAAGCTTCGGAGAGAAAAGAATTTTCTTTTGATGTGTTATCTCATCGGAAATAATAGCGCTTCTTCCCACTTCGCTTCCTGTTCCTGCAGTTGTTGGGATGGTAATAAAATGAGGAACGTCATTGGTTACATAAATATCACCGCCAATAAGGTCATCGTATTTAAATAAATCTTC